>Ga0265296_1000248_pt1 | contig 98105 bp, 103 predicted proteins | sample MunlanPumphouse1_FD_189073 | JGI IMG/M metagenome (GOLD analysis project Ga0265296, IMG submission 189073) | Groundwater microbial communities from a municipal landfill in Southern Ontario, Canada - Pumphouse #1 | ecosystem: Environmental > Aquatic > Deep subsurface > Groundwater | place...
GCATAAGATATATTATGCGAAATATCGCCTGGGTCAGAGATCCGGATCCCTGGCATAGATGGGGTTCGCGTAGATCCAGGTCATCTCGCGATCAGCCCCGAACGCGGTTGGAACCATGGTGGTGACCTCCACCCGATAGACGCCCGGCCGGTCGTCCGAATAATCGTAGATCCGCTGTCCTGGCGCAGAATGCGCAACCTCGAGCCCGTTACGCAGGACACGAACGACCGCTCCCAGCCTCCGGGCGCTCGACGGCAACTCCACAGTATACCGCGTTCCTGGTCCGGCGTGTATTTCGTCACCCATCCAGGCCACGGCCTCGCGATTGCTCGCCTTGAACATGAAACCGGTGGCGTCGGCCAGGACGTCCAGCGCTACGTACAGATGTCCGGCCCGGATCGCGCCATACACCAAAGCCGAATCGGCGGTGAACTCTCCCGAGAAGGCCTTGACCGATACAATATGGTTGCGGGCGATCCGCATGACGTCCTCCGCCGGCGGAAAGACCACCGTCTCGTCGCCCCAAAGCTCTATGGCCTGGTGCAGGTCAGCGGCGTACAGGCCGACAAACCGGCGCTCCTGGCTGATCCGGTCCCATATGCGGAGCGCGGGCGCCGCCTCGGTTCCCAGTTCCAGATAGCCCGCCATGCGGTTCACGGGCAGCATGCTGACGGCCGCCAGCTTGGCCTGCAGCGGCGCCGCGTAGAACTGGTCCGCCAGATCCAGGATTTCGATCCCGTCGACACGGTCATCGATTGGGCCGTCCCAAGCCCATTTGCGATGCGCGGGATGGGCCAGGACGGTGAGCCCGGCCTGCCCCCGGATCGATCGGAGGTAGGTCGACGTGGGGATTTCGCGACGGCTCGGCGCCGTCTCTATGTCCATGCCCAGCAGGTGACCTTCCGGTCGGGCGCTTTCCACGCCGGTCAGCATCAGGACGCCTTCGCGCCAGCCTTGTTTCCCGTCCTCGATGGCCTTCAGCGTGTCGTGATCTGTCACGATCAGGAACCGGATTCCCTGATCACCGGCGACCCGGGCGAGGCTTTCATAGGTTCCGTTGGCGTCGTCCGAATAGGTCGTGTGGACGTGAACCAGACCGGCGTAGTCATGATGCCCGGTCGCGGTCGATGACGCGACAGGGTCGCCAGAGCGACTGGCCAGCGACGCTGTGCGCGCGTTCCCCATCAATGGAACCGCGCCGAGCGCCAGGGCGATGATCAGGACGGCCTTGACGCGCGGGCGGCCTCCAAGCGTCAGACGCCCACGCCGGACAAGTCCCGCAACGAAGCGAATCTGAACCATGCGCCGCCCCCTGCCCGATGCGGTGCAGGTTTACGGTCGAGCTGTTACAGGGCGGCCACGCGGCGACGACCGCGCGGTAAAGGTCTTGTGTCGGCTGTCACGTTGAGACGAAAGGCTTCCGGTCCTGCAGACGCGCCGCCAGGCTCGACGTGTCCCATCGCGCGCCCCCCATCGACTGCACTTCGGAATAGAATTGATCCACCAGCGCCGTCAGCGCCAGGTGCGCGCCGTTGACGCGGGCCTCGTCAAGCACGAGGCCCAGATCCTTGCGCATCCAGTCGACGGCGAAGCCGAAATCGAAGCGGCCTTCGGCCATCGTCTTCCAGCGGTTGTCCATCTGCCAGGACTGGGCGGCGCCCTTCGATATGGCGTCATAGGCTGCGCCCGTGTCGAGCCCGGCGACCTCGGCGAAATGGACCGCCTCGGCCAGACCCTGGACGACGCCCGCTATGGCGATCTGGTTGACCATCTTGGTCAGCTGGCCCGCACCCGACGGGCCCATATGTTTCACGGCCTTCGAATAGGCCGTCAGCGCCGGTTCAGCCTTCGCCAGGGCGGCGGCGTCACCCCCGGCCATGACGCTGAGCTGACCGTTTTCGGCCCCGGCCTGACCGCCCGAAACCGGCGCGTCGATGAAGGCGCGGCCCTGTCCGGCCGCCAGGGCCGACATCTCGCGCGCCACCTTCGCAGAGGTCGTCGTATGATCGACGATGATCGCACCTTCGGCCAGGTGCGGCAGCGCCTCGATCACCACCTGCCGGACATCGTCGTCATTGCCGACGCACAGGATGAGCAAATCCGCGCCGCTCGCCGCCTCGGCGACCGACGCGGCGAACCGGCCGCCGCTGACTTCGGCCCAGGATCGGGCCTTGCGGGCGGAACGGTTGAAGCCGGCGACTTCATGTCCCGCATGAACCAGATGCCGCGCCATGGGACCGCCCATCACGCCCAGACCTGCAAAACCGATCTTCATTCCTGAGGCTCCGGCGCGACCCCGTAGCGGCCGCGATAGTAGACAAGGGCCGCCCCGGGCCGGGTCTCGAAGCCCTGCACCGCGCCCACAATGGTCAGATGGTCACCCATGACGATGCGCTGGCTTGCGATGCAGTCCAGCCGGGTCAGGGCGTTCTTCAGTCGCGGCGGTTCGGCGCTGGAGCTGTCGAACTCGTCCGACGACAGGCGGCAGACGCCCCAGGCGAAGCGGTCCGACATCTCCCGGTCCTCGGCCGGCAACATGTGTACGGCGAAGCGGTCGGCGGCCGCGAAGGCGTTGTGCCGATCGGAGGCGCGATCCAGGCACCACAGCACCAGCGGCGGCTTCAGGGACACCGAGGTGAAGGAGTTGACCGTGATGCCGAAGGGCCCCTCCTCCGTATGGGCGGTCACCACGCAGACGCCGGTCGCGAAACCGCCCAGCGCGCGGCGGTAGGCGGGAATGTCGGACGCGGGATCGAGGGGCGTGCTCACAGGGCGACGACTAGGGGACGGCCCGCTCCGGAGCAAGACCGCGCGGTATGGGAAACGTGGTCTTAACCTTGCGGCGTCCATCGTCAGCTCTGGTTCGACTGTCGAGGCCGCGTCCGATGTCCATGAGCGATCGCCCGATCCTCATCAAGAAGGTCAAGAAGGTCGTCGGCGGCGGCCACCATGGCGGCGCGTGGAAGGTGGCCTATGCCGACTTCGTCACGGCGATGATGGCCTTCTTCCTGCTGATGTGGCTGATCAATACGACCGACCCGGAACAGAAGCGCGGCATCGCCGAATATTTCGCGCCCGCCAGCGTGTCGCAGACGACGTCGGGCTCGGGCGGCATCCTCGGCGGAACCTCACTGGGCGACGACGGCGCCAAGGGCGCCGGGGCCATGTCGGTGATCGAACAGCTGGCTCCCGAGGCCCCCGCCGACGCGCCTCCGGAAGCCGGTCAAAGTCAGAACCTCGCCGCCGCCAGCGAGGAAGCCCTGCGCGAGGAGATCGCCCGGCGCGAGGCCGCAGAGTTCTCGTCGGCCGCCGAATCGCTGCGCCAGGCCATGCAGTCGATGCCAGAGCTGGCCGAACTGTCGAAACAGCTGATCATCGACCAGACGCCCGAGGGGCTGCGTATCCAGCTGGTCGACCAGGAAGGCCGCTCGATGTTCGAGCAGAATTCGGCGCGGCCCAACCCGCGGGCCCAGCTGCTGCTGCGGACCATCTCCAAAGTCATCACCCAGCTGCCCAACCGCATTTCGGTGACGGGCCACACCTCGGCCGCGCCGGGCTCGAGCCGCGCGACCGGTCCGAACGACTGGACCCTGTCGTCGGCGCGCGCCAACGCCTCGCGGCTGATCCTGCAGGCCGCGGGCGTCGACGCGGATCGGGTCTACCAGGTGTCGGGCAAGGCGGGCTCGGACCCGCTCTACCCCGACGACCCGACCCTGGCCGGCAACCGACGCATCGCCATCGTGCTGTTGCGCGAGGCGCCGGTGCTGCCCACGGACACCAGCCTGTGACCGCCCGCCCCGCACGCGCGTGTGGGGTGAACGGGCTTGCCCCGCGGGGCGACGCGGGCGCAAATCGTCCCATGACGGGACGGTTGCCAGATTGTCGGCGAAATTGGATGCGGATGTAGCGCCGTGACCTTTGTTCCCCAGCGCCAGCTTCGCTTCTACATGACCTCGGTGGCCCCCTGCCCCTATCTGCCCGGCCAGACCGAGCGGAAGGTGTTCGCCAACCTGCCGTTCAGCGAGGGGGCTCACGTCAACGACGAGCTGACCCAGGCGGGGTTCCGCCGCAGCCAGAACATCGCCTACCGGCCGGCCTGCGAGGCGTGCGACGCCTGCGTCTCGGTGCGGTTGCCCGTGCCCGAGTTCGCCTTCTCGCGGTCGCAGCGCCGGGTGCTGAAGCGCAACGCCGACCTGTCGCGGGATCTGGTCGAGGCCGAGGCCACGACCGAGCAGTTCGACCTGCTGCGCCGGTATCTGAACGGCCGTCACCCCGGGGGCGGGATGAGCGCCATGGGCTGGCTCGACTATGTCGCCATGGTCGAGGACACCGCCGTCCGCACCCATCTGATCGAATACCGCCTGCCCTCGCCCGACGGCGGGCCCGGCGATCTGGTCGGGGTCTGCCTGACGGACCTGCTCGGGGACGGGCTGTCGATGGTCTACAGCTTCTTCGAGCCGACGATGGAGGCCCGCAGCCTCGGGCGGTTCGCCATTCTCGACCATGTGCGACAGGCGACGGCGGTGAACCTGCCGTTCGTCTACCTCGGCTACTGGGTCCGGGGCTCGCGCAAGATGGACTACAAGGCCGACTTCCGGCCGATGGAGCAGCTGACCCGGCTGGGCTGGGAGCGGCTGGTCGATCAGCCCGCGACGGGCGTCGAGGTCTCGTAGTCGAGAGGCGTGGGGGCGAAGGCGCCACCGCTCCACGGGCCGGGATCCCGCCCTCCCCCGAACCTGACCAAGGCGTCGACCCGCTTCTGGATCGACGGGTGGGTGGCGAACAGACCCTCGAGGCCGACCCCGTTCGGCTGGTTGTCGAGGAACAGCTGCTGCAGCTCGTCCGGGCCCTTCAACGACGACCGGCCCTCGACCTTGCGCAGGGCGGAGATCATGGCGTCGGGGTTCTTGGTGAGTTCGACCGCCCCGGCGTCGGCGACATATTCCCGGGTCCGCGACAGCAGCATGCGGATGACGATGGCGAGGGCGAAGCCGACGGCGGCGAAGGCCAGGCCGATCAGGATCAGCGGCATGGCGTTCTTGTTGTCCCGCCGGCCGCCGCCGCGTGAATAGAGCAGCCCCCGGAACACCAGTTCGGCGATGACGCTGATGATGCCCGCGAAGATCGAGGCGATCACCATGGTCCGCACGTCCTTGTTGATGACGTGGGTCAGCTCATGGGCCAGCACCGCCTCGAGCTCCTCGCGGGTCAGGGTGTTCACGAGACCGCGGGTGACGGTGACGCTGTACTGGCCCTCATGCAGGCCGGTGGCGAAGGCGTTGAGGCTGTCGTTGTCGATCACGCGCAGGGTCGGGGTGCGCAGGCCGCGCGAGATGGCGAGGTTTTCCAGCAGGTTATACAGGTCTGGCTCAGATTTCCTCTCAACCTTCCGGGCCCCGGTCATCAGGTCGATCATGGTCTGGCTGCCGAAGTAGGAGATGGCGAACCAGATGCCGGCGACGACGAAGGCCAGGGGCACGGTGCCGCCCAGCCAGGAGGCGGCCAGGGCCATGTCGTCGCCGAGGCCGCGCCCCGTCCCCGGCAGGAAGCCGAACCCCATCAGGACCAGCTGCAGCCCGTAGATGATGAAGATCATCAGCACCGGGAAGCCGGCCAGCAGCAGAACCGAGCGGGTATTGTTCGCCCAGATATGGGTCTGGAGCCCGACGGCGGCCATCAAATCAGCCCCTTACGCCGAGAAGCTGACCTTGGGCGGGGCGGCCGTCATCGTGGCGCGCTCGCCCTCGCCGACGTCGAAGAAGGGCTTGTCCGAGCCGAAGCCGACCATGCCGGCGAACAGGACGGTCGGGAACTGGCGGCGCACGGCGTTGAACTCGGACACGGCGTTGTTGAAGAAGCGGCGGGCGGCGGCCAGTTTGTTCTCGATGTCCGACAGCTCGCGCTGCAGCTCCAGATAGTTGGTGTTGGCCTTGAGGTCCGGATAGGCCTCGGCCACGGCGAACAGGCGGCCGAGCGAGGCGGTCAGCATGTTCTCGGCCTGGACCTTGTCGTTGACCGAGGTCGCGCCGGCGGCGGCGGCCCGGGCCTGGGTGACGGCGTCGAGGGTGGCGCGCTCGTGCGAGGCGTAGCCCTTCACCGTCTCGACCAGATTGGGGATCAGGTCCTGGCGCTGCTTCAGCTGCACGTCGATGTCGGCGAACGACTGGTCGGCGCGCTGGTCGAGGGCGACCAGCCTGTTGTAGGCGCCGACGATGACGAACAGCACCACGGCGACGATGACGGCGATGACGATCAGGGTGGTCAGCATGGCGGTCTCCAAGCTCGGCCGATGATCGACCGTTCAGCGATTATCGGGCGCCATAACGGCGCTCGATAGTGAAATCGGCGTCACCTGAACTTCCTGAGCCCCCTCGGGCCCTGCCGCCCGGCCCCGGCGCGTTTGCCGAGCCAGTCCTTCCAGTCGGGCCAGTTGCGGCGGCGGGCGCCGCCGTCGACCCATTCGGGGCCGTGGGCGCCATCGAAGACGGCGACATCGGCGAGGCCGCCCTGTTTGTAGCTCTGCAGCTTCACCCCCTTGCCGCGCCCCATCTCGGGCAGGTCGGCGAGCGGGAAGATCAGCGCCTTGATGTTGTCGCCGATCGCCGCGACATGGTCGCCCGTGACCCGGATGGCGGCCAGCATCTCGCCGTTCAGCACCTGTTTGCCGCCGCGCTTCTGGGCCAGCAGTTCGTCCTCGGGGGCGATGAAGCCGTAGCCGGCCTTCGAGGCGATCAGCAGTTTCCCGCCCGGCTGGTGCATCAGCAGATTGACGATCCCGGCCTTTTCGTCGAGGTCGATCATCAGGCGCAGCGGCTCGCCGTGGCCGCGGGCCGAGGCCAGCTTGTCGGCGCCGACGGTGAAGATGCGCCCGTCCGAGGCGGCCACCAGCAGCTTGTCGGTCGTATAGCCGGGCACGAGGAAGGCGAGGCTGTCGCCCTCCTTGAACTTCAGCTCCGACGGGTCCTCGACCTTGCCCCTGGCCGCCCGGATCCAGCCGCGTTCGGACAGGATGACGGTGATGGCCTCGCGCGGGATGAAGGCCTCGACGGAGGCGAACGCCGACGCATCCACGGCTTCGGCGATGGTGGTGCGGCGCGGCGAGACCAGGGCCTTGCGCACGGCCTCCAGGTCCTTGCCGACCTGTTTCCACTGTTTGGCCGGCGACGACGACAGCGACTGCAGCGCGGCAAGTTCGTCGGCCAGCATCTTGTATTCGTTCTCGATCGTCATTTCCTCGATCCGCGCCAGCTGGCGCAGTCGGGTGTCGAGGATGAAGTCGGCCTGGAGTTCGCTGAGGCCGAAGCGGGCGATCAGGACGGCCTTGGGCTGCTCCTCCTCGCGAACGATGCGGATGACCTCGTCGAGGTTGAGGAAGACGATCCTCAGGCCTTCCAGCAGGTGCAGCCGCTTCTCGACCCGGTCGATGCGCCAGCCGGCGCGGCGGACGAGGACTTCGCGGCGGTGATCGAGGAAGGCCTGCAGACAGGCCTTCAGACCCATGACGCGCGGGGTGCCGGTGGCGTCCAGCACGTTCATGTTGATCGGGAAGCGGACCTCGAGATCGGAGAGCTTGAACAGGCTCTCCATCAGCACCTCGGGTTCGACGGTGCGGCTCTTCGGCTCGATGACCAGCCGGATGTCCTCGGCCGACTCGTCGCGGACGTCGCCCAGCAGGGGCGCCTTCTTGTGCTCGATCAGGTCGGCCAGGTCGGCGATCAGCTTCGACTTCTGCACCTGGTAGGGCATTTCGGTGACGATGATGCGCCAGACGCCGCGGCCGAGGTCCTCGGTCTCCCAGCGGGCCCGCAGCCGCACCCCGCCCCGCCCCGTCTCATAGGCCTCGAGGATGGCGGCGTGGCCCTCGACGGCGACGCCGCCGGTCGGGAAGTCAGGGCCCGGGACGATGCCGGCGAGCTCTTCCGTCGTGGCCTCGGGGCGTTCCAGCAGCAGGTGACAGGCGTCGATCAGCTCGCCGACGTTGTGCGGCGGGATCGAGGTGGCCATGCCGACGGCGATGCCCGACGAGCCGTTGGCCAGAAGATTGGGGAAGCCGGCGGGCAGGACGATCGGCTCTTCGTCCTGGTCGTCATAGGTGGCCTTGAAGTCCACCGAGTCCTGGTCGATGCCCTCCATCAGCAGGACGGCGGCGGCGGTCAGCTTGCACTCGGTGTAGCGCATGGCCGCGGCGTTATCGCCGTCGATATTGCCGAAATTGCCCTGGCCGTCGACCAGCGGATAGCGCTGCGAGAAGTCCTGGGCCAGACGCACCAGGGCGTCATAGATCGAGGCGTCGCCGTGCGGGTGGTAGCCGCCCATGACCTCGCCGACGACCTTGGCGCATTTGCGCGCCGCCGCCTGCGGGTTCAGCCGCATCTGGTGCATGGCGTACATGATGCGCCGGTGCACCGGCTTGAAGCCGTCGCGCACGTCCGGCAGGGCGCGGTTGGTGATGGTCGACAGCGCATAGGCGAGATAGCGGCGCGACAGCGCCTCGCTCATCGGCTCGTCTATGATGCGTCCGCCTTCCGGCGGCGGGGTGTGAACGGTCATGGTGTCCGAATCGGCGGTCTGGAGCCGGAAGTCTAGCGCGGACCCGCCGGAACGGGGGGCGTCTGCGCGTCAGCCTGTGGGCAAGCGTCCTCAGCCGCCGCGCGCGACCAGATCGTCGAGTCGGATCGCCTGTTCCAGCCGGACCGCGCCGGCGACGTCACGGATTTCGGCCAGGACGGTCGGTCGGGCGGCGTCCCAGCCCACGGTCAGCAGGCCGAAATTCCGGTCCCGATACGCCTCCCCGACCCGTCGCGCATTGGGCGGCAGAACGGGCCAGACCTCGGTGAGGCCCGACGAGGTGATGTCCCACAGCGGATAGGGGGTGTTGACGTCCAGCCGCGAAATTTCGGCGTAGTGGGTGTCGCCCGACAGGCAGATCAGGCGGTCGGCCCGGCGCTCGCGGATGGCGGCGATCAGGCGCTGATGGTCGTGGGCGAAATTGATCCAGCCTTCCCAGCCGGGGAAATCGGCCACGACCTGAAGGCTGGATCCGAACAGGCGAAGATCGGCCGGGACCGACAGTTGCTCCTCCAGCCAGCGCCACTGGGTTTCGCCCAGCTGGGTGGCCATGGTCTCCGGGTTGCGGGCATAGGGGCCGGGCGTCGGCTCGCCGGCCTCGGTGCGCTTCTCGATCCAGGCGTCATAGTCCTGGCCGCCCAGTTCCAGCGGGACCAGCGGGGTGCGGTTCCAGCGCAGGTCGGGCAGGATGACCTGCACCCGGCGTCCGGGCGGCCCGAAGACGTGAGCCGTATAGATGCCGTCGCGCAACCGCCGTGGGCTGTCGGCCGGTTCGCCGAAGAAGTCCAGGAACAGCCGGCGGCTCTCTTCCTTCATCGGATAGTCGGCCCCGGCGTCGTTCTCGCCGTAGTCGTGGTCGTCCCAGATGGCCAGGATGGGCGTGGTCGCCTTCAGCCGCTGGAAGCCGGGCTGGGCGGCCAATAGCGCGTATTTGCGGCGCATGACCTCGGGGTCGCGGGTGTCGAGATAGACGTTGTCGCCGAGGAAGATGAACAGGTCGGGCCGGGCGGCCAGCACGGCGTCCCAGATCGGCTGCGGCTTTTCGGCGTTGGCGCAGGACCCGAAGGCGATCCGGGTCAGGGTGCGTTCCGCCTGCGGATGCGGATCGGGCGCCGCCCGGGCGGCGCCGGCGATCAGGCCTGCGCCGGCGGTTGCAGCCATCAGGCCGCGTCTCGAGAGACCGTTCATCTCGTCATCCGTGGAACTGGAAAAACAGACGGGGCGCACCGTCTCGATGCGCCCCGTCCTTGTACGCGATCAGAAATGACGGCGCACGGTCACAAACGCCTGACGCGGCGCGCCCGGCAGGAAGGTCTGACGACCGGCGCTGTTCTGGAAGCCGCCCGAACCGACCGTCGAGATATGGTCTTCATCGAGCAGGTTGGTCACGTTGAACTGGACCTCCGTCCCGTCCAGCCAGTCGCCGCGATCGATGAAGCGATAGCCGGCGGTCAGTTCAAACAGGGTGTAGGAACCGACCGATTCATCGTTCAGGTAGGTGGAGAAGCGTTCGCCGGTGAAGGCTCCCGCGAGGGTTCCGTAGAGGCTGCCGTTGTCGTAGGCCAGTTCGGCCCGGGCCAGGGTCTCGGGCGTGTTCACCACGGTCTTGCCGGCGGTAGCGGCCACCAGCGCCCCGGTGCCGTCACGAACGTCGTCCTCATAGGTCGAGTCGTTGTAGCTGAACGAGCCGAAGGCCGACCAGTCGTCCGTGAACGACCACACAGCGGCGGCTTCGAAGCCGCGGCTCTTGACCGAACCGACGTTCTGGATGCCGCTGCCGAGACCCAGGATCGGGGCGCCGAGGGCGACGCCCAGCAGGCGATTCTCGAACTGGACGTCATAGACAGCGACCGAACCCTGAAGCTGGTCGAAACGGAAGCGCCAGCCGGCCTCGAGGGTCTTGGAGCTTTCCGGCTCCAGGGTGGCCCGCAGGGCCGCGAAGCCGGCCGCCGTGGCCGAGAACGGACCGGACGTGGCCGAGGACTCATAGGCCCGCAGGTTTTCGGCATAGGAGGCGAACAGCTGGTGATCGCCGTTGACGTCCCAGGCGACGCCGACCTGGGGCAGGAAATTGTCTTCCGCCTTGATCGAGCCTGTCTTGTTGGCGCCGACGACCGTCGTGGCCGTGTTCTCGACCGCCAGCGACTTGAAGCCGGCGTTGAGGGTCAGGGCCTCGGTGATCGACCAGCTGTCCTGGATGTAGAACAGGGAGGTCTCGGTCTCGAAGTCGTATTCCCACTGGGTGGCGAAGGGATTGGCGAGGAAGTCGAGCGAGTCGCGCGTATTGGCGGCGCGGGACAGGCCGTAGAAACGACGGGCCTGGTTGAAGTCGTTCTGCTCCAGCCAGAAGCCGCCCGTGACCTCGTGATCGCCGACCACCAGGGTGGCCGAACCGATCAGGCCGCGACGCTCGATGTCATATTCGGTCGTGCGGACCGAGATCGGGCTGGGGCTGGTGATCGCCGCGCCGGACTGGTCGGGCGCGCCGGCCGGGGTCGCGAGATAGGGGGTCCACCACAGGCCCTGGCCTTCATTCTTGTGGCCATAGCCGGTCAGCGAGACCGACAGCATGTCGTTGACCGGGTAGTTCAGCGTCAGGGCGCCGAGGGTGTCGTCGCGCAGGCCCGCGGCGTCGAAATAGGCGTCATCGACGGTCGCGATCGGCGTCGGATAGACCGTGCCCGCCGCCGCGTTGGTCACCGGCGCGCCGGTGTCGCCGCGGTTGTTGGCGATGTCGGCGATCAGCACCGCCAGGGCATAGTCGCCCGAGACGTTGTCCCAGTCACGGCCGAGGCGGGCGATCTGATCCAGCGACATGTCCTGGTAGTCGTTCTCGCGACGTTCGGAATGGTTGATGAAGCCGGTGATCTCGCCGCGGCCGATCGGTTGAACCAGGTTGAAGTTGATCTGCTGCTGGTTCTGCTCGCCGACGCCCTTCCACTTCTCCATGCTGTGGTCGACGTAGGACAGCGACAGCGCGGTGTCGGCGGGGCCGAAGGCGCCCGAGTCGAGGCGGACGAAGCCGCGCAGGGTGTCCTCGCTGCCGTAGGTCCCGGCCAGGTCGAAGCCGAAATCGTCGGCCGGACGACGGCTGATGAACTGAATGGCGCCGCCCAGATTGCTGCTGGAGGCGGTGCCGAGCGCGCCCGAGCCCTGGGCCACGTCAACGCGGGCCACGTTCTCGGAGATGATGGCGCGCGAAATGTGCAGGCCGTTGTGGGCGCCGTAGCTCATGTCGCCCAGCGGCAGGCCGTCCAGGGTGAAGCCGAGCTGGTTCTGGTTGAAGCTGCGCAGGGTGATGCGGGCCGACCATTCATAGTTTCCGAAGGCGTCGGCCGACTGGAAACTGACGCCCGGCAGGCGCTCGATCGCCTTCAGCGGGCTTGTGCCCGGCGCCTCGACGGCGATGGCGGCCTCGGTGATCGAAGCCTGCTGCCGGCTCTGACCGAGCCCGAAGACAACGACGTCATCCAGGTTGGTCGGGCCTTCGGGACCGGTGACAATGGCCTGGGCCGAGACGGCGGCCGGCGCCAGCAGGCTGCAGGCGAGCGTGATGGCGAGCAGGGACGCTCCTGCCAGGAGGCGGTGATAGGTCAAGTTGAGCCCTCATTTGGATTGCGGCGCGACAGCGCGGATCGGGGCTAGACCGGGCTGACGACGGTACGGTAACCGACGTTGCGAGATTTCGTGACGAGTGGCCTTCGGGGCGTCAAAGTGGATCCGCCGTGGCCTTATGGCTACGCTTGATCCGTCCACGCCTCATTCGCCAGCCGCTCCAGCATCCAGACCCGCGCCGGCGGCAGCGGCCGGTTCTGCGCATGGAAGACGAACTGCTCGAGGAAATGCCCGGTCAGGGCCAGTCCGTCCCTGACATCGCCCTCGGAAAGGCCCGCCTGGGCCCCGAGCATGAAAGGCGGCAACCTGAGCAGCTTGTCCGCATAGGGTTCGCCGGCCTCGCGGCTGACGGCGCGGCCGGTGCGCGGGCTGACCCAGATCAGGTCGTCCATGCTCCCGGTGACGGCGCAGCGCGACAGGTCGAGGCCGAACCCCAGATCCTCGAGCAGGCCCGCCTCGAAGCGCACGAAGATGGCAGGCCAGACATCCGGCAGGGCGAAGGCGCTCATCAACGCCTCAAAGGCCAGAAAGGCGCCGGGATGGGGTTCGCGCTCGGGCAGCGCCCCTTGCACCACCGCGGCGGCGGCGGCGAGGCCCGTCAGGGCCAGCGGGTCGTCGAACAGGGCGCTGGGCCCCTCCCCCACCGGCTCCAGCCGGGCCGAGCCGAGGTGGTCCGAGGTGCGGGCGCGATACTCCGCCGTGACCCGCGCCCCGGCCTGGAGGAAGGGCTTCATCTTGCGCGAGGCCCCGCCGGCGACATAGGCGGCGCGGCGGCCGTGTTCTTCCGTCAGCAGTTCGACGACCACGCCGGTGTCGCCATGGGCGCGGGCGGACAGGACGAAGGCGTCGTCGGTGAAATCCATCCGGCGGTGTTAGCGGTCGCGGCCGGAGTTGGCCATACGTTCCGTTTTTCCCCGGGGCGACGCGCCCGCCGCCGGCATGGAGACTCCCGCCCCTCCCGACCCGCTACTCTCGCCCCCTGAATCCGCTACGTCCGCCCCTTCGAAAAGCGGGTTCGAGACCCGTCCGAACCCCTGCGACCGCTTTTGACGCATGCCCGTGCTGTAGTGCTTCAATGCCCACGGGGCGGGGTCTTTGCCATCCTTCAATCCACGCCGCGCCGCCGTCCAGGCCCGGCTTCGCCCGCGGCCCCGCAGGCTGTAGGCCTCCCGGGATCCGCGCACATTTTTTCGGGTCGCATACGAGACTCTCGCCCCGGCTCAGACTGAGCCCGGCGCAGGCGGCCTTCTACGAGGGCGATGGCTGGCCGGCGGCGGCGCGGATCCGGGCGGTCATATCCCGGGCGAGGGCGTTGGGGATGGGGAAGGTCAGGGCGTAGAGAGCCACGCGCCACCTGCCGTCCTCGCCGCGCACAAGGACGCCCGTCCCGCGGCTTGTGCCGTAGCTGTCGCTGTCGAGGGCCTCGTCGAACCAGACGACGCAGCGGCAATCCAGCGGCGCGAGGGTCAGGGAGCGCGACCGGGGCGTATAGGTCCAGCCCCTGCCCCGCGCGAAATACGGTTCGGCATAGGCCCGGAATTCGGCGATGGACCAGTGCTCGGTCACGTCGGTGCCGATATAGGTCGCGTCGGGCGTGAACAGATCGAAATAGGTCGCGCCGTCGGCGGCGGAGGCCGCGCCATGCAAGGCGTCCAGGGTCGCGGCGGCGGCGGTCTCCTCGGACGTGTCGGCCGCCTCGCCGGGCGCGTCCGCCACGGGCGTCGCCGCCTCGAAGGCCTTGATCTCGGCCGTCATGCCGTTGGCGAGGTCGTTGGGGATCGGATAGCTCAGGGCATAGCGCAGCACGCGCCAGTCGTCGCCCGTGCGGACCAGCATCCCCTCGCCCCGGGCCGTGCCGTAGGTGGCGCTGTCCAGCACCTCGTCGAACCAGGCGACGCAGGCGCAGGGATCGGGCGCCAGGGCGACGTGACGCTCCCGGGCCGAATAGGTCCAGCCCTCGCCGCGCGCGAAGATCGGGGCGGCGAAGGCGAGGAAGGCGTCGCGGTCCCAGCGCTCGGAGGTCTCGTTGCCGATCCAGACCAGATCCGGCGCCAGCCGCGCGGCCCAGGCGGCGGAGTCGGCGCGGGCGGCGGCGGCGTGCATCCGGTCCAGCGCGGCGGCGGCCTGCTGCTCGGGGGCGGTCTGCAGCGAAAGCGCCGCGAGGGCGGTGAGGAACAACGACATGGGGACTCTCCGGCATCCGGAGACCACGCTAGGCGACCCCGGCCCTTTGGGGAACCGTCAGGGCGGCTGACCGGGTCGGACGCTCATGACGGCGCTCCCGAAATTTATTTAACCGTCCGGTTGACAACCCGGTGCGACCGACGCATTTAACCTTCCAGTTAGATACAAGACACGCTCATGCAGACCGACCCGCTCAGCCTCAAATTCGCCGCCCTGGCCGACCCGACCCGTCGGGCCATCCTGGCGCGGCTGTGCGAGGGCGAGGCCAGCGTCAACGACCTGGCCGAGCCGTTCGACATGAGCCTGCCGGCCGTGTCGAAGCATCTGAAGGTGCTGGAGAAGGCCGGGCTGGTCAGCCGGGGCCGCGAGGCCCAGTGGCGGCCCGCCCGTCTCGAACCGATGGGGATGAAGGGCGTCGCCGACTGGCTGGAGCACTACCGCCGCTATTGGGACGCCAGCTTCGACCGGCTCGACGCCTACCTCAGGAAGATCCAGAAGGGAGACCCGAATGGCCCAGGACACTGAAGAAAACCCCTGCAACACGGACGGGGCGGCGCATCAGCACGTGCTGACCCTGCGCCGCGTGCTCGACGCCACGCCCGAGGCCATCTGGAAGGCCTGGATGACGCCGGAACTGCTGCAGCAGTGGTTCGCGCCGCGGCCGTGGACGATCTCGGACGTGCGGATCGACCCGCGCCCCGGCGGCGTCTTCAACTTCGTCATGCACGGTCCGGACGGCGAGCGTTTTCCCAACAGCGGAATCTTTCTCGAGGCCATCCCGAACCGCCGCTGGATCACGACCGACGCCCTCACCCCGGACTGGCAGCCGGCCGGCCAGCCGTTCATGGTCGGCACGGTGGAGCTGACGCCGAGAGACGACGGCAAGACCGAATACGTCGCCACGGCGCGCCACTGGAACACCGAGACGATGAAGCAGCACGAGGCCATGGGCTTCCATGAAGGCTGGGGCACGTGCGCCGACCAGCTGGCTGAACTGCTGAAGACCCACTGACGCCCTCCCCGGCCCTCGACCGGACCCGCCGAAGAGCCCGCCCGATGACCTTCATCGACACCACAGAAACCCGACCCACCCTGCGGATGCAGCGCTTCTTCGACGCGCCGCGGGCGCTGGTGTGGCGGGCGTGGACGAACCCCGAGGTCATTGTGCTGTGGCTGGGTCCGGTCGAATGGCCCGCGGTCAGCGCCACCCAGGACCTGAGGGTCGGCGGCGCCTGGCGCGCCTGTCTGCGCTCGCCCGACACCGGTCAGGACCTGTGGCAGGGCGGGATCTACCGCGAGATCGTGCCGGACCAGCGGCTGGTCTTCACCTTCAAATGGGACGAGTCGCACGAGGACGGCCCGCCGGTCGACACCCTGGTCACGGTCCAGCTCAGCGACGCGCCCGGCGGCGGAACCCTGATGGACTTCACCCACGAGGGGCTGAAGTCGGAGCAGAGCCTGACCGGCCACAAACACGGCTGGACCAGCACCTTCGAGCGGCTGGAAGCCTTTCTGGCGAAGGGCGGCGCGTCCTGAGGATGGCCCGCCGGACGGATCAGTAACGACGCCACTGCGTCCTGCGTTTGGATCAACCGGGTCGAGGAGCAAGACCATGAAGATCGTCACCAGCCTCAGCTTCCGCGGACAGTGCCGCGAAGCGTTCGAGTTCTACGCAAAGGTCCTGGGCGGCGAGGTCACCGCGGCCATGCCCTATGGCGACGCCCCGCCCGACATGCCGGTCGGCCCCCAGTACAAGGACTGGCTGATGCACTGCTGGCTGCAGGTCGGCGATCAGGCGATCATGGGTGCGGACATGGACCTGGACTGGGCGCCCGGGATCGACAAGCCGAAGAACGGCTTCGACGTCACCCTGCACACCGAAGACAAGGCCGAGGCGCGGCGCTGGTACGACGCCCTGATCGAAGGCGGCAAGCCGGTCATGCCGTTCGACGAGACCTTCTGGTCGCCCGGCTACGGCGCCCTGATCGACAAATTCGGCGTGCCGTGGATGGTCAACACCATTCCGGCCGAAGGCTGGAAGCCGGGCCAATGACGGCCTCGCCCGCCGTCTGGACCGGCCGGGTGCTGAGCGGACTGTTCGTCCTGTTCATACTCGCCGCCTCGGTCGCCCCGAAACTCCTGATGTCCGACATGGTCGCCGCGCAGACCATGGAGCCGCTCGGCTGGCCGGAGAAATATCTGATGCTGATCGCGGCGATCGAGCTGGGCTGCGTCATCCTCTACGTCATCCCCCGCACCAGCCTGCTGGGCGCGGTGCTGATGACGGGCCTGCTGGGCGGGGCCATCGCCACCAATCTGAGGGTGGACATGCCGATGTTCAGCCACACCCTCTTCGGCATTTATCTGGGGCTGGCGATGTGGGGCGGCCTGTGGCTGCGCGACCCCTCGCTGAAGGCCGTCTTCCCGATCCGGAGGACCGCCGCATGACCGTCGCCGGCGCCATTCCGGACCACCTGACCCGGGTCAGCATCGTCCGCGCGTTCGACGCCCCGCGCGCCCTCGTCTGGAAGATGTGGACCGAGCCGGCGCACGTCGCGGTCTGGTTCGGGCCCGAGCATTTCACCATGCCGGTCGTCCGCATGGACGTGCGGCCCGGCGGGGCGATCCAGATGGCCATGCGCGGGCCGGACGGGACCGACCATCCGTTCGACGGCCGCTTCATCGCCCTGGATGAGCCCGAACGGCTGGTGATGCGCACCTGGATCACCCTGCCGGACGGCGAGGTCTGGTTCGAGGTCGAACACACCGCGCGGTTCGAGGAGATCGACGGCCGCACCCTGATGCGGTTCGACGCCGTCGTCATCCAGGCCCGCGAGGACGCCGTCGGCCCATTGAGCGGCATGGAGACGGGCTGGAGCCAGAGCTTCGACAAGCTGGCGGCGCGCGTCCGCGCCGTGACAGACGCCGGGGACTGAGATGGCAAAGCGACCGGCCGCGGCGAACCCCGACGCCTATCTGGCCGGTCTCGACGAGGGCGGCGCCCTGCCCGGCTTCGCCGAGCAGATGGAAAGCCTGACGCCCGAGCTGTTCGCCGGCTCGGTGATGGAGGCGGCGATGATCCTGCCCTTCCTCGACGACCAGACCCGGCCGCCGCCGCCGGGCTTCCTCTGATCAACCCACAGGAGTCCGGACCATGCGCACCATCAGAACCGCTACCTTCGTCAGTCTGGACGGCGTCATGCAGGCCCCGGGCGGACCGGACGAGGACGCCGACGGCTTCGCCTTCGGCGGCTGGGTCGCCCCCTTCTGGGACGAGACGCTGGACCAGTTGATGGGTCAGGCCATGGGCGAGACCTATGACCTCCTGCTGGGTCGGAAAACCTACGAGATTTTCGCGGCGTTCTGGCCCCAGATGGATGACGAGACCGGCCGGACCTTCAACGCCATCAACAAATACGTCGCCGCCGGGCCCGCGACGCCGCTGGACTGGGCCCACAGCCATCGGCTCGAGGGCGATCTGCCCGACGCCGTCCGGGCTCTGAAGGCGACGGAGGGGCGCGACCTGCTGATCCAGGGATCCAGCGAGGTGATCCACACCCTGCTGGCCCACGATCTGATCGATCAGCTGACGCTGCTGACCTTCCCGATCGTGCTGGGCCGCGGCAAGCGGCTGTTCGACCAGGGCTCGCGCCCGCACGAATGGACGCCCGTGAGCAGCGGCTCCACGCCCCGCGGCGTCACCGTGGGCACATGGCGACGCGCGGGCGAGGTACCCACCGGATCGTTCGCACCGGACGATTTTGACGTCGGACGAGTTCAGTAGGGCGAGCGCCGGATCAGCTGTGCGCTGTCCTTGTTATCGACGGTATCGTCCCATGTCGCGGTTATCGCGGCTTTTGTCCTCATTATCACCGATAACCCTTGTGTCGGATGTATCGGCTGGTCAGCGGCCCATCCCGGTCGGAACGTCACGCCCCAAAGCCTCGGCCATGCCCTGCTGCGACAGCAGGAAGACCGCGTCACGCGAATGATAATTGTTGGACAGGACGATCACGGTGACGTCCTCGTCCGGCTGGTAGGTCATCAGGTTGCGGAAGCCCGACCAGCTGCCGGTGTGGAAGATCTGGCGGTCGAGGAACGGCGGCGAGACGCGTTGGCCGATGCTGTTGGTGAACAGGCCGAAGCCCCAGTCGCGGCGCTGGCGGCCGCGTTCAGGCGGGGTGTCGGCCGGGGCGTGGTCGGCGATCATCATGGCGTAGCTGCGCGGCGTCAGCAGATGGCCGCGATGGAGGGCGCGCTCCCAGACCAGCAGGTCGTCCAGCGTCGAATACAGGGCGCCGGCGGCGAAGATGATGCTGACATTGGCGTCGGGCTGGGGGGACGGACCGCCGCCGCCCAGGTTGGCGTAGCCCATGACCACGTCGGACTTGCCATCGTCATAACCGGTGTCGGCCATGCCCAGCGGCTTGAAGAAGGCCTGCTGGAGGTAGGCGTGCAGCGGCAGGCCCGAGGCCTTTTCGACCACGGCGCCGAGCAGATTATAGCCGGCGTTGTTGTAGCGGACCTTGGTTCCCGGAACGAACTGAAGCCCATATTTCTTTGATTCTTCAGTCAATTCATTTGACGTGGCGGGAGTGACGCGGCGGATTCCCCAGGCGGGACGCGCCATGAGGTCGGGGACGCCGGAGCTGTGCGACAGCAGGTGGTGGAGGCGGATCGGCTCCCAGGCCGCGGGACAGGGCTGGATCCATTTGCACAGCGGGTCGTGGGTCGACAGCACGCCCTCGTCCTGCAGCCGCAGGATCGCGGCGGCGGTGAACTGCTTGCTGATCGAGGCCAGGCGGAAGCGTGAGTTCAGCTGCAGCGACGCGCCCTGGCTGCGGTCGGCGAAGCCGTGGACCTGACGGAACAGGACCTCGTCGCCCCGGGCCACAAGGACACCGCCGGTGAACTGCCCCGAGCCGCCCCAGCGGTCGAGCTGCGCCTTGAGCCGCGGCAGGGTTTCGATCACCTCGAGCGGCGGGCGGGGCGGAAGTGGCTGGACGTCAGGCGCGGCGGACGGCGTCCGGACGCTGGCCCAGGCGACGAGCGCCGTCGCGATCAGCAGTACGGCGGCCAGAACGGCGATCACAAGCCGGGGATGCCCCCCGGCGCTTCTCGGAACGTTGAACACAGATGCTAGACGTCGAAATCCAGCCCGAACTGGGCGTAAAGGGCGCGGGATTCCTGCCATTTCGGGTCGACCTTGACCGTAAGAAACAGGTGGACGGGGCGATCGAGGAGCTCGGTGAGTTCCTCGCGCGACTTCTGGCCGATCCATTTCAGCGTCTGGCCGCCCTTGCCCAGGATGATGGGCCGCTGGCTCTCGCGCTCGACATAGATGGTCTGTTCGATCCGGGCCGAGCCGTCGGCCTTGTCCTCGAAGGCGGTGGTCTCGACCGCCGCCGAATAGGGCAGCTCCTCATGGACGCGCAGATAGACTTTCTCGCGGGTGATCTCGGCAGCCAGGACGCGCATCGGCACGTCGGCCGACTGGTCTTCCGGATAGAGCCAGGGGCCCTTCGGCATGGCGCGGGCGAGGCGCTTTTTAAGGTCGTCGACGCCGTCGCCGCTGAGGGCGGAGATCATATAGACCTCGGAATAGACGCCGGTGTCGAACATGGCCTGGGACAGGGCCAGCAGGGTGTCCCGGCGCATGCCGTCGATCTTGTTCAGCGCCAGGATGACCTTGGTCCCCGTCGCCTTGAGATTGGCGATGATGGTCTCGGTGTCCTCGGCCGAGCGGCGGTCGGCGGCCTGGCCTTCCTTGCCTTCCGACGCGATGTGCGAAGCGGCGTCGATCAGGTGCACGACCACGTCGGCGTCCGAGGCGCCGCCCCAGGCCGAGGCGACCATGGCGCGGTCCAGACGGCGGCGCGGGGTGAAGATGCCCGGGGTGTCGACCAGCACGATCTGGGCGTCGCCCTCGATGGCGATGCCGCGCACGGGGAAGCGCGTGGTCTGGACCTTCTGGGTGACGATCGAGACCTTGGTTCCCGTCAGACGATTGACCAGAGTGGACTTCCCGGCGTTCGGGGCGCCGATGATGGCGGCGAAGCCGGCGCTCTGGTTTTCAGGGTTGGTCAAATCACGCCTTCACGCTGCAGCAGGCCGATGGCGGCCGCTTTCTCCGCGTCCTGACGCGAACGACCTTGCGCGGTCAAGGGCGGATGTCCCGCGACGCTGACTTCGACGGTGAAGGTCGGGGCGTGATCCGAGCCCTTGCGTTCGACGATACGGTAGACAGGCAAAGGCTTTGCGTGGGCCAGGGCCCACTCCTGCAGGGCCGATTTCGGATTGGTCAGGGATTTGCGCGGCGGGGCCGACAGTTCGTCCGCCCACGTCTTGTCGAACACGGCGCGGGCGGCGTCGATGCCGCCGTCGAACCAGGCCGCGGCGAGGATGGCCTCCATGGCGTCGCCCAGAACGCCCTCGCGCCGGCGGCCGCCCTGTTTGGCCTCGCCGGGGGACAGGCGCATGGCGTCGCCGACCCCCACGGCCTCGGCCACGCGGGCGCAGGCGGCCTTGTCGACGAGGGCGTGCAGGCGCGAGGACATCTCGCCCTCGTTGGCGTCGGGGTAGTCGCGCATCAGCCGGTCCGCGACCAGCAGGCCCAGCACCCGGTCGCCGAGGAACTCCAGCCGCTGGTTGTCGGCGAACAGCCGGCCGCGGGCGTCGCGCTCGGCCCCCTCCCCCACGCTGGCGTGGGTCAGGGCGAGATCCAGCAGGGCCGGATCCCTGAACTCATGGCCGAGGCGGCGCGTCAGCGCCCGGACAGCCTCGGCCCTGCGGTCAGCCATCAGTCGAGGACGGTGAAGAACCGGCTCGGACGGATCTTCGAGAACCAGCTGACCGGGTTCCACAGCGACGCGCCCGGCGACCACGAGAACAGGATGATCTCGGCCTTGCCGATCAGATTCTCTTCCGGCACCAGGCCGACGCCCTGGGACTGCTCGACGCGGCTGTCGATCGAGTTGTCGCGATTGTCGCCCATCATGAAGTAGTGGCCGGCCGGGACCTCGAACACCGGGGTGTCGTCCAGATCATTGCCGGGACCGAAATCCTGGATGGTGATGGTCTTGCCCTCAGGCAGGGTCTCGCGCATCCGCACGATGGGCATGCCGTACATATTGGTGACGTCGGCGCCGCTGACCACCACGTCACGCACCGGCTGACCGTTGATGTTCAGCACATTGTTGATCATCTGGATCCGGTCGCCGGGCAGGCCGATCAGGCGCTTGATGTAATCAGTCTTGTCGTCGCGCGGCAGCTTGAACACCACCACGTCGCCGCGTTCGGGGGCGTGGCTGACCAGCGGCAGGGAGATCCGGCCGTCGAAGATCGGCGGGCTGAACGGGATCGAGTGTTTCGAATAGCCGTAGCTCCACTTGGAGACGACGATGTAATCGCCCTCGGACAGGTTGGGCTCCATCGAGGCCGACGGGATGGTGAAGGGCTGGAACAGGACCACCCGCAGAACGAAGGCGATCAGCAGGGCGAAGAAGATCGTCTTGATGAACTCGAAGCTCTCGCTGCCGGAACCTCTGCCGGATTTCTTCTTGCCGCCCTTGCCGCGGGCGTAGACCGGCGTGCTGTCGACATCCTCGAACGGCGCGTCGCCGGCGTCGCTCCAGACGGGCCTGGGAGCCGCGGCGGCGGCGGCGGCGGCGACGGGCGCGGCATGGCTGTCATGCGCAGTATCGTCGGCGTGCGCGGCGGGCGCTTCGGCATGATCGTCGTGGCCGTGGGCGTGGTCATCATGGCCGTGCGCGTCATGGCCATGAGCCTCGGCGGCCGGATGGGCCGCATGGTCCTCGTGGCCGTGGGCGTGGTCATCATGGCCGTGCGCGTCATGGCCATGAGCCTCGGCGGCCGGATGGGCCGCATGGTCCTCGTGGCCGTGGGCATCCGCGGCCGGATGGGCGGCATGATCGTCGTGACCGTGCGCGGCAGGCGCGTGATCGTCGTGCCCATGCGCTTCGTGCCCGTGCGCCTCGTGACCGTGATCGTCATGGGCATGATCCGCGGCGGGATGCGCCGGAGCGGCATGGTCGTCATGGCCGTGGCCATGAGCGTCCGCCACAGGATGGGCGGCGTGGTCGTCATGCCCGTGCGCATCATGCGCGGCGGGGGCGTGGTCGTCATGACCCGCATGGCCGTGGTCGTCGTGCGGCTTGTGCTCGTCGCTCATCTCGGTTCAGTCCCCCAGCCGCTGTTCCGCGGTCATTGCGGCGAAATCGGTATAACGTGATCAAGACATCGGCAAGGCTTCGATCACCACGAAGGCGAGCGCGTACGGATGCTCGTCGCTGAGCGTCAGATGTAACCGGGGTTCGTGACCGGGAGGTGTCAGCCTTAACAGGTGTTCAGCAGCATGGCCGGTCAGGGCGAGGGTCGGCTGTCCCGAGCGCTGGTTCACCACCCCCATGTCGCGCCAGTAGACATCAGTCCGCATGCCGGTGCCGAGCGCCTTGGCGCAGGCCTCCTTGGCCGCGAAGCGTTTGGCGTAGCTCCAGGCGGGATCAGGCTTGCGATCGGATCGGGCCTGCTCCAGTTCGGTGAAGCAGCGCCGTTTGAACCGGTCGCCGAAGCGGTCGAGCGAGGACTGGATGCGGCGGATGTCGCACAGGTCCGCGCCGACGCCGATGATCATGCGGCCCACGATCCGGCGTTGTCCATGGCCGCGCGCATGCGGTGGATGGCCGGGGTAAGGCCCGTGAACACGGCCTCGCCGATCAGGAAATGGCCGATGTTGAGCTCCCGCACCTCGGAGATGGCCAGCATGTGGGCGGCGGTGACGTAGTCCAGGCCGTGACCGGCGTGGACCTCAAGGCCCAGGTCGAAGGCCCGCGTAGCGGCGGCCTGAAGCCGTTCGAACTCCACCGCCCGGTCGTCGCCGGACAGGTTGCAGTAGCGGCCGGTGTGCAGCTCGACCACCTGGGCGCCGACGGCGTGGGAGGCCACGACCTGTTCGAGGCTGGGCTCGATGAACAGCGACACCCGGACGCCGGCGTCGACAAGGGCTTTTACGACCGGCTGGATGCGGGCTTCGCAGCCGGCCACAGCCAGTCCGCCCTCGGTCGTCACCTCCTCGCGCCGCTCGGGCACAAGGCAGGCGGCGTGGGGGCGATGGCGCAGGGCGATGGCCAGCATCTCGTCGGTGACCGCCATTTCGAGGTTCAGCGGTCGCCCGGCCTCGGCGCACAGGTCGCTGAGCGCCGCGATGTCGGTGTCGGTGATATGGCGTCGATCCTCGCGCAGGTGGGCGGTGATGCCGTCGGCGCCGGCGGCCAGGGCCTCGCGCGCCGCCCGCACCGGATCGGGATGGGCCCCGCCGCGGGCGTTCCGCACCGTGGCCACATGGTCGATGTTGACGCCGAGGCGGACGTGTCCGGTCATCCGCCTGCCCCCTGGCTCGCCAGCCGCCGGCTGCCGGGATCCTCGACCGGCAGGGCCGCGAGTTCGGGCGGCAGGGCGTCGGCGGGGTATGCAGGCACGTCCAGCGTCGCCAGCGCCACCAGCGGCACGCCGACGTCCGCCCGGCCGCCCGAGCGGTCGACGATACAGGCCGCCGCGACGACCTCGCCGCCCGCCGCCTGGATGGCCGCGATGCATTCGCGCGAGCTCAGGCCCGTGGTGACGATGTCCTCGACCATGACGACCTTCTGGCCGGGCTCGACGTGGAAGCCGCGGCGCAGTCTGAAGGCGCCGCCCTCGCGCTCGACATACATGGACGGCACGCCCAGCCAGCGAGCGGTCTCATAGCCGGGGATGATGCCGCCCACGGCCGGCGAGATGGCCACATCGACCGGGCCGACCGCCGCCGTGATCTTCTCCGCCAGCGCCTTGCACAGGCGGGCGCAGCGACCGGCGTCCATGAAGACGAGGTTCTTCTGCAGGAAGACGGGACTGTGCAGCCCGGAGGACAGCACGAAATGGCCTTCGCGGAGAGCGCCGGCGCCGCGGAATTCTTCGAGTACGTCGTCTGAGGTCATGGCGGTTGTCATAACGGGCCCAACCGCCGCCGCAAGGGCCTAGCCCCGCGCCCTTTCGACCGTGTCGACCGACGGGTTGGTGCGCAGGGCGGCCATGATGGCGGTGGCGTGTTTGGCGTCCTCGACCTCCATGTCGATGTCGACGTCGAAGAAGTCCTGCTGCCGGTGGCTCATGACGAGATTCAGGATGTTGCCGCCGGCCTCGCCGATGATGGTGGCGACCTGACCGAGGACGCCTGGCGCATTCTTGATCGTGGCGCGGATGCGGGCCGAGGCCACGGCCCCCTGCTCCGCCTGGGGCGTCCATTGCAGGTCCTGCCAGACGGAATCGTCGTCGGCGTAGTCGGCGAGGCGCTGGCAATCGATGGTGTGGACCGTCAGGCCGGCTTCGGGTTCGAGGATGCCGACGATGCGGTCGCCCGGCACCGGCGAACAGCAATGGCCGAAATGGACGCTGACGCCGGGGGTCAGGCCGCCGCCCCGCACGAACAGGCGGGCCTGCTCGTCGCCGATGCGCTTGCGGTCGGGCCCGGCCTTCAGCCGGCCCTTCAGCGCCGGGAACAGGGTCTCGCCGACCTTGGCGGCCGACAGACGGCCCCGGCCGATGGCCTCGAACAGATCGTCTTCCGAGGCGAACGACAGGGTCTCCAGCATCGCCTTCAGCGACACCTCTGCCAGGACCTTGCCGGCGCGGGACAAGGTCTGGTCCAGCGTCGCCCGGCCCAGCTTCTGGAACTCGCCGCGCTCGGAGGTGCGGATGTGGCGCCGGATCGCCGAGCGGGCGCGACCGGTGATGGTCAGGGAGCGCCAGTCCACCGGAATCTCGCGCTTGGAGCCGCGCACGATCTCGATCACATCGCCGTTCTGGAGCTGGGTGCGCATCGGCTTCAGTTCGCCGTTGATCTTCGCCCCCACGGCGGTGTCGCCGACCTCGGTGTGGACGGCGTAGGCGAAATCCAGCGGCATGCCGCCGCGCGGCAGGGTGATCAGCGAACCCTTGGGCGTGAAGACGAAAACCTGCTCGAGGTACATCTCCAGCTTGGCGTGCTCGACCCAATCCTCGCCGCCCTCGCCGTGCTCGATGACCTGGACGAGGTGGCGCAGGTTCTGCAGCGGATCGCGGCCGCCGTCCTTCTCCATGGCCTCCTTGTCGAAGCCATAGGACTTGTTCTTGTAGGCCCAGTGCGCCGCCACCCCGTCCTCGGCGACGCGGTCCATGGCCTCGGTGCGGATCTGCATCTCGATGCGCAGGCCGGACGGGCCGACAACGGTCGTATGCAGCGAGCGGTAGTTGTTCGACTTCGGAGTCGAGATGAAATCCTTGAACCGCTCGGGCACCACGGGCCAGGCGCGGTGGATGACGCCCAGGGCGCGGTAGCAGTCGTCCTCGGCCTGCACCAGCACCCGGAAGCCGTAGATGTCGGACAGGGACGAGAAGCCGACCGACTTGCGCTGCAGCTTGCGCCAGATCGAATAGGGCGTCTTCTGCCGACCGAAGACCTGGGCCTTGACCCCTGCTTCAGACAACACCCGCTCGACCTCGCGCGAGACGCCGTCGATGGCGCGGCCGTGCTCCAGCTTCAGCGCCTCAAGCCGGCGCTCGATGGCGGTACGGGCGGTGGGGTTCAGGTGTTCGAAGGCCAGCTCTTCGAGCTCTGACGCGATCGAATGGATGCCGATCGACCGACCCAGCGGAGCGTAGACTTCCAGCGTCTCTCGGCTGATGCGCTCGCGCTTCTCCGGCTTGACGTATTTCAGCGTCCGCATGTTGTGCAGACGATCAGCCAGCTTCACCAGCAGGACGCGGACGTCCTTGGAGATGGCGAGGATGAATTTGCGGAGGTTTTCGGCCTGGCGGGTGTGTTCGGCCTGAAGCTCCAGCCGCGACAGCTTGGTCACGCCCTCGACGAGTGAGGCGACCTCCTCGCCGAACCGCTGGGCGATGTCGTCCCGGGTCGCCGCGGTGTCCTCGACCACGTCGTGCAGCAGGGCGGTGACGATGGTGGCGGTGTCGAGCCGATAGTCGGTCAGGATGCCGGCGACCTGGATCGGATGGGCGAAATAGGGATCGCCCGAGGCCCGCAGCTGCGAGCCGTGCATCTTCATCGCATAGACATAGGCGCGGTTCAGCAGCGCCTCGTCCGCGGTCGGGTCGTAGGCGCGTACGGCCTCGACCAGCTCGAACTGGCGCAGCACCTTGGAACGGGGATGGTCGGAGGGGTCCACGTGGGGACGCGGACCGCCGGGGTCGTTCAGATTGGCGGGTTCGGGCGTCGGCGCGGGCTGCCGCGCCGGCAGGATGGTGATACCGTTGGCAGGTTCTGCCGTCAGTACCGCTCCTCCTGCCCGCCGTCGCGGTCGCTTTGCAGCGCGCGGATCAACTCGGCCTCGGCCATGTTCATGTGCTGGGGTTCAGCCAGCAGGCCCACGATTTCAGCCTCATCCTCGGCTTCGGTGCGCTCGTCGACGCGTTGCAGGGCGACGATGACCGTCTCGCGCAGCTCGTCCGGCACGACGGTGGAGTCAGCCAGTTCGCGGAGGGCCACGACCGGGTTCTTGTCGTTGTCGCGATCGATGGTCAGCGGCGCGCCGTTGGCGATGGCGCGGGCGCGGTTGCCCGCCAGCAGAACCAGGCCGAACCGGTTCGGCACCTTTTCGATGCAGTCTTCGACAGTGACGCGGGCCATGAATATCCTCGGGCGCGGGGGAGAACCGCACAAACTATAGGGTTAGCCTGAATTGTGCAACGCCGCATGGACGAGAATGAGGCGTCAGCGTCGGGGCGCCGCATCTGTTCCGACCGTCGCCGCCGCGGCCAGGGCCTCGGCCGTCCCGCCGGCCGGGTGCCGCCAGTCCGGGGCGATCTCCGCCAGAGGTCCCATCACGAAGCGCCGGTCCGCCGCTCGGGGATGCGGAACGATCAGGGCGCCGAGTTGTCCCGTCAGCCGGCCATAGGCGATCAGGTCCAGATCCAGCGTCCTCGGCGCGTTCGCCGCGCCGCGTTGACGCCCGAACGCCTCCTCGATCCGCCCCAGCGCAGCCATCAGGGCGTGGGGCTCGTGTTCGGTTCGCACGATGACCACGCCGTTCAGGAAGGGCGGATCGTTCGGATCTGGCCAGGCCGCGGAGCGCCACCAGGACGAGCGGGCCACCACGTCGATTCCTTCCGCGCGGAATCGGGCCAGAGCCGCCTCGAGCGCCTCGCGGCAGTCGTCCCAGGCCCCCTTGTCATTGCAGCCCAGGGCGACGATGACAGCCGAGTCCAGATCGAGCGCGCCGTCTATTTCGACGGAGGCGTGGACGACCTTTTCTCCGGAGTCCTTTTCCATGACGCCTTATCCGACCGAGCGCATCGCCCTGTTCATCGACGGGGCCAATCTGTATTCCGCGGCCAAGGCGCTGAACGCCGATCTCGACTTCAAGAAGCTGGTCGAGATGTATCGCAGCCAGGCCGTCCTGGTTCGGGCCTACTATTACACGGCGGTGATCGAGGGCGAAGAGTTCTCGCCGATCAAGCCGCTGGTCGACTGGCTGGACTACAATGGCTTCACCGTGGTGACCAAGCCGGTCAAGCGGTTCACCGACGCCCAGGGTCACACCCGCACCAAGGGCAATATGGACATCGAGATCGCCGTCGACATGCTGGAGTTCGCGCCGCACATCGACCACGCCATCCTGTTTTCCGGCGACGGCGACTTCCGCCGGCTGGTGCAGGCCCTGCAGGCGAAGGGGGTGCGGGTCACCGTGGTCTCGACAACGAAGAGCCAGCCGCCCCAGATCGCTGACGAGCTGCGCCGCCAGGCCGACGCCTTCGTCGAGTTGAGCGACCTGCTGCCGGACATCGGCCGGCCGCGCGCGACGGCGTCACAGCCGACCAGCCGGGTGTTCGAGACGGACTGCCGCGAATGAGCCTGAACCCCGAACCGCCTCGCGACTGCCCCCTGTGCCCGCGCCTCGTCGAATACCGGCGCGACAACCAGCGTCAGAATCCCGACTGGTTCAACGGCCCCGCCCCCTCGTTCGGCGATCCGGACGCGCGGCTGCTGGTGGCCGGGCTGGCCCCGGGGCGGACGGGGGCCAACCGCACGGGGCGGCCCTTCACCGGAGACGGCGCAGGCTGGATTCTGTACGAGACCCTGATCAGGACAGGCTTCGCCACGGGCGTGTATGAAGCCCGGCCGGACGACAGCCTGCGGCTGGTCGATTGCATGGTCACCAACGCCGTGCGCTGCGCCCCGCCTGGCAACAAACCCCTGCCCGCCGAGGAAGCGATCTGCCGGCCGTTCCTGAGCGCGCGCCTCGCCGCCCTGCCCCGGCTCAAGGTCATCGTCACCCTCGGCGACGTCTCGCGACGGAACGTGTTGAAGGCGCTGGGCCTGAAGGGCACGGCGGCCCCGCCCGGACATGGCGTCGAGGCGGCGTTGGGGGGCTATGTCATCCTGAACAGCTACCACTGCTCCCGGCTCAACACGAACACGGGGCGGCTGACGCCGGCGATGTTCGAGGCGGTGTTCCGGCGGGCGCGCGAACTGATCGAAAGCTGAGCCGGACGAAGGCCCCCCGGCGCGGGTGTTGCGCGCGCGACACGCGAATCATTCGCCGAACGGGCGAGCGGCGGGGATCCGGAACACGGCCGCCGACCCCACGTTGATCAGACAGCTTTGGAGGCTGTGATGCGTAGTGGGAACGGGGCGTTCACGCCCCAGGAACGGAAGATGGCGATGTGGGCCCTGCTGATGGCGGTGCTGCTCGTGGGGATGGGGCTGATGATCCAGCAGTTCAGCCAGCCCTCCGTCGGCCCCGGCGGAATCGACGCCTATACGACCGCCGCGACGCCGGGGGTGCTGGACGCCCGACCGGTGATGGCCGCGCCCCCGGCCTGAAAAGCCTGAGACTTAGCCCCGGTCCTTCATCAGGCGGGCCTTGTCGCGCTGCCAGTCGCGCTGGGCCGTGGCCTCGCGCTTGTCGTGCAGCTTCTTCCCCTTGGCCAGGGCGATCTCGATCTTCGCCTTGCCCGCCTCGTTCAGGTACAGCTTGACCGGAATGATGGTCTGGCCGTCGCGCTGGACGGCGCCGATCAGCTTGTCGATCTGCTTGCGGTGCAGCAGCAGCTTCCGGTGCCGCCGAGGTTCATGGTTGAAGCGGTTGGCCTGTTTGTAGGGCGGGATGTCGGCGTTCACGAGCACGATCTCGCGCCCCTCCACCGCCGCATAGCTCTCGGCGATATTGGCCCGGCCGTCGCGCAGGGCCTTGATCTCGGTGCCGAGCAGCATGATGCCGGCCTCGATGAAGTCTTCCAGAAAATAGTCGAAGCGCGCGCGCCGGTTCTCGGCGATCACCTTCATCTTGGGGGCTGTGGACGCCATCAGCCGATCCCCGCCTCCGCCATGGCGCGGTCGATCTGCGGCCTGACCGCGTCGGACGTGGGAGCCAGCGGCAGGCGCACCTCCTCGCCGCAAAGCTGCAGGCGCGACAGGGCGTATTTGGTCGGCGACGGCGAGTTGTCGAGGAACAGGGCCTTGTGCAGGCCGATCAGCCGGTCCTGCCAGTCGCGCGCCGAGGCGTAGTCGCCGGCTGCGGCCGCCTCATGCAGGGCGACCATGGCTTCCGGTGCGACGTTCGATGTCACCGAGATCACCCCGACGCCGCCCTGGGCGTGGTAGCCGAGGTAGCTGGGGTCGTCGCCCGAGATCAGGTCGAACTGGCCGCCGATACGGGCGCGCATCCAGCTGACGCGCGAGAGGTCGCCGGTGGCGTCCTTTATGCCGACGATGTTGGGATGCGCCGCCAGCCGGGCGACGGTGTCATTGGCCATGTCGACGCCCGTGCGTCCCGGCACATTGTAAAGCAGCACCGGCAGCTGGACCGCCTCGGCGATGGCTTCGAAATGCAGGGCCAGCCCCTCCTGCGAGGGCCGGTTGTAATAGGGGGTGACGACCAGGGCTCCGTCGGCGCCCACGGTCTTGGCGTGGCGGACCAGTTCGACGGCCTTGTCGGTCGCCGAGGCGCCCGCGCCGGCGATGACGCGGATGCGTCCGGCCGCGACCTGAACGCACAGTTCGACCACGCGCTTGTGCTCGTCCGGATGCAGGGACGCGCTCTCGCCCGTCGTGCCCATGGGCACGACGCCGTGAATCCCGGCGGCGATCTGGCGTTCCAGCAGCCGGGTGAAGGCGGCTTCGTCCACCTTTCCGTCACGAAGTGGTGTGATCAGGGCGGTGATCACGCCCTTGAACAAGGGGGCGGTCATTGAGAGAGATGGTCCTGCGTGGAAATGGCGACGTTCGCCGCGACAAGCGCAGGAGGGTAGGTTGCCGGTCGCCCGACCGCAACCGCGACGCATGGAGTTCGGACACGCAATGATCGCTGCCAGCCTCGCGGCCGCCCTGGCCCTGCTCGCCCCCGCACCGGAGAGCCTGCTCCCGCAGGAGACGCCTTACAGCGCTGTCGCCTCGGGCCCGGTCAGCAACCAGCCCCGCCTGCTGAATGATCAGGACACGGCCCTCTTCCGTCAGGGTCTGGCCGCCGCCCGCGCCCGCGACGTCACCGGCGCCCGCAACGCGGCCGCCCAGATCGGCGACCCGACCGCGCGCAAACTGGTCGAATGGGCCCTGCTGGACACCTCGGCCGAGCAGCTTTCATACAGCGATCTGGCCGCCGCCCAGACGTCGTTCGCCGGCTGGCCCCGCGCGGAGAGCCGCCGCATGGCGGCCGAACGCGCGCTTGACCTTTCCTATGCCGGGCCGGACGCGGCCACGGCCCTGTTCGCGTCCGCCCCGCCCCTGACCGTCCAGGGCGCCATCGCCCTGACCGACGCCCTGGAACAGCGCGGCCGCCGGGACGAGGCGCGGGCCCTGATCACCGAATGGTGGCGCACCCGCTCGTTCGATGACGCGGCCCAGACCCGGATCCTGGACCGCTGGAGCGGCTGGCTGACCCAGGCCGACCACGAGGCGCGGCTGAACATGCTGCTTCCGGGCCCGCACGGACCGGCGACGCGCGCCATGGTCTCGCGCGTGGGGGCCGACCGTCAGGCCGTGGCCAACGCCGCCATGGCGCTGCGCACAGCCTACAGCCCGGACGCCGTGGTCGCGGGCCTCAGCCCGTCGCAGGCGATGGATCCCGCCGTGGTGCTGGAGCGGGTGCGCATCCTCCGCTCGCAGAACCGCCAGTCGGAAGCCTTCCCCCTGCTGGTCGCCCTGCCCGCCGCGCCGTCGCACACCGAGGGCCAGAACACCCTGTGGAGCGAGCGCCGCAACTATTTCCTCGACGCCTTGCAACAGCGCAACTGGCAGGCGGCGTACGACGCCATGGCCGGTCATGGCTTTCCGTCGGGCGACCGCAAGGTCGACGCCGAGTTCTTCGCCGGCTGGGTCGCGCTGGTGAAACTCAATGATCCCGCGCGGGCGACGCGTCATTTCGAGGCCCTGCGCCAGACGTCCTCGACGCCGATCACCCAGGGTCGCGCCCTCTACTGGCTGGGCCGCGCCGCCGAGGCGCAGGGGGCCACCCCGGCCGCCATCCAGTACTACCAGGCCGGCGCGCGCCACTTCCAGACCTTCTACGGCCAGCTGGCCGCCGAGAAGGCCGGGATGACGACCCTGACCCTGCCCTCCGATCCCGTACCGACCCGTGACGAGATCGCGGCCTTCGAGCGTAACGAGGTCGTCCGCGCCCTGCGGATCCTCGGCGAGACGGGCGAGACCAGCCTGTTCCGCGTCTTCGCCTACCAGCTGGACGACGATCTGCCCGGCGGGTCCGAACTGGCCCTGCTGATGGATCTGTCACGCAACTATGGCGAAGGCTTCACGGCCATGATGGTGGGCCGCGCGGCCAGCCAGCGCGGCTTCCTGATGCCCGAGCGCCAGTACCCCATCCGCATGCCGCCGCCGGTCGCCGGCGCCGCCCCGCTGGAGTTCACCCTCGCCATCACGCGCCAGGAATCCAGTTTCGACCCCCGCGCCCGCTCCGGCGCCGACGCGCGGGGCATGATGCAGTTCCTGCCGTCGACAGGCGCGGCGGTAGCCCGTCAGCTGGGCCTGCCCTTCTCGCAGGACAGGTTGTGGGATCCCGATTTCAACATGACGCTGGGCAGCTATCACCTCGGCGACCTGAGCCGGAATTTCGGCGGGTCGATGCTGCTGACGACCGTCGGCTACAACGCCGGCCCCGCACGTCCCCCGCAATGGATCGCCCGCTGCGGCGACCCGCGGGCGGGGACGGTGGATCCGGTGGACTTCATCGAGTGCGCGCCCTTCACGGAAACTCGCAACTACATGATGCGAGTCATGGAAAACATGCAGGTTTATCGCGCCCGACTGAACGGCGGTTCGGCCCCGTTGCGGCTGTCGGAAGACCTGAGGCGCGGTGCGCCGGCCGGTCCCGCGCCGTACGCCGCCTATGCGCCGGAGACGGATTCGACCGCGACTTCCTATCCGGCCAACTGACGCCGGCCGGCCGCCAGCAACGGCCCCTCCGGTCCGTCCGTCCAGCGGGCCGACAGGCCGAAGACGCCGGCCATGACATCGGGGGACAGGGCCTCCAGCGGCGCGGCGTCGGCGACGACCCGGGCCCGGTCCAGCACCACGACCCGGTCGGCGAACCGCGCCGCCAGGGCAAGGTCGTGCAGGCTGACAAGAACCGCCTGCCCGCTCCGGGCGCGGGCCTGAAGCCGTTCCAGCACCATCAACTGGGCGTCGGGATCCAACCCGGCGATCGGTTCGTCGACGAGCAGGGCCCGAGCGTCAGCGGCCAGGGCGCGCGCCAGCAGCACGCGGGCGCGTTCGCCGCCCGACATCTCGGCCACGCCCCGGTCCGCCAGGTGTCCGGCCTCGACTTCTTCCAGAGCCGACCGGGCGCGCGTCCGGCCTTCCGCCGCCGCCAGCAAGGGCGCGCCGAGCGCGGCGACCTCTATCGCCGGCAGGTTCCAGGCGATACGGCGCTCCTGCGGCAGGTAGGCGGCGCGTTCAGCCCGACGTCGGGGCGACAGGGCGGCGACGTCTTCACCCTCCAGCCGCGCATGACCGCCGGACAGGGGCAGCAGGCCGGCCAGGGCCCGGATAGCGCTCGACTTGCCGGCGCCGTTCGGCCCCACCACGGCGACGAGCTCCCCGGCCGCGACCGGGAAATCCACGGCGTCCAGCACGGTGCGGCCGCCCAGCGACGCGGTCGCGCCGATCAACGCCAGCACGCTCACAGCCGCCACTCCCGCGCCGCCCGCCAGGCGATCAGGGCGAACAGGGGGGCGCCGACCAGGGCCGTGAAGACGCCCAGCTTCAGCTCCTGATCCGTCGGGGTCACGCGCGCCAGCAGGTCGGCGACGATCAGGATCAATGCGCCGGCCAGGGCCGAGGGCGCCAACAGCCGACCCGGATCGCCACGCACCGCGCTTCGCACCAGATGGGGGGCGGCGAGCCCGACGAAGCCGATCACACCCGCGACGGCGACAGCGGCGCCCGTCGCGAGCGCGGCGGCCAACAGCGCCAGCAGCCGCAACCGCGCCATCGGCAGGCCCGACGTCCGCGCCGTCTCCTCGCCCAGACTCAGCATCCGCAACCCCGGCGCGGCCAGGGCGGCGAGGACCGCCGAAACCAGCACCGCCGGAGTGATCCAGGCGACATCGATCCAGCTGCGGTTCTGCACCGAGCCCAGCAGCCAGCTCATGATCTCGGCCGTGGCGATCGGCGACGGCGAGAGGTTGAAGATCAGCGCGGTGGCGGCGCCGGCGAAACTGGACACCGCCACGCCGAACAGGATCAGGGCTTCCGGCGCACGGACGCGCGCCGAAAACAGGATCAGCAGGCCGCCGGCCAGCCCGGCGCCCGCGAGGGCCGAGACTTCGACCGCGCCCGGAACCGCCGCCGCGCCAAGCACGATGGCGCCCGCCGCCCCCAGGGCTGCGACCGCCGACACCCCCAGCACCCCGGGGTCGGCCAGCGGGTTTCTGAGCAGTCCCTGCATGACGGCGCCCGCCAGCCCCAGGGCCGCGCCGACCATCAGGGCCGTGAACACCCGGGGAGCCCGGACCTGCCACAGGACCTCGCCCGGGCCCGACGCCGGGTCAGCGAACGCCTGGGTCCATTGGCGGCTGTCGAAGACGCTTTCGCCCAGCAGGACGGCCGCCACGACCGCCGCGAGGATCAGCAGCGCCAGCCAGACCGAGAGACGCGACGGTCTCACACCCCCGCCTTCAGCATCGCCGCGGCGTCAGCCGCGAACCAGGCCGGACAGGTCAGGGCCGCCGCGGGAAGCTTCGCGGCAACCCGGCCCCGCGCGAGACGGCGCAGCACCGGATGGCGGCCGACGCCGCGCCAGTCGCCGCGCACCTGGTCGAAGAAGCCGAGAATGAAGTGCGTCGGCGGCGCCAGGACCAGCCGCTCGATGCTGACCGGCGTGAAATATGGGGCCTCCGCTGCATTGGCGAAGCCCGCGGCCGACAGGATGGCGTCGATCAGGACGCCCTTGCCGGCGGTGAACCCGCCGGCGGTCAGATAAAGGGCTCGCGGTCTTGAACCCGCGTCTCTGACCGGCTCAGCCGGCAAGGTCGCATCCATCCGGGCGATCATCGCCTCGCCCCGCTCCGACACGCCCAGCCCATCAGACACGGTCCGGATATCAGCGCGTATTCCATTGAAATCCGTCGCATCCTCGATGGTCAGCACCCGGACCTCGTCCGCCTCCAGTCGGGCCAGCAAGCGGGGCTCTCCGCCCCAGTAGCGGACCACCACATCGGGCTGGAAGGCGATGGCCGCTTCCAGCGTCGGCCGCACACGGCGGCGTCCCGCGGCTGCCTCTCTCATCCACGCGTCGGGATCATCAGCGCGCGGCGACAGGGCCAGCTCCGCGTCCGGCGCAAGCGCCAGGACATACTGGTCCGCGCACTGATCCAGCGACAGGACCCGGAGCGGACGCGCCTCGGCCCCGCCCGGCGCGACCAGGATCACGCCGGCGAGAACCGCAACGGCGAGCCTCATGGCTTCAGCAGACCCGCAAGCAACCCGTCGATCAGGGTGGTGACCAGGGTTTCGCGGTCGACCCAGTCGAAATAGGGCTTGGTGATCATCAAGGACACCACGCCATGGATGCCGGCCCACAGGGCCTGGGTCGTCGTGCGTGCGTCGCCGCGCAACAGACCGGCGGTCTGAAGGTCCTCGACGGCCTTTTCGAAGGTCCGGAACAGTTCGTGCCCCAGTTCCCGCGCCGCGGACTGGGCCCCTTCCCGCAGCTCGGTGGGACGGGTCATATAGGCCAGGCGATAGGCGTTGGGGTTGGCGAAACCGAAGTCCACATAGGCTCGCAGCATGAGCCGCAGGCGCGCCTCCGATCCGGCCGGCTGGCTGCCCACGGCGTCGTTCGCCTCCAGCAGCGAGGAGAAGGTCCGGCTGCATATCTCGTGCAGGATCTCGCTCTTCTCCGAGAAATGCATGTAGAGCGCCGTCGAGGACAAGCCGACCTCGTCCGCGATCTTGCGGATGGTCGCGCCCTCATAGCCATGCTCGACGAAGATCCGCTCGGCCGCCGCGAGGATCTCGGCGCGGCGCGCATGGCCCTCGCCTTTCGGCTTTCTCTGCGAGCGGGGATTGAGGGTTGCGGCGGTCAAACGGGCACTCCGGGCGTCCGCCCATTGAATAGCGGCATTCGGTCTGGTGCGCCAATCGCTTGCCCTGCGGGACCGGGCGCGATAACCATGCGTTGTGGGACGGTCGGGGATAAACAATCTTGGGGATCGCCGGCGAGACGCCGCGCGGTACGGCCCGCCGCTCGGTCAGAGCGCGGCCATGCGAGGCCTCGCGCCCGTGCAGATCGCGGCCCTGTTGACCCTGTCGGGAGCGGCGGGCGTGTTGGCGTGGTTCCGGCCCGATCTGTTGGGAAGCGGCGTCATTCTCGCCGGCGCCTACGGCTTTCTCGCCGTCGCGCTCTGGCGAACCGCCCTGATCCTGCTCAGCGCGGTCACGCCGCCGTCGCCGCCCGAACCGGCGATCTGGCCCCGCTATACCGTGGTGGCGGCGCTCTATCATGAGGCCGAGGTCGTCGGTCAACTGATCGAAAGGCTCTCGCGCATCGACTATCCGGCCGACCGCCTGCAGGGGCTGATCGTGCTCGAGGCCCACGATCACGACACCATCGCCGCCGCCCTGTCCGCGCCCCGGCCGGACTGGCTGGAGGTGTTCGTGGCGCCGCCAGGCAAGCCGCAAACCAAACCCCGCGCCCTGAACTTCGCCCTGGCCCGGGCCACGGGCGATCTGCTGACGGTGTATGACGCCGAGGACGAGCCGGACCCGCTGCAGCTTCGCGAGGCCGCGGCGCGGTTTGCGGCCGACAAGTCCGGCCGGCTGGCCTGCCTGCAGGCGCCGTTGCGCATTCGCAGGCGGGGGGCGTCGAACGGTTCCCCCTTCCTCGACCGCCAGTTCGCGGCCGAATACGCCAGCCTGTTCGAGACCACCCTGCCCGGCGTCGCCCGCCTCGGGCTGCCGTTTCCCCTCGGCGGGACCAGCAATCACTTCCGGACCGCCGTGCTCAGCGCCGTCGAGGGGTGGGATTCCTGGAACGTGACGGAGGATGCGGACCTCGGGTTCCGCCTGTGGAGGCGGGGCTGGAAACTGGGCGTCCTCTCGCGCCCGACGTGGGAGACGCCGCCGGGCGGGCTCGACAACTGGCTGCCGCAGCGGACCCGCTGGCTGAAGGGCTATATGCAGACCTGGGGCGTTCACACGCGCCAGCCCTGGCGGCTGGGCTGGCGCGGCGCGGCCGCCCTGTTGATGACCGTCGGCGTCGGCCTGGTGTCGGCGGCCCTGCATGGACTGTCCCTCGCCTGGGTGGCGGCGGCGGTTCTCGTATCCCTGATGGCGGGCCTGCCGGCCGAGACGCCCGCCCTCGCGCTCAGTGTCCTGGTGCTGGGCGCGGCCGCGGCCTGGCTGTCCTGCGCCATCGGCGCCCGGCGCGCGGGCGTGCCCTATGGTCCCGTCGACATGATCGCGGCGCCCGCCTACTGGGCCCTGCTGAGCCTCGCCTTCGTGCACGCCGCCTGGCGTCTGGTCCGCGATCCGTTCGCCTGGGACAAGACCCGCCATGGCCGCGATGCGCCGGCCCGGCCCGACGACCCGCCGGTCGGAACGCACGATACGCTGGACGAGACCGCGTCTCTCCGCCTATCAGCCGTGCATGCCGCCGCGCCTTAACCCGTCGCCCGAGACCCTGGTCACCCGCGCCTGGGCCGATTACGCCCTGCTGGACAGCGGCGGCGGCCGCAAGCTGGAGCGCTATGGGCGGTTCACGGTCGTGCGGCCCGAACCCCAGTGCTTCTGGTCGCCGCGCGATCCGTCCGCCTTCGACGCCGCCGACGCGGTCTTCGATCCGACCGACGAGGACGAGAGCGGCCGCTGGCGCTTCGCCGCCGCCCCCGTCGACACCTTCCCGCTGGCGTGGCGCGACGTGCGCTTCACCAGCCGGTTCACCCCGTTTCGCCACCTGGCCTTCTTCCCCGAACAGGCGGCGAACTGGGAGTGGCTGGACGGGCGGATACGCGGGCTGTGCTCAAGCAGCCCGAAGGGCGGCGGCACAACGAAAACTGCGCCGAAGATCCTGAACCTGTTCGGCTACACCGGCGTGGCCAGCCTCGCCTGCGCGGCGGCGGGCGCCGAGGTGACCCACGTCGACGCCTCCAAGAAGTCGGTCGCCTGGGCGCGCGAGAACGCCGAGCTGTCGGGCATGGCGGACAAGCCGATCCGCTGGATCGTCGAGGACGCCCGCAAATATGCGGCGCGCGAGGTTCGGCGCGGCTCGAAATACGACGGCATCATCCTCGACCCGCCCAAATACGGGCGGGGGCCGACGGGCGAGGTGTGGCGGCTGTTCGAGGATCTGCCGGGCCTGCTCAAGGACTGCGCGGCGCTGCTTTCGGACGACGCCTCCTTCCTGCTGCTGAACGCCTACGCCGCGCGCATTTCCGGCCTGTCGCTGTCGCATCTGATGGCCGAGGCGACGGCTGACCGGGGCGGGACGATAGACTGGGGCGAGCTGGCGCTGGCCGAGGACGGGGCCGACGGACGGGCCATCGGGCTGAGCTTCTTCGCACGGTGGTCGGCGTGACGGCCAACGCCCAGGATCGCCTGATCACCTCCCTGACCAATGACACGGTCAAGGCCGTGCGCGCCCTGCACATGCGCAAGGAGCGCGAGATCACGGGCCGCTTCCTGGCCGAGGGGCTGAAATTCATCGGCGAGGCGCTGGATCAGAACCGCGCCCCGCGGCTGCTGCTGGTTGGCGAGGACGCCCGGCCGCATCCGATTCTCGACCGCGCCCGCGAGGCGACGCGCGCGGGCGGCGGCGAGGTGGTGGTCGTGACCCACGCCATCCTCGAAAAGATCAGCCGGCGCGACAATCCGCAGACCGTGCTGGGGGTGTTCGATCAGGTCTATACGCCCCTGTCGGCGATCCAGCCGGGCTCGGCCCCGGCCTGGGTGGCGCTGGAGCAGGTGCGGGACCCGGGCAATCTGGGCACCATCATCCGCACGGCGGATTCGGCGGGCTGCGGCGGGGTGATCCTGATCGGCGACTGCGTCGATCCGTATTCGGTCGAGGCCGTTCGGGCGACCATGGGCTCGGTTTTCGCCGTCGCCATCGCCCGGACCACGCCGGCCGAGTTCCTCGCCTGGCGCCAGACCTGGCCGGGCAGCGTCATCGGTACCCGGCTGGACGCCACCGAGGGCTATCGCGACGCGGCGATCCAGCATCCCGCCCTGATCCTGATGGGCAATGAGCAGGCCGGGCTGACCGACGCCCTCGCCGCCGCCTGCGACGTCAACGTCAAGATCCCCATGCGGGGCCGGGCCGACAGCCTTAACCTGGCCGTGGCGACGGGGATCATGGTCTATGCGGTGACCGACGCGGCCTGATCCTGAAGGGTCGGACCGGGTTACGGCGGATTCACTTGCGGTCGATCCGTCAGCGCGGGAGCCTCTGGCCCGTCCTGACGCCGAGACCCGCCCATGCGCTTCGTCCTGTCCCTGTTGCTTGCCCTGGCCTGCGCCCTCCCCGGTCCCGCCCTGGCGCAAGCGGAGCCCGACGCCGCGGTCTGGCGGCGGGACGCCCTGTCGATCGAGCCGCTGATCAACAGCCAGTACGCCTACCTCGACCGCTTTCCGGGCGGGGTCATGCCGATGAGCCCGGCTCTGCGGGCCGAGGCCGGGGCGGTGAGCGACCGGAGCGCCCTGCTCCGCTACGCCGAGCGCGCGGTCGCGGCCCTGGCCGATCACCACGCCATCACGGGGCGCTCCTTCGCCGACAGCTGGAGTCTCGTGCCCAGCTATTCCGATTTGTGGATCGAGCCCGAAGGCGACGTCTGGCGGATCACCGCGGTGCGTGAGGATTCGCCTGCCGCCCGGGCCGGCGTCCGCGCGGGAGACACCCTGACGGCCGTGGCTGGCGCGCCGACCCGCGAGGCGGTGGCGGCCTTCTGGTCGGACCTCGGGCTCACGGCGGACGGCGAGCGGGCCGGATACGCGGCGCGGGTGCTGGCCGCGGGCCGTCGGGATCGTCCGCGCGACCTGACCATCCGGGGCGCCGACGGCTCGGAGCGGCGGCTCGCCCTGGCCAATCTCTACGCCGTCCAGCGCCCCGACGGCCCGGCCGTCGAGGTGCGGGAGGCGGGCGGCGACCGGGTCATCCGCTTCAACGACTCGCTCGGCGACGGCGGGACGATCGCGGCCTTCGACGCGGCGATGGCGGAGGTCCGCGAGGGCCAGCGGGTCGTGCTGGACCTGACCGAGACGCCCGGCGGCGGCAATACGGTGGTGGCGCGGGCGATCATGGGCTGGTTCGTGGATGCGCCGACGGCCTATCAGATTCACAACCTGCCCGCCGAGGAACGCGAGACGGGGGTGCCGCGCCAGTGGATCGAGCAGGTCCTGCCGCGTCCCGGAAAACGCCATCGGGGGCCGGTCGCGGTCCGGGTCGGCCGCTGGACCGGCAGCATGGGCGAGGGGCTGGCGGTCGGCATGGATGCGCTCGGGGCCGAGGTCACCGGCGGGCCGATGGCGGGGCTGCGGGGCGCGGTTTACGATCATCGGCTGGAGCATTCCGGCCTGGTGATCAAGCTGCCGACGGAGCGGCTGTACGCCGTCGACGGCACGCCACGGGAGGCCTTCGTCCCGGGACGCTAGAAACTGCGGCCGTCGACGCGCCGGGCGGTCCAGCTGAAGGGCTCGATATCGGTCAGGGTGCGGATATTGACCGCCACCATCTCCTTGCCGTCGGCGGTCGAGCCGCGGGCGAACGACTGGACGCCGCAGGTCTCGCAGAAGAGGTGGCGGATCTTGTGGGTGTTGAACAGATACTCGGTCTGGGGGCCGTCGGCGGTCAGGCGGAAGGCGTCCGGCGAGACGAAGCTGAGCACCAGCCCCTTGCGGTAGCAGTGGGAGCAGTTGCACTCGATCAGGCCATCCAGATCGGTGTCGACCTCATAGGCCACCGCGCCGCAACGGCACGATCCGGTGTGGGTTTTCACATCAGCCATCACGCATCCTCCAGCAGCACCACCCCGGGCGCCGATTTGAGCGCGCCGCGCAGGGCGCCGTCCAGCCGGTAGCGGCCCGGCAGTTTCAGTTCGACCTCGCGGCGGCCGTCCAGGGAGGCGATCAGGGAGACCTCGCCGCCCTTGCCCGGCGACCGGGCCTTCTCCAGCCGCGTCCGCAGGGCCTCAGCGTCAGCGGAGCGGGCCGAGACGTGGATGCGCAGCCCCATGGCGCCGTCGTCGATCAGCGTATCCAGCCGCGAGGCGTCGTCGCCGAAGAAGCGCACCTCGCCGTCAGCCGATTTGGCCCGCACGCGGACCATGATCGAGGCCCCGACCTCCAGCACCTCGCGGCATTTGCGCAGCTGTTCGGGCGGGAACAGGCATTCGAATTCGCCGGTCGGGTCGGAGAAGGTGACGAAGGCGAATTTCTCGCCCGATTTGGCGCTGGCCCGCTCCTGACGGCGGCGGACGACGCCGGCCATCAGGAAGGCCTCATGGCCGCTCTCGGCCAGGGCCGTGGCCTCGGCGACGAAGGTGACGCGCTTGCGCTTCAGCGCCGGCGCCATGTCCTCGAGCGGGTGGCCGGACAGGTAGAAACCGACGGCGGCCAGTTCCTGATCCAGCTTCTCGGGGCCGACCCAGGGCTCGACCGGCTTGAGGCGCGGGCGGGCGGCGCCGGCCTGGTCGCCGCCGAACAGGGAGACCTGGGACGAGGCGCGCTCGGCGGCCACGCTCTGGCAATAGGCCATCAGGGTGTCGGCCTGTTCGAACAGCTGGCGGCGGTTGGGGTGGAAGCTGTCGAAGGCGCCGGCGCGGGCGAGGTTCTCCAGCGCCCGCTTGTTGACGCTGCGCGGGTCGACGCGTTCGAGGAAGTCGAAGATGTCGGTGAATCGGCCGCCGGTCTCGCGCACCTCGACCAGATGCTTCATCGCCTCCAGGCCGACGTTGCGGATGGCGCCCAGGGCGTAGAGGACCGCCCCTTTCCCGTCGTCCCAGGCCACGTCGAAATCGGCCGAGGACCGGTTCACGTCGGGCGACTTGATCGGCACCTCGAAGCGACGACAATCCTGATAGAAGACAGCCAGTTTGTCGGTATTGCTGAGATCGAGGCTCATGGACGCGGCCATGAATTCGACCGGATGGGTCGCCTTGAGCCAGCCGGTCTGGAAGCTGATCAGCGCATAGGCGGCGGCGTGCGACTTGTTGAAGCCGTAGCCCGCGAACTTGGCCACCAGATCGAAGATGCCGCCCGACTGTTCCTCGGAAACGCCCTTCTCGGACGCGCCGGCGATGAAGCGCGCGCGCTGGAAGTCCATCTCCTCCTTCTTCTTCTTGCCCATGGCGCGGCGAAGAAGGTCGGCCTCGCCGAGGCTGTAGCCGGCCAGGACCTGGGCGATCTTCATCACCTGCTCCTGGTAGATGATGACGCCGTAGGTCTCGGTCAGCACCTCGGTCAGGGAGGGGTGCAGATAGTCCACCTGCTGCCGGCCGAATTTCCGGTCGATATAGGTGTCGATCATCTCCATCGGCCCGGGCCGGTAGAGGGAGATCAGGGCGGTGATCTCCTCGATCGAGCCGCAGCGCATCTTGCGCAGGGTGTCGCGCATGCCCTGGGATTCCAGCTGGAACACCCCAACGGTCTGGCCCGAGGCCATCAGCTCGTAGGTCTTTGGGTCGTCCAGCGGCAGGCCGTTCCAGTCGGGGGCGGCGCCGCGGCGTTCCAGATACTGGCGCGCGCGGTCCAGCACCGTCAGGGTCTTGAGGCCGAGGAAGTCGAACTTCACCAGACCGGCGGCCTCGACCCATTTCATGTTGAACTGGCTGGCCGGGATGGTCGAGCGCGGGTCCTGGTACAGGGGCGCCAGCTCGATCAGGGGGCGGTCGCCGATGACGATGCCGGCGGCGTGGGTCGAGGCGTTGCGGTACAGCCCCTCCAGCTCCAGCGCCGTCTCCAGCAGGGTGGCCACGGCCTTGTCGTTGTCGCGCGCCTCGCGCAGGCGCGGCTCGATCTCGATGGCCTGGGCGAGGGTGACGGGGTTGGCGGGGTTGGCCGGCACCATCTTGGCGAGGCGGTCGACCTGGCCCAGCGGCATCTGCAGCACCCGGCCGACGTCGCGCAGCACGGCCCGGGCCTGAAGCGTGCCGAAGGTGATGATCTGGGCCACCCGGTCCTTGCCGTAGCGGGCCTGGACGTAGTCGATCACCTCTTCCCGCCGCTCCTGACAGAAGTCGATGTCGAAGTCGGGCATGGAGACGCGTTCGGGGTTCAGGAACCGCTCGAACAGCAGGCCGAACCGCAGGGGGTCCAGATCGGTGATGGTCAGGGCCCAGGCGACCAGCGAGCCGGCACCCGAACCCCGGCCCGGACCCACGGGAATGCCGTGGTTCTTGGCCCATTTGATGAAGTCCGACACGATCAGGAAATAGCCGGGGAAGCCCATCTGCTGGATGATGCCGACCTCCCATTCGAGGCGGGTCCAGTACTCGGCCTCGGGCGCGGCGGGCGTCACCGCCTGCAGGCGGGCCTTCAGCCCCTCGCGGGCCTGGTGCATCAGCTCGTCGGGCTCGGACCGGCCCGCCCCGGCGTCGAAGCGCGGCAGGATGGGCGCCCGCGTGGGGGCCAGGAAGGCGCAGCGGCGGGCGATCTCTATGGTGTTGTCGCAGGCCTCGGGCAGGTCGGCGAACAGGGCGCGCATGGCCGCCGCGGGCTTGAACCAGTGCTCGCCGGTGATGCGGCGGCGGTCTTCCTGACCGGTGAAGGCCCCGTCGGCGATGCACATCAGGGCGTCGTGGGACTTGGCCTGGGCCGCCTTCGCATAGTGGACGTCGTTGGTGGCGACCAGCGGCGCGTCGTGGGCGTAAGCCCATTCGACCAGACCGCGTTCGGCCTGGCCCTCGCTGGCGAGGCCGTGGCGCTGCAGTTCGACATAGAAGCGGTCGCCGAAGACGCGGGCCATCTCGGTCAGGGCGGTGGCGGCCTCGTCGGGGCGGGACTGGACGAACAGGGGGTCGACGGGGCCGTCGGGGCCGCCGGACAGCAGGATCAGCCCCTCGGACCGTTCGGCCACCATGGTCCAGGGCACGCTGGGTTCGTCCATCGATCCGGCGTCGAGGAAGGCCGACGACGACAGGGCGCACAGATTCAGCCAGCCGGCTTCGTTCTGGACCAGCAGGACCACGGTCGGGACCTTGGCCCAGCGCTCGTTGATCTTGCCGCCGATGCCGGTGACCGGGATGGCGCAGGCCACCAGCGGCTGAACGCCGGCCGCTTTCGCCGCCTCGCTGAACTCGAGCGCGCCGAACAGATTGGCCCGGTCGGCGACGCCCACCGCCGGCATGCCGGCGTCGGCCGCCAGGGTCGGGACCTTGCTGGCCTTGATCGCGCCTTCCAGCAGCGAATAGGCCGAGCGGACGCGGAGGTGGATGAAGCCCTGACGGGTCGTCGCTTCGCTCACAGCGCCCTCTGCTCCGGTTGAACTGCCATCCTGCCCCGAGTCCCACATCGCGTCAGGTCATGACACCGGAAACCACGAAACAGGTCGGTCGGCCGGGGACGGACTGTGGATAGCCCCGGATCGGCGCCGGGACCGGTTCGGAACGAAAAAACACCGTTCACACCGTTCACATCGTGCGCATCGTCCCGATCCGATCGCAGCAGATCAGGCGCCCGTCGTCAGCAGCGCCGCCTGCCACATCACCCAGACGAAACCGCCGCACGACGCCAGCGACAATGTATCCCTCACCCAACGCGCCATGATCTCTCTCCCGCTTGCGTGTTCTGTTTATGTTCTATGTTCCCGTTGCGTTCCCGTCAAGCGGATTTGAGGTGAACACGACTCGCCCCGGCCTGTAGGATGGGGCGAACGCCACCCCCCGCCCTTCCGGCGGCAGGCGTCGCAGGAGAGCGGCCATGGCCAAGGGTCAAGTGAAGAGCAACAAGGAAGTCCGCAAACCCAAGGCCGAGAAGCCCAAGCCGTCCGTGGCGGTCAGCAGCAGCTCGCCGTTCACGACGCCTCCCGGAAAGAAGTAGCGGCGAACGCCCTTCTTCCCCTCCGGGGGAGAAGGTGGCTCGCGGAGCGAGACCGATGAGGGGGATCTCTGTCTCACCTCGTCTGAAAGCCCGCTGGAGCCGACAGCCGCCTCATCCGTCAGGCTGCGCCTGACACCTTCTCCCCGAGGGGAGAAGGGATCTAGTCCGCCTCCAGCCGGCGCTCGCATTCCGCCACGCCCGCGGCGACGCCCGCGTCGGCGTAAAGGTCGCGGGCGGCGGTCCAGGCGGCTTCGGCCGGGGCCGGGCGGCGCAGGGCGTCGAGGGCCAGGGCCGACAGCCGCAGGGCGTTGGCCATGTCGATGGACGTCCCCTGCCCGTTCGAGCGGTACAGGGCCGCGGCCTGTTCGGCGTGGGCCAGGGCCTGTTCGAGGTGGTCGGCCTCGCGGTCGATATCGGACAAATGGCGCAGGGCGTGGGCCTGCAGCAGGGGCGCGCCGCTCTCGCGGCTGAGGGCGGCGGCGCGGGCGTATGAGTTGCGGGCGTCGAGCGTGCGGCCCTCGGCCATGGCCTCGCGCGCCGTGATCAGATGGGTCTGGATGGCGTCGGTCATGGCAGGCTCCGCAGGGGCGTCACCCTTAGCACGAGGGTCACCAGGCGTGGCTCAGTACGCCTGGCTTTGGGCCGGACGTTCTTCCAGATGGCCGTCCTTGAGGGCGAAGACGCGGTCCATGTGGCCGGCCAGCTCCATGTTGTGGGTGGCGATCAGGGCGGCGACGCCGGTGTCCTTGACCAGCCGGTGCAGGGCCTCGAACACCGTCTGGCTGGTGCCGGGGTCGAGGTTGCCGGTCGGCTCGTCGGCCAGCAGCAGGCGCGGGCGGTTGGCCAGGGCGCGGGCGACGGCCACACGCTGCTGCTCGCCGCCCGACAACTGGGCCGGCTGGTGGGTCAGGCGCTCGCCGAGCCCGAGGGCGGTCAGGACCTCGGAGGCGCGGGCGCGGGCCTCGGGCTGTTTGACCCCGGCGATGCGCAGCGGCAGGGCGACGTTGTCGCGCGCGTCGAACTCGGGCAGCAGGTGGTGGAACTGGTAGACGAAGCCGATCTTCGCCAGGCGGATGTGGGTGCGGGCGCGTTCGTCCAGCATGCCGACATCCTCGCCGTCGATGCGGATCTCGCCCGAGGTGGGGCGCTCCAGCAGGCCGGCGGCGTGCAGCAGGGACGACTTGCCCGAGCCCGACGGCCCGATCAGGCCGACGACCTCGCCCGGGCGCACGTCCAGGTCGACGCCCCGCAGGACCGTCAGGCCGCCGCTGGCGGTGTCATAGGTGCGGGTCAGGCCGCGGACCGAGAGGACCGGGGCCGAAAGGACGGGATTACTCATACCGAAGCGCCTCGACCGGATCCATTTTCGCGGCCCGCCACGACGGCAGCAGGCTGGCGATACAGCTCATGAACAGGGACCAGACGGTGACCCAGAAGACGTCGCCGGGATCGACCAGGGCCGGGATGGCGTCGAGCATGTAGACGTCGGCGTTGAACAGCTGGACGCCCAGCAGGGCCTCGAGGAAATGCTGGATGGCGCCGATGTTCAGGCAGAAGACGAGGCCGAGGAACAGGCCCGTGGCCGTGCCCGCTATGCCGATGGCGGCGCCGGCGACGAAGAAGACGCGCAGCATCGACATCTGGCTGGCCCCGACGGTGCGCAGGATGGCCACGTCGCGGGTCTTGTTCTTCACCAGCATGACGATGCCGGAGATGATGTTGAGGGCGGCGATGGCGACGACGAGGCCGAGGATGATGCTCATGGCCACCCGCTCGACCTTCAGCGCGCCCCAGAAGGCCGCCAGCCGGTCGCGCCAGTCGCTGACGACCCCGCCGGGGCCGGCCGCGGCGCGGACGGCGGGATAGAGTTCGGCGACGCGGTCGGGCTGGTCGACCTTCATTTCGATCACGTCCCAGACGCCCTCCTTGCCGAAGAAGAGCTGGGCCTGCTCGAGCGGCATGAAGATGAAGGCGCGGTCGAAATCGGCCGTGCCCGAGGTGAAGACGCCGCCGACGCGATAGGTCTTCTCCAGACCGCCGAGGTTGCCGAAGGCGCTGCCGGCTCCGGTCGGGGAGTAGAGGGTGATGGGATCGCCGACTCTCAGGCCCATGCCCTCGGCGAGGGACTTGCCGATGAGGACATTGTCGCCGCCGTAGGCGCCCTGGCCGAAGGTGCGCTTCGCCTCGTCGCTCAGGCTGTCATGGACGTAGGACATGGAGGCCAGGTCCCCGGGGCGGATGCCGCGTACGACGGCGCCGGTCGTCTGGCCGGCGGCGCGGACGAGGCTCTGGTTCTCGGTCACGGGGGTGACGCTGACGACGCCCGGAACCTGGCTGATCCGCCGGACAATGGCGTCGCGGTCAGCGTCGTTCAGCACCTGGCCCTGGACATACATATGGCCGTTGAAGGACAGCATGCGGCTGAGCAGTTCGTGCCGGAAGCCGGCCATGATGCTCATCACCACGATCAGGGCCATGACCGCCAGGGAGATGGCGACATAGGAGATGATGGCGATCAGGGCGATGCCGCCCTCCTTGCGCTTGGCGCGCAGATAGCGCAGCGCCAGTTCGATCTCCCAGCCCGAGAACGGGCCGGCCGGTTTGATCGGTTTCGCCGCCGCGACGTCGGTCATCCGCGCACCTTCGCCAGGGCCTCGTCCAGCGGGATGGAGACCTTCTCGCCGGTGGCGCGGCGTTTCAGCTCGACCAGGCCGTCGGCCAGACCCTTGGGTCCGATGGTCAGCTGCCACGGGATGCCGATCAGGTCGGCGGTGGCGAATTTGCCGCCGGGCCGTTCGTCGGTGTCGTCGTAGAGCACGTCCTTGCCCAGCGCCTCGAGCTTGGCCACGGCCTCCTCGCAGGCGGCGCAGACGGCTTCGTCACCGACGCGCAGGTTGATGACGACGACATCGAAGGGCGCGACGGCGTCGGGCCAGATGATGCCGCTGTCGTCGTGGCTGGCCTCGATGATGGCGCCCAGCAGGCGCGAAACGCCGACGCCGTAGCTGCCCATGTGGACGTCGGCGTCCTTGCCGTCGGGGCCGGCGACCTTCGCCTTCATCGGGGCCGAGTATTTGGTGCCGAAATAGAAGATGTGGCCGACCTCGATGCCGCGCGCGGTCAGGCGGTCGCCCTCGGCGGTCTGGCTCTCGAACTGGCCGGCGTCGTGCATTTCCTCGGTGGCGGCGTACAACGACGTTCGCTGATCAACGATTGACTGAAGGTCGTCCCAGTCCACGCCCGTCCCGGGCGCCGGCATCTCGACCAGCTTGCGGTCGCAGAAGACCTGGCTTTCGCCGGTCTCGGCCAGGACGATGAACTCGTGGCTGAGATCGCCGCCGATCGGGCCGGTGTCGGCGCGCATCGGCACGGCCTTCAGACCCATGCGGGCGAAGGTGTTCAGATAGGCCACGAACATGCGGTTGTAGGCCTTGCGCGCCGAGGCCTCGTCGATGTCGAAGGAATAGGCGTCCTTCATCAGGAATTCGCGGCCGCGCATGACGCCGAAGCGCGGGCGGCGCTCGTCGCGGAATTTCCACTGGATGTGGAAGAGGTTCAGCGGCAGGGATTTGTAGCTCTTCACGAAGCTGCGGAAGATGTCGGTGATCATCTCCTCGTTCGTGGGGCCGTAGAGCAGTTCGCGCTCGTGCCGGTCGGTGATGCGCAGCATCTCGGGGCCGTAGGCGTCGTAGCGGCCGCTCTCGCGCCACAGGTCGGCCAGTTGCAGGGTCGGCATCAGCAGTTCGACGGCCCCTGCCCGCTCCTGCTCCTCGCGGACGATCTGCTCGATCCGGTTCAGCACCCGCAGGCCCAGCGGCAGCCAGGCGTAGATGCCGGCGGCCTCCTGTTTGATCATCCCCGCGCGCAGCATCAGCTGGTGCGAGACGATCTGGGCGTCCGAGGGCGCCTCTTTCAGGGTGGGCAGGAAATAGCGCGACAGGCGCATGGAGAAATCCCAGCTAAAGGTTTGACAGCCGCTTTAGCCGGACACTTGCGATAAAGGCTAGGCGAAACCGCTCCCCCGTGTCGTAACCGTCGCCCAAACGCCGGATTTCAGCCTTTTCAGCCGCTTGGCACAGCCGGAACCGCTGGAGTTGGACCAGGGTTTGGAGCGACGGGCGGCGCCGCCGGCTTGGAAGGCGCCATCAGAATGGCGCTTCTGTTGGTGATGTCGATCAGCTGTGGGCTTCTGGCCAATTGCTGCCTGAACGCCGCTTGGTTCGCGGTGGCCTCGACCGAGTACAACCAAGCTATATTCCCGGCCTTTTCCGCCCCTGCTTTTGATGGCTGCATTGCCGTCAGCGTGCTCCTGACTCCATCGCCCAAGGCGTCCTGACGCACCATGGATGTGACGAACACAGCGGCAACCATATCCAGATTTGCCTCAGTGGCCGGGACATCGAAACCAGCAGTCTGAAGCAGGTTGGAATAGTGGTCCTTCACGGACGCGATGAACGTCGCGGATTCACCTGCGACAGCTTCGGCGCCATTCGCAACGGCCAGTTCCACCGCGTGCCGGATAGCCGGGTATGAGCAGGTGTAGTGGTACTCATCCAGCATCCGATAGGCGGTCCAGAAGTCTGACGGCGGCCGTGAGCTCAGTTCGTCGATCTTCAGCGCGCGTGTGCGTTGTATCAGACTGTAGACGGCTTCGGTCGAGGCGGACAGGCTAAGACGCTCGCGAGCAGCAGAGGAAACGCCACCGCCCAGCTGGAAGAGCGAACTGATAATCCCGGTCGCTCGATTGGTCGCGTTCGTTGCGGCCAGGATCGTCGTGGCCGCTGCCCCGCCTTGCGATATGATGTCATTTGCTCCGCTGAAGCTGGCCTCTCGAACCGCGAGGCGGCTCAGATGCTGCTGGCAAATCTGGTTGGATAGAGCCAACCCCGCCCGGAAATATCGACCAACAGCCTCGGTCGTTTCTTGCGTCCGGGCCGTTCGGCAAGCTGCGATGAAAGTACCGGCTATCGCCTCATTGGGGTCTGGCACCGCACCAAAGCAAGCATTCCGCGCGCCTTCGGCGATTGAAATCTCCTGATCGCCTCTCCCGCTTCGGGGACGCCCGTAAGAAGCGCCACGGGTTCCCCGGTAAGCATTTGTATTCGAATCCGAATACAGCGGCGCCAAGGTGAGATGGGTCATATTGGCGGTGGCGCCGTCAACACTAACGCAAGCAGTCAATGATCCTGCGATCGCGATGATCGCAACGCTGTTAGCTGTCTTCATCGGCCCCTCCGCCAATTCTGCACAGATTAACAACTACCTCCCATTGAGTCTAGAGATTACAAAAAGCCTAAGGGTGTGGCCGTGCGATCCCGTATCTTGCAGACAGATAACGGATAATCGCTTCGTCTTGGAGGAAGCGACGGCCGGTGACGGCACTAGTCTGCGCCTCGGGCCAGCCAAAGGTCTCGTCCAGCACCAACAGGGGGCAGCCCTGGTGATCTTCGCCGACCTGTTCGATCACCACTGGCCGCGGCCGCGGATGGTCCAGATAAATGATCTCCAGCTGCTCGCGCAGGGCCGGATAGAAGGACAACACGCCCTCCACAACCGCGCCCGCCGGGCAATACCAAGGCCCCCCCGCGTCATCATGCCAGCCCGGGTTCAGGAGGTAGAGACGGTCAGTCATCGGGCGATCCTCAAACGGGCGGAGCGAGGTCCGGCAGCGGCATCCAGCCGATGAAGACGAGCGCCATGACCAGCAGCCAGACAAGGAACGACACCCAGGTCGTGGTGATGAATTTGCGCTTCAGGTCCGGCTTTTCGGGCGCGCCCCACTGGGCTCCGTCGGTCGGCGGCTCGTGCCGCTCCTTCGACGTGCCGAGCGGCAGGACGGCGAACAGCACCGTCCACCAGCAGACGAGGTAGATGGCCAGCATGGTGATCGGGCCGATCGGCATCAGTGCGCTCCGTTTTTCGGCGTTTCCATCAGTTCGACCAGCACGCCGCCCATGTCCCTGGGATGGACGAAGATGATGAGCGTGCCGTGGGCCCCGATGCGCGGCTCGCCCGTGCCGAGGATGGTCGCGCCTTTCGCCCGCAGGGCGTCGCGGGCGGCGAGGATGTCCTCAACCTCGAAACAGACGTGATGCTGGCCGCCCTTGGGGTTCTTCGCGAGGAAGCCGTGGATCGGGCTGTCGTCGCCCAGCGGTTCGATCAGCTCGATCTGGGCGTTGGGCAGGTCGATGAAACAGACCCGCACGCCCTGGGCCGGCAGGTCGAACGGCGTATGCGCCTTCGTGGCGCCGAGCAGGTCGCGGTACATCGCGACGCTGGCCTCGATGGAGGGCGTGGCGACGCCGACGTGGTTCAGTCTTCCGATCATCCCAGAGCTTTAGCGGGTGTCGTCGGCGGGGAGAAGGCGTCGTGATTGTCGCGTCACGACGCCCTCCATCAGCTCATTGCTGCAGCGGGAACGGATCCGTCGGTGTCGGCCGGGTCGGCACCGGCATGCGCGGCAGGGGCTCGTCGCTGTTGGCGGCGTTCAGCAGGAAGGCGGCCAGGATGACGGCGGCCTGACGCAGATCGTCGGCCCGCATGTGGTCGTAGCTGTCGATCGAGGTGTGGTGCAGGCGCGCGCCGTAGTCGAGCGGGTCCTGGATGAACTGGAAGCCCGGGACGCCGACCGTCTGCATATAGACGTGGTCGGTGCTGCCCGAGGTGCGCATCGACACCGTCGTGGCGCCCATGGCGTTGAAGGGCTCGAGCCACGCCTGGAAGATCGGCGCGGCGGCGACATTGCCCTCGGCGTTGATGCCGCGGATCTTGCCCGAGCCGTTGTCGAGGTTGAAATAGGCCACCAGATCGCCGTGGCCCTCGCGGGGCTGTATCGGCCAGCGCTGGCGCCAGGTGCGGTTGTTGGGCAGGCCGTCCAGCTGGGCGTCGCCCAGTGGAGCGCGCGTCGCCAGATATTTGTCGGTGTAGGCCAGCGAGCCGAGAATCCCCTGCTCTTCCCCGCTCCACAGGGCGAAGCGGATGGTGCGTTTGGGACGCACGCCCAGGGTCTTCAGGATGCGCGCGGCCTCCATGATCACGGCGCTGCCCGCGGCGTTGTCCACAGCCCCGTCCGAGGCGACCCAGCTGTCCAGATGGGCGCCGGCCATGACGTATTCGCCCGAACGCCCGGTCCCGGGGATGTCGGCCAGGATGTTGTTGGCGTTGGCGTCCTCCTCGTGGAACCGCACCTCGCTCATCAGCTCGAGCGTGGGTTTGGCGTCGTCGGTCAGGGCCAGGCGGGCCAGTCGGCGATAGTCCTCGGCGGCCAGCTCCATGCCCGGGGTGCGGCGCTGGTCGTCCATGCGGTAGCCCGAGCCGTTGCCGTGCAGAAGGCCGCCGTCACGCGCGGACATGCGGACCCAGGCCAGCGCACCCTCCTCCTGCAGGAAGGCGTCCATCTGGCGGGCGAACTCGAGCTCTCGCAACGGATTGGTCGCGGGGGCCGCGTGGTTCGGAATGTTGTAGGTGTCGAGATTGCGCAGGTCTTCGTTGGTCAGACGGCGGAACGGGACCTCTGTCGGCTCCGATCCTGCTGTGGGACGCGAGATCAGGACGATCTTGCCCGCCAGCTTGCCGCGCCATTTCGCGAAGTCGCCGGCGGCCATCAAGGGAGCCACCACGACCTCGCCGCTGATCACCCCGGCGGTGGACGGCGTCCAGGCGACGGGGATGGCGCGCAGATCGAGGACGCGGGGCGCCGTCATGCGGGCGCTGGAGCGGACGACCGACCAGCCGCGGCCGAACTCGAACGGATCAGCGCGGACGTTGGACAGTCCCCAGTCGCGGAAACGCTGCGCCGTCCAGGTCTCCGCCTGACGCATCTGGGGCGAGTTGGTCAGCCGGCCGCCGATCCGGTCGGTCAGGTACGCGGCGGTCTGCATGACCTCCGAGTGGTTCAGCCCCTGATCGATGATGCCATTGATGGCGACGCGGTCGACATCCTGGGCGGTCACAGGACCGGCGGTCAGGATGGCGATGGCCGAAACGGCGGCGAGCAAACGTTTCATGAACAGTCCCCGTTGAATCAATCGGGAGGCATTTGGCCCGAGAGTCCCGGCCGAGCAAACGCGAAACGAAAAAGGGGCCGGCGATCACTCACCGGCCCCTTCGTCAGCTGTGTGTTCGAACCGGCTTACTGGCCGCCCGACATCTGGGCGACCTCGGTCGCGAAGTCGGGGCCTTCGACCTTCTCGACGCCTTCGCCGAGGGCGAGGCGGACGAAGCCGGCGAGGTGCAGGCCGGGGAAGCCCAGTTCCTTGCCAGCGTCAGCGACCAGCTGTTCGATGGTCACGTCGGGGTTCATGACGAACGGCTGCTTGATCAGCACCACGTCCTTCTGGAACTTGTTGATCTGGCCTTCCACGATCTTGGCGATCATGGCTTCCGGCTTGCCTTCTTCCTTGGCCTTCTCGGTCAGGACCTGACGTTCCTTCTCGATGGCGGCGGGGTCCAGATCGTCGGTGTTCAGCGACAGCGGAGCGGTCGCGGCCACGTGCATGGCGATCTTGCGGCCCAGTTCGCGCAGGGCGGTCTTGTCGCCGCCGCCGTGCAGGGCGACCAGCACGCCGATGCGGCCGAGGCCCGGCGAGACGGCGTTGTGAACGTAGGAGGCGACGACGCCTTCGTCGACCGACAGGCGGGCGGCGCGGCGCAGCTGCATGTTCTCGCCGACGGTGGCGATCAGCTGGGTCACTTCGTCCTGGACCGACTTGCCGGCTTCCAGCTCGGCGCCGTGCAGACCTTCGAGCGTGGCGTGCTCGAGGCCCAGTTCGGCGAATTTCTTGGCGGCGTTCTGGAACAGGTCGTTGCGGGCGACGAAGTCGGTTTCGGCGTTGAACTCGATGGCGGCGCCGACTTCACCGGCTCCGACTTCCTTCGAGGCGACGGCGACCAGGCCTTCGGCGGCGACGCGGTCGGCCTTCTTGGCGGCCTTGGACAGGCCCTTGGCGCGCAGCCAGTCGATCGCGGCGCTGATGTCGCCGTCGGTTTCCTGAAGCGCCTTCTTGCAGTCCATCATGCCGACGCCGGACTTGGCGCGCAGTTCCATCACGAGGGCGGCTGTGATCTCGGCCATGGGGGTATCTCCTTGGTATGCGTATGCGGGAACGGCCGGGGGATTACCCCGGCCGTATGTCAGTTTCGCCGTCGGTGGAAAGTCGGGGTCGTTTAGACCGCGGCTTCCTCGGTTTCGACGGCGTCGTTGGCTTCCGAGGTCGCGGCCTGGGCGGCTTCGTCGGCCACGGCCGGCTCGGCTGCCGGTTCGGCGGCGGCGATCATTTCCTCGGCGACGGCTTCCGCGCCGGCCGGGACCACGTCTTCAGCCTTGGCCTTGGGGGCCTTGGCTTCGCGCAGCATCGGCTCGTCCGGGTTGACCGCGGCGCCCAGGTCGACGCCCGAGGAGGCCTGGCCGGCGGCCAGGCCGTCAAGGACGGCGTCGGCGATCAGGTCGCAATAGGTCTGGATGGCGCGGGCGGCGTCGTCGTTGCCCGGGATCGGATAGGTGATGCCGTCCGGGTCCGAGTTGGTGTCCAGGATGGCGATGATCGGGATGTTCAGCTTGCGGGCTTCAAGGATGGCGATGGCCTCCTTGTTGGTGTCGATCACGAACATGATGTCCGGGATGGAGCCCATGTCCTTGATGCCGCCCAGCGACAGCTCGAGCTTGTCCTTCTCGCGCTGCAGGTTCAGCAGCTCCTTCTTGACGCGGCCGTCGCCGCCGCTCTCCAGCAGGCCTTCCAGCTCGCGCAGGCGGGCGATCGAGCCCGACACGGTGCGCCAGTTGGTCAGGGTGCCGCCGAGCCAGCGGTTGTTCATATAGTACTGGGCGCAGCGCTTGGCGGCCTCGGCCACGGGATCCGCGGCCTGACGCTTGGTGCCGACGAACAGGACGCGACCGCCCTTGGCGGCGACGTCGCGCACGGCGACCAGCGCCTGGTGCAGCAGCGGGATCGACTGCGACAGGTCGATGATGTGGATGTTCGAGCGCGATCCGAAGATGTAGCGCTCCATCTTCGGGTTCCACCGGTGCGTCTGGTGGCCGAAGTGCGCGCCGGCTTCGAGCAGCGAACGCATGGAGAATTCTGGCAGAGCCATGAGGTTAGTCCTTTATCCGATTGATCCGCCGCAGGCGCTGTAAAGACCGAAGTCCTCGGATCGGAGCGACCAGGATTTCTCCCTGACCGCGCCACGCCTGCGTGTGAAGTGGGCGGGCATGTAGGCGCGATGGAGGCAAAAGGCAAGCGCCGCGGCTCCCCGCCTCTCGCAACCTTCGCATAACGGCGCTATGGTTAACGCCGGGGAGGGTCTGTCACATGGATATCCGCACCGGAGCCGTCGTCGGCGGCGTCATTCTGGCCGCCGCCCTGGCGGGCGTCGCCACCTCGCAGCAGCCGCCCCCGTCCGCGGTCGCCGCGGCCCAGGTCGACCTGCCGCGGTCGCGCGCCGACAACGCCGCCCTGGCCGCGGCGCAGAAGGAGCCGCTGGCCGCCAGATTGCGCGGCGTCCTGAGCCAGGATCCCGAGTCCCGGCGGGTCCTGACCGTCGCGGACGCCTCGCCCGTGCCGGTGCTGGCCCCGGCGGATCCCGCCTTGCTGCGCACCGCCCGCATCTTCACGGGGGACCGTCACTATATGCTGGTCGTCCAGCGCGGCGAGCAGATCATCGAGATCTACGGCGCGACCAAGGCCTTCCAGTCGCCCATCGCGCCGGCTCCGCAACAGCAATCGCCGACCGGGGCGGCGCTCACCGCCGTCCGCCCGGCGGCTCCGGCGACGATCGCGCGGGCCGGCCCGCGGCTGACGGCCTCGCGCGTCCCGCCCGTCGCCGCACAAGCCGCGGCCCAGGCGCGGGCCGAGGGTCTGACCAATGTCCGGACCGAACGCACGGAATACGGCGTCGACGTCACCTTCAGCCGGTTCGGCGCCGCCTATAATGTCAGCTTCATCTGCGAGGGCCCCGGCGCGGCCGGCTGCACCGAGCCCGAAGCGATCGCCTTCGCCTCCACCCTGCAACTGATCGGCGGAGGCGCGTCGTGAAGCGCCTGACCCTGACCGCCCTGCTTCTGCTCACGGCCTGCTCCCCGAACGGCTGCGTCCAGGATCCCGCCGCCCCGCCGGTGAAGACCGACCCGCCGGTTCCGGAGACGATGCCGACAGAGCCCGCGCCCGCGCCCGGCGAGACGGAGCCCGCGCCCATGCCGGAGCCGGAGCCCGTCACCGAGACGCCGCCTGCGCCCGAGCCCGTCACCTGGCCCCACGATCCCGGCGGCGCCCTGCCCTCCGGGTCCGGGACGGGGGCGACCGACGCCACCCTGTGGGCCGCGGGCATGCGTTTCCCGATGGAGGCCGGGCCCGCCTACGCCAACTCCCAGGTCTATGGGTATGGCGGGTTCGCCGCGCCGGGGCCCGGCGGCCAGTGCGATCCCCGCAACTATGCCTATCCGTGGCGCGACAATTTCTGCGAGACCCGGTCGTGGACCAACGGCATGTGCCCCGCCGGCCGGGGCCACCAGGGTCAGGACATCCGGCCCGCCACCTGCGTCAAGAAGGTGCACTGGATCGTCGCCGCCGAGAGCGGCCGGATCACCTCGATCGGCAGCTACACCGTGACCCTGCTGGGCGATTCCGGGCGCATCTACCGCTATCTGCACATGGACATGCCGGGGGTGAACGCCCTGTTCCCGACCATGGCCTCGCGCAACGTCGAGCGCGGCCAGCATATCGGCAAGGTCTCGGCGGACTTCGGCGGCAACGCCACCACCATCCATCTGCATTTCGAGATCAAGGCGCCGGTCTCGATCGCCGGCAGTCCGGCCAGCGTCAATTTCGTGCCCACCTACACCAGCCTGGTCGACAGCTACGGCCGGCTGCTGAACGGGGCGGCCTGAGGGCTCAGGTCCCGCGCGGCTTGGCGCGGCTGGTCGCCTCGGCCTTCGTCGGGTCCTCGGGCCAGGGGTGGCGGGGATAGCGGCCGCGCATCTCGGCGCGGACGGCGGCCCAACTGCCCGCCCAGAAGCCGGGCAGATCCTTCGTCACCTGCACGGGCCGACGCGCTGGCGACAGCAGGGCGAGGGTCAGGGGCGTGCGCCCACCGCCGACGGTGGGATGGGCCGTGACGCCGAACAGCTCCTGAACGCGGATGTCCACGCGCGGCCCGCCGGGGGCGGCATAGTCGATCGCGGCCGAGCCCAGCGGCGTCTGCAGGCGCGCCGGGGCCCGTTCGTCCAGGGCGCGCTGGCGGTCCCACGGCACGAGGGTCTTCAAGCCGGCCTCAAGCGCCCCGTCGACGATGGCGTCGAGCGACTGCACCGTCTCCAGCAGCGGCCACAGCCATGTCTCGCGCGCGGCCAGCAGGCCCGCGTCCGACACATCCGGCCAGTCCGCGTCCAATTCGCCGAGGAAGGCCAGCCGGGCGCGCAGGCCCGCGGCCCGCTCGCCCCATTTCAGACCGGCCAGCCCGTCGCGCTCGACCTCGGCCTTCAGCGCCGCCGTGATCGCGGCCCGATCCGGCGCGCCGACGACCTTTTCATCGACGACGATCGCGCCGATGCGGCGGACGCGGCGCATCGTCATTCGCCCCGAGGGTTCGCGGCCCAGCCGATCCTCGGTCTGGATGCGCCGCTCCAGCGCCGCGGGGTCGACGGGAACGGCCAGGCGGATGCGGTCGCGGGCGTCTCCGCCGCCCAGTTCGGCCACCGCCAGCCACGGCTCGCGCGCCAGCAGATCGGTCGGCTCGACGAAGGCCCCGCGACCCGAGGCCAGCAGGACCTCGCCGGGCTTGCCCCGCGCCTTCGCCACCCGCTCGGGGAAGGCCTCGGCCAGCAAGGCGCCGGGGTCGGCCTCGCCCCCCTGCCCGCCTCCGGCGGCGCGCGCCCAGCGGTCGGCCAGCTTCATCGCATCGCGGGCCCTTTGCGACCGGTCGCGGGCCAGTTCCCGCAGCCGCTCGCGCAGGTCGACGTCGTTTCCGCCCAGACCCGGCTCGCTCAGCACCGCCGCCATCCGCGCGCCGAGAGCTGCGTCGCCGGCGTCGCTGGCGACGGCGACCATGTGCGCCAGCCGCGGCGGCAGGGGGATGCGGGTCAGCCGCCGCCCGTGCGCGGTCAGGGCGCCGTCGGCGTCCAGGGCGTCCAGCCTCTGCAGCACCTTGCGCGCCTCGGCGAACGCCCCGGCCGGCGGCTGGTCCAGCAGGGCGAGGCCGTCGGTCGACCGCGCGCCCCACCGCGCCAGATCCAGGGCGAAGGCCGTCAGGTCGGCTTCCAGAATCTCGGGCCGTTGATGCGGGACCAGACCCCGCGTCGCCGCCTCGTCCCACAGGCGGTAGCAGACGCCCGGCTCGACGCGTCCGGCCCGGCCGCGCCGCTGCTCGGCCGACGACCGGCTGACGCGCACGGTCGCCAGCCGCGTCAGGCCGCTCGACGCCTCGAACCGGGGCACGCGCGACAGGCCGCCGTCGATGACCACGCGCACGCCCTCGATCGTCAGGCTGGTCTCGGCCACCGAGGTGGCCAGCACCACCTTGCGCCGACCGGGCTCCGCCGGCCGGATGGCCCGGTCCTGGTCCTTGGCGTCCAGCGCGCCGTACAGGGGCGCGATGTCGACCGACGGGTCGCGCACCGTCTCTTTCAGCCGCTGGGCGGTGCGGTGGATTTCGCCCTGCCCCGGCAGGAAGACCAGCACCGAACCGGTCTGCTCGCCCAGCGCCAGCCGGACCGCCCGGACCGCGGCGTCCTCGATCCGCTCGGCGGCGTTGCGGCCGAGGTAGCGGGTCTCGACCGGGAACATACGGCCCTCGGCCTCGATCACGGGCGCGCCGTCGAGAAGGGTTGAGACGCCGACGATGTCCAGCGTCGCGGACATGACCAGCAGGCGCAGGTCCTCGCGCAGCAGCCCCTGGCTCTCCCGCGCCAGCGCCAGACCGAGGTCGGCGTCCAGCGAGCGTTCGTGAAATTCGTCGAACAGGACGGCGCCGACGCCCTCCAGACCCGGATCGTCCAGAATCATGCGGGTGAAGACGCCCTCGGTGATCACCTCGATCCGGGTCCGCGGTCCGATCCGGCTCTGCAGCCGCGTGCGATAGCCGACCGTGTCGCCGGCCCGCTCGCCCAGGGACGAGGCCATCCGCTCCGCCGCCGCGCGGGCCGCCAGCCGGCGGGGCTCCAGCACCAGCACCTTGCCGTCGCCCAGCCAGGGCTCGCCCAGCAGGGCCAGCGGCACGACCGTGGTCTTGCCCGCGCCCGGCGGGGCCGCCAGCACGACCGCGCGGGTCGCGGCCAGGGCGGCCTTCAGGGGCTCGAGAACGGCGTGAATGGGCAACATCTGACCCGGGTCTAGACGCTTCGCCCCGTTTCACGAAAGCGTCTCCATGCCTTCATCAATCGGAAACCGCGTTGCCAGCGCCGTCGTGCGCCGCTAGCGTCCGCGCCATTGAAGGCGGCCCGGGGAGGGTTCGCCGTGTATCAGGGGGCGAGACTCTATGTCCGCAGAAGGCCTTAGGCCCAAGGGGAACCGCCTGTTCCTCAAGAAATCCGTAGCCCAGATCCAGAAGGAAGCGGCCAAGAGCGAGCTGAAGCGCTCGCTGGGCCCCATCAATCTGATGAGCCTCGGCATCGGCGCCATCATCGGCGCCGGCATCTTCGTCCTGACCGGCCAGGTCGCCGCCGCTCACGCGGGTCCGGCGATCATGCTCAGCTTCGTCGTCGCCGGCATCGCCTGCGGTCTCGCGGGCCTGTGCTACGCCGAACTGGCCTCGACCATGCCGGTGTCCGGCTCGGCCTACACCTACGCCTACGGCACCCTGGGCGAGGTCTTCGCCTGGATCATGGGCTGGCTGCTGGTGCTGGAATACGGCGTCGCCGCCTCGACCGTGGCGGTCGGCTGGTCCGGCTATGTGGTTTCGATCCTGCGGGACTTCGGCGTGGCCGACAGCCTGTTCCCGATGATCCAGTACGCGGGCGGCGAGGGTCCCTCCTGGGCCACGCCGCTGATCCAGGCCGTGACCTCGGACACCGGCGTCGCCAGCTTCCCGCTCACCGGCACCTTCAACCTGGTCGCCGCCATCGGCATCGCCGCGGTCTGCAGCCTGCTGGTCCTCGGCGTCAGCGAGTCGGCCTCGATCAACAACGTGATCGTGATGATCAAGATCGTGGTGCTGCTGACCTTCATCGCGGTCGGGATCCAGTACATCAACCCCGAGAACTGGGTGCCCTTCATCCCCGAGAACACGACCGGCAAGTTCGGCGAGTACGGGGCCACCGGCATCCTGCGCGGCGCATCGATCATCTTCTTCGCCTACGTCGGCTTCGAGGCGGTTTCCACCGCCGCGGCAGAGGCCAAGAACCCCTCCAAGGATGTCCCCGTCGGCATCCTGGGCGCCCTGATCGTCTGCACGCTCATCTATATGGCCGTCGCCGCCGTCATGACCGGCGTGGTCCCCTACCTCGAGCTGGCCAGCCCGGCGCCGGTGGCCGTCGCCATCGACCGCATGGGTCTGGAATGGGCCGACACGGCGTTCATCACGCCCGATGGCAGCCCGCTCAACCTGATCAGCTTCCTGATCAAGGTCGGCGCCATCACCGGCCTGTCCTCGGTCATGCTGGTGCTGTGCTACGGCCAGACGCGGATCTTCTACACCATGGCGCGTGACGGCCTTCTCCCGAAAGCCTTCGCCGTCATCCATCCGAAGTTCCGCACCCCGTGGATCGGCACCATCCTGCTGGGCATACTGATCGCCGTCGCGGCGTCCTTCCTGCCCATCTCGATCCTCGGCGACCTGGTGTCGCTGGGTACGGCCGTGGCCTTCTCGATCGTCTGCCTGAGCGTGATCTTCCTGCGCATCAAGCATCCGGAGATGGAGCGTCCGTTCAAGGTGCCGGGCGGCATCTTCACCGCCGTGCTGGGCATCCTGTCCTGCCTGGCGCTGGCCGGCTTCAACTTCTGGCCGATGATCCAGCACGCCATGGACGGCAACCCGCTGCCGCTCACCATCCTCGGCGCCTATGCCGCGGTCGGCGCGGTGATCTACATCCTCTACGGCTTCTGGCACTCCAAGCTGGCCAAGGGGATCGACATCACCGAGGACGTGAAGCTGGAAAGCGCCACGGACGCCTTCGTCCGCGGCGTCGACCCCAGGAAAGACGACTGATCCAGCGATCGGTCGGGCCTCAAGCAGCGCGAAGCGCGACAGGCCAACCAAAGACGGAAGGCCCGGGAGCGATCCCGGGCCTTTTCCTTTGCGCCGTCCTCCCCTAGACGCTTGTCCGCGTACCTGAGCGGATGTGGCGGAACTGGTAGACGCACCAGATTTAGGTTCTGGCGCCGCGAGGCGTGGAGGTTCGAGTCCTCTCATCCGCACCACTCCTTTTTGGGGGCCTATGCTCGCGACGCGGTCGCTCGCGGCTTGAGGCCGGGTCAGCTCGCCGTCTGGCGGGCTTTTTTGATGCGTCATTAGTTCTTGCTTTGTTCTCATTCGAAGCTATGGTCCTTCCATGGCTGAAGCGGCGAAAGGACGAGGCGCCCGTTCGAATGCGACGGGTCGGTTCGAGCCGGAAACCGTGCAGGCCTTCGATGACGGCTGGACCAGCGACGACGCCGAGGCCGCGCCCCTGCGCACGACCCTGACGCCCGAGCACGCCCGGACCATCATCGCGAAGAACACCAGTCCGGACATCGGTTTCGACCGGTCCATCAACCCCTACAAGGGCTGTGAACATGGCTGCATCTACTGCTACGCCCGTCCGTCCCATGCCTGGATGGGCCTATCCCCGGGCCTGGATTTCGAGAGCCGGATATTCTTCAAGCCCGAGGCCGCGCGTCTGCTGGAGCAGGAACTCGCCAGGCCCCGCTACGTCTGCAAACGCATCCACATAGGCGGCAACACCGACCCCTATCAGCCGGTCGAGCGCCAGCTGAATTCGACCCGGTCGGTGCTGGAGGTGCTGCAGCGGTTCCGGCATCCGTTCAGCATCATCACCAAGTCGGTGCTGATCACGCGCGACGCCGACATTCTGGGGGCCATGGCGGCCGATGGCCTGGCCTCGGCCTGCGTCTCGATCACCACCCTGGACCGGGGCCTGGCCCGGGCCATGGAGCCGCGCGCCTCGACCCCGGCGAAGCGGCTGGAGGCGATCCGACGGCTGGCCGACGCCGGCGTGCCGGTCACCGTCGGCTTCGCCCCGGTCATTCCGGGCCTGAACGATCACGAGCTGGAAGCCGTGCTGGAGGCTGCGGCCAGGGCCGGGGCCGTCTCGGCCATGTACGTCACCCTGCGCCTGCCGCTCGAGATCAAGGACCTGTTCCGCGAGTGGCTGGCCGACGCCCGGCCCGAGCGCGCCGCCCGGGTCATGTCGCTGATCCGCCAGACGCGCGGCGGCCGCGACTACGACCCCGACTGGTCCCAGCGCATGAAGGGGACCGGGCCGGTGGCCGAACTGATCGGCGCCCGCTTCCGCGCCGCCGTCAAACGCTATGGTCTCGACGCGCCCCGCCGACCGCTGGACGAGACGCGGTTCCGCGTCCCGCCGGACATGAAGAAGCAGATGGACCTGTTCGACCTGCCGCTCTCAGCTCTTCCTTCCCCCACTTCGGGGGAAGGTGGCTCGCGAAGCGAGACGGATGGGGGCCTGCCCGATGCAGCCTGAGCCGACGATCAGACGTGCCCGCCGTTTGCGCAAGACGCCGACCCGGGCGGAGGAATTCTTCTGGTCGTTGGTTCGGGACCGGGCGCTCGACGACCTGCGCTTCCGGCGGCAGGTTCCGATCGGTTTTTATGTCGTCGACTTCGCCTGTCTGTCAGCCCGGCTGATTGTCGAGGCGGATGGCGGCGTCCATGCGTTGCGTACGTTCGACGACGCCAAACGCGACGGTTGGCTGGGGTCGCAGGGCTTTCGGGTTCTGCGCTTTTCGAACTCGGAGATCCTTGCCCGACCGCACCATGTGCTGGCCGCCATTCGTCACGCCGTCGGCAGGCCCCCATCCGAGCGGCTTCGCCGCCCACCTTCCCCCGAGATGGGGGAAGGGATCAGTTTCTAGTCTTCGTCCGCCGCCGACGGGTCGATGGCGGCGGTGACCAGATCGCGCCAGGTCGGATCGGTCGCATCGACCAGATCGACGTCCTCCATCAGGGCGATGGCCCCGCCGCCGTCCGGCAGGATCAGGCCGAGCACCTCCATCTCCTCGCCGTCGGGCCCGAGGTGCGTCTCGGCCTGCACGGCGACCGCCGCCTGTTCGCCGTCGTCATCCCACCAGATCACGGGCTGGGGCAGATCCATGGCGATCGGGCGCGGGTCGTCGGTCTCGCCCAGGGCGAAGACGGCCCGACGCGCCTGGACGTCGTCGAGGGTCGCCACCGCCCCGGTAAAGGGTTTGAGCCGGGTCCAGTCCTCGGCGTCGAAACCGCCGCCGTCCTCTTCGGGCGCATCATCGTTCATGGTCATCGCCTACCGCCTGAAAACGCCCACCAGCTCGACATGGGCCGACCACAGGAACTGATCCACCGGCGTGACCCGCTCGAGCCGGAAGCCGGCGTCGATCAGGATGCGCGCGTCGCGGGCGAAGGTCACGGGGTTGCAGGATACGCCGACCACGACCGCCGCCTTCGTCCCCGGCAGCTGCTTCGTCTGCTCGATCGCCCCGGCGCGAGGCGGGTCCATCACCACGGCGTCGCAGCCGCGCAGGTCGTAGGGCGCCAGCGGCCGGCGGAACAGGTCGCGGGCCTCGGCGGCGATCGGCTTCAGACCCCTGGCGGATCCCATCCCGGCCTTCAGGGCCGCGATCCCGGCCGCCGAGGCGTCGGCGGCCAGAACGGGGGCGACCGTCGCCAGCGGAAAGGTGAAGGTGCCGGCGCCGCAGAACAGGTCGGCGATCTTCCTCGCGCCGTGCACCGCCTCGACGGCGCGTTCGACCATGGCCGCCTCGGCCTCGGGCACGGCCTGCAGGAAGCCGCCCGCCGGCAGGGGCACGGTCGCCGCGCCGAAGGCCACCATGGGCTGGCGCTCCATCATCAGGGTCTCGCCCGCCAGACTCAGCCGCGCCACATCCGCCGCGGCCGCCGCCCGGATGGCGCGCATCCGGGCGTCGCCCGACAGACCGCCCGAGCGTCGTTCGACCCCCGTCACATCCACATCCAGCCCCGTCAGGGTCCAGGTGACATGCAGGGTCGGCGCCGATTTCGGATGCTCGAGGAAGGCGTCGGCGATTCGCCGCAGCGCCGGAAAGGCCGCCACCAGTCGGGGATCGGCCACGGGACAGACCGTCACCTCGACCAGCCGCCAGCTCTTGCGCGCCTTGAACCCCAGCAGGACGCGCCCGTCCTCGCCGCGGCGGGCGTGCAGCGCCAGCCGCCGGCGGGTCCCGGGAGGCACGGCCACCGTCGGTTCGATCTCGGTCTCGATCCGCTCGCGGGTCAGGGCCCCCAGAACCTGCTCACGCTTCCAGTCCAGATAGGGTCCCGCCGCCCAGTGCTGCAGCGAACAGCCGCCGCAGTCGCCGTAGTGGGGCGAGACCGGCGCGATCCGGTCGGGGCTGGACGTCAGGATTTCGACGGCCTCCAGACGCCCGTCGCGGACCTCTCCGCGCACCACCTCGCCCGGCAGGGTCAGGGGCGCGAACACCGGCCCGCCGGGCGTCTCGGCGATCCCGTCGCCCTGCCCGCCCACGCGCGCGATCGTCAGCGTTTCCGTCATGGCCCGTTCCTAGAGGCTCCCGACGGCTTGTGAAACCTGAACGAAGATGAACGGGCCGCTCAAAGGCCGTTCAGCTTCACGCGCCCATAACGGATGCAACAGACAGGGACCCCGGCCGTTCGGCCCTCATCCCTGAAACCGAGGATCGCCCCATGTTCGCCCGCCTGACCAAGACCGTCGCAGCCGCCACCGCCGTCGCGGCCGTCGGCATGCTGCTGGCCCCCGCCACGGCCTCGGCCCAGGCCTATTCCTACCAGGGCTCCCAGAACTACGGTTCCGGCGCCTACGGCCAACGCTACGACTACGACCAGTCCCGCTACGGCTATCAGGATGAGCGCTACGGCGATCCCCGCAACAGCTATGACGACTGCCGCTCGGACCGCAGCGGTCGTCAGGGCGCGGGCGTCGCCATCGGCGCCACCCTTGGCGCCGTCGCCGGTTCGCAGCTGGCCGCCCGCGGTCGCCGCACCGAAGGCAGCATCCTGGGCGGCGTCCTCGGCGCCGTGGTCGGCGCCGGCGTCGGCGGCAGCTCGGCCAGGGATTGCGGCGGCGACGCCCGCTACGATTACCGGTACGACCAGTCGCGTTACGGCGGCGACTCCCGCTCGTATGATCGCGGCTATGACCGGAACGACGGCTACGACCGGTACGACCGCTCTGACCGTTCGTACCAGGACCGCTACCAGTCGAGCTACGGGTCCAACTTTGGCTACCAGTCCGGCTATCAGACCGGCTGCCGCACGGTCGAGGTCCGCAGCCGCACCTACGATGGTCGCTACGTCACCCGTTACGAGCAGTCCTGCCCGGACCGCTACTGATCACAGAATTGCGTCGCCGGTTATTTTTCAGCCCCCCTGTCGATCGGCGACGTGACGGAGACCGCCGGTGGAGAAATCCGCCGGCGGTTTTTCCTTGTTTGGCGCGCTAACGCGAGCGACGCGGTCGCTCGCTGCTTGAGCGCGTCCCGGGGGACGTCAGGCCCGCTTCGCCCAAAGCAAAAACTCGACATTGCCGTCGGCGCCGGTGATCGGGCTTTCGGTCGTGGCCTGCACGGACCAGCCCTGGTCCTCCAGCCAGGCGGAGACCGAGGCCAAGGCCGCCTGACGCGCCGCCGGGTCCTTGACCACGCCCTTTTTCGCGCCGCCCGGACGGGCCGCCTCGAACTGCGGCTTGACCAGGGTGACCAGGTCCGCGCCGGGCGCGGCGAGCGCCAACGCCGCCGGCAGCACCTTGGCCAGGCCGATGAAGCTGGCGTCGCAGACGATCAGTTGCGGCGCGTCGGGGATCAGCGCCGGCGTCAGGTCGCGGGCGTCGGTCTGTTCCAGATTGACGACGCGCGGATCCGACGCGACCCGCGCATGCATCTGGCCCGAGCCGACGTCGACGGCGAACACCCGCGCCGCGCCGCGCGACAGGCAGGCCTCGGTAAAACCGCCGGTCGAGGCCCCGACGTCCAGCACCACCCGCCCCTCGACCGCGACGGGCCACAGGGTCAGGGCGTGGTCCAGCTTCAACGCGCCGCGGCCGACCCAGCGATGGGCGTCGGCGTAGGCGATGACCGCGTCCTCCGCCACAGTTTGGGACGCGGCCTTCGCCGGCGCGCCGTCGACGGTGACCCCGCCCGCCTCGATCGCCGCCTTCGCCCGCGACCGGCTCTCCGCCAGACCGCGCGCGACCAGCAACTGGTCGAGACGCGTCTTGCTCACCCCACAGCGTCCAGCCGCGCCAGAGCCGCCTGCAGCTTCGCCTTGCCGGCCTCGGCCTCGGCCAGCTTCTGGCGCTGTTCGTCAACCACCTCGGGGGCCGCGCGATCCACGAAATTGGGATTGCCCAGCTTCTTGTTCACATGGCCGATGTCGCTGTCGAAGGCGGCGATCTCCTTGATCAGCCGCGCCCGCTCGGCCGTGACATCGATCACCCCGGCCAGGGACAGGGCCGCCGTCGCCCCGCCCGAGACGAAGGTGACCGCCCCCGCCGGCGCCGCGTCGACCGTCGACAGCGCGCCCGCCCGGCCCAAGGTCAGGATCAGGTCGCGGTGCCGCGCCATCCGTGCGGCCGTCACCGGATCGGGCGCGACGAAGGCCAGCGGCGGCTTGGCCGAAGGCGGCACATTCATCTCGGCGCGCAACTGGCGGATTTCAGTGACCAGATCGACCAGCCAGCCGATCTCCGCCTCGGCGTTCGCATCCATGAAGGCGTCCGGCAGATCGGGCCAGGCGGCGCCGATCAGGGTCGCCTCGGTCCGCGCCGCGCCCTCCTCGCCCAGCTTGTCCCACAGCTCTTCGGTGATGAAGGGCATGACCGGGTGCATCAGCTTCAGGGTCTGGTCCAGGGTCCAGGCGGTCATGGCGCGGGTCTCGGCCTTCGCCGTCTCGTCGGCGCCCATGAACACCGGCTTGGCCAGCTCCAGATACCAGTCGCAGAACACGTTCCAGACGAAGCGGTACAAGGCCGAGGCGGCGTCGTCGAAACGCCCGCCCTCGATGGCCTGGCTGACGGCGCGCTCGGTCCTGGTCAGCTCGCCGCGGACCCAGCGGTTGATGGTCTGGTCGACGGTCGCGGGATCGAAGCCCTCGACGCGCTTCGCCTCGTTCATCTGGGCGAAGCGTGCGGCGTTCCACAGCTTGGTGCCGAAGTTGCGATAGCCTTCAATACGTTGGCGAGACAATTTGATGTCGCGTGTACCCGACAGGATGGCCATGGTGAAGCGCAGCGGGTCAGCCCCCAGCTCATCGATGATGCCGAGCGGGTCGATGACGTTGCCCTTCGACTTGCTCATCTTCTGGCCCTTCTCGTCGCGGACCAGGCCGTTGATGATGACCCGCTTGAACGGAACCTCATCCATGAAGTGAAGCCCCATCATCATCATCCGGGCGACCCAGAAGAAGATGATGTCGGCGGCGGTGACCAGATCGCTGGTCGGGTAGAAGCGGCGCAGGTCCTCGGTGTCCTCGGGCCAGCCCATGGTCGAGAAGGGCCACAGGGCCGAGCTGAACCAGGTGTCGAGGACGTCCTCGTCCTGGACGAAGAGGCCGCCTTTGATCAGGCCACCGTGATAGTGAATGTAGTCGGAGAGTCCGTCCTGGTCGAAGAGTCCGCGGGCCAGCGACTGCTGTCTCGCCAGGACCTCGGCCTCTTCCTCCGTCTCGGCGACCACGACAAAGGCCTTGTCCGGTGCATACCAGGCCGGAATGCGGTGACCCCACCAGAGCTGGCGCGAGATGCACCAGGGCTCGATGTTGCGCAGCCATTCGAAATAGATCTTCTCGTAGCTCTTCGGCTCGAAGACGGTGTCGCCCTGCTCCACCGCCCGGATCGCCGGCTGGGCCAGGGTGTGGGCGTCGACGTACCACTGGTCCGTCAGCCACGGCTCGATGACCACGCCGGAGCGGTCGCCGTGCGGAATGACGTGGCGGGTCTTCTCGATCGCCTTGAGCCAGCCCTCCTCATCCGCGCGGGCCACGATGGCCTTGCGGGCGGCGAAGCGGTCCATGCCTTCGTATTCGGCGGGCACGTCGGGCGTATCGGCGGCGGTGATGCGGCCGAAGGCGTCCATGACGTTCAGCGCCGCCAGCCCGGCCCGCTTGCCGACCTGGAAGTCGTTGAAGTCGTGCGCCGGGGTGATCTTCACCGCCCCCGAGCCCTTGGTCGGGTCGGCGTAATCGTCGGCGACGATCGGGATGCGGCGACCGACGATGGGCAGGGTCACGAACTTGCCGACCAGCCCCGCATAGCGCGCGTCGTCCGGATGCACCGCCACGCCGGTGTCGCCCAGCATGGTCTCGGGCCGGGTCGTGGCGACGACGATGTAGTCGCGGGTCTCGTAGTCCGTCGGCTGGCCGTCGCCGTCCCAGGCGACCGGGTGCTCATAGGTCACGCCGTCGGCCAGCGGATAGGCGAAATGCCAGTAGGACCCGTCCATCTCGCGCTGCTCGACCTCGAGATCCGAGATGGCCGTCTGGAAATGCGGGTCCCAATTGACCAGCCGCTTGTCGCGATAGATCAGCCCGTCCCTGTGCAGCTGGACGAAGACCTTGCGCACCGCCGCATTCATGGCCGGGTCGAGGGTGAAGCGCTCGCGGCTCCAGTCGCAGCTGGCGCCCAGACGGCGCAGCTGCTGGACGATGGTCCCGCCGCTCTCGGCCTTCCATTCCCACACCTTGGCCACGAAGGCCTCACGGCCCATCTCGCGCCGCCCGACATTGCCGGCGGCCGCCAGCTGGCGCTCGACCACCATCTGGGTGGCGATGCCGGCGTGGTCCGTGCCCGGCAGCCACAGCACCGCCTTGCCCTTCATCCGGTGATAGCGGGCGAGGATGTCCTGCAGGGTGTTGTTCAGCGCATGGCCGATGTGCAGCGACCCGGTCACGTTCGGCGGCGGAATGACGATCGAATAGGCCTCGGCGGCGCCGTCCGTCCTCGGGGCGAACAGGCCGCTCTCTTCCCACATCGCGTACAGGCGGGGTTCGGCGGCGGTCGGGTCGAAGGTCTTGTCGAGCATTGGAACGGTCTTCAGACAAAAGATAAGGGCGGCCCCGACTGGAGCCGCCCCGGAATGATCTAGCCTTGATCAGGTCGCAGGTGAAGTCAGCCGGCGGTGCGGGCGATACGTTCGACTTCCTTGCGTACCTGGGCCTCGACGATGGCCGGCAGATTGGCGTCCAGCCATTCCTTCAGCATCGGCCGCAGCAGGCCGCGCACCATCTCGTCGATGGTCGGGCCCGACGGGAAGGTCACATCGGCCGGCTCGGGCTTCTTCAGCGTGGAGGCGAAGCCGGCGAAGGCCGAGGCGGCGCTGGCGGCGGCGCTGTCGCCGACCAGGCTGTCATAGGACGTCGTCGGAACGGACGGGTGCTCGGGCGTATGGACCTCGACCGGTTCGGCGGCGAACACCGACTCGCTGACCGGGGCGGTCGGGAAGGGTTCAGGCTCGGGCTCCGGCGCGGATACGTCCAGATCGCCGATGGTTTCGGCGACGGGCGGCTCCCAGGCCTCGGTCAGTTCCAGCACATCCTCTTCGGAGGCCTCGGGCTCCTGCCGCGAAGGCGTCTCGTCCATCAGGGCCGAAGATGAAACCGGTTCGGGTTCGGGTTCCGGTGCGGCCTCCGGCTCGGGCGCCGCGGCGGCGACCGTCGCCGTTTCGGCGGGCGCGTCATCCTCGGAGATAATCCGGCGGATCGACGCCAGGATTTCCTCCATCGTCGGTTCCTGGGCGGCGGTCTGGTCGGTCATGTCATAACCCCGGGGGCGAATGGCGACAGGGCCGGCGAACCGCCCCCGTGCGGTTGTCGTCGCATCTCAGCCCGCTGGAATCAACGGGCGTTTTTCGCCTGACCCGTTAACCGGCCCGACCGCGAGTCGCGTGACAGGCGATCAGTCGCGGGGCGCAGTCTGGACGATCTCGGACTTCAACTGCGAGTCGATCGGCGCGTCGACGGCGTCGTTCGCCGGCACGACCGGCGGGGCCGCGATCCGGTCTATGGCCTCGATCACGCCGTCCCACGGCAGGGCGCCGCGATTGCGGACGCGGTTGTAATTGGCCGCCGGGTCGTAGACCGCGATCGACGCATCCAGATCCTGGCCTTCCAGCCGGCCCATGGCGGCCAGCAGATTGGCCTGGGCGACGTATTCGTTGCGGCGCGCGCTGGCCAGGGTGACCTCGGCGTTGCGCAGCTCCAGCTCCTGGTTCAGCACGTCCAGGGTGGTGCGCAGGCCGACCTGGGCCTCCTGACGCACGCCCTCGGCCGCCACGGTGGCGGCGCGCACGGCTTCCTGCCCCGCCGTCAGCGTCGAGCGGGCCGACAGCGACTGGGCATAGGCCGAACTGACCGACTGCAGGGTGTTGCGGCGCTCGCCCTCAAGATTGATCTGGGCGATGTTGGCGCGCTCGTGGGCCTGGGCGACGCGCGAACTGTTCAGCCCGCCGGTGAACAGGGGCACCGAGATCGAGGCGCCGGCCGTGAAGCTGGTGTTGTCGGCGATGTCGCCCGGGCTGCCGATGTCGTTGGTGGAGCCGCCATAGGACGCGGTCAGCCGGGCCGAGGGCATGTATTCCGCCTTGGCCGCCGCGACATTGGCCTCGGCGGCCTGCAGATTGTAGCCGGCGGCGCGGATGCCGGGATTGTCCGTCAACGCGACGTCCAGGGCGCTGTCGAAATCGACCGGCAGGTTCGGCAGGACCGGCATGGGCGCCAGATCGCCCGGCGCCTGGCCGACGACGGCCGCATAGACCGCGCGCGACACCGACAGCTGGGCCTGGGCGTTGGCCAGATCGGCCTCGGACTGGGCCAGCCGGGCTTCGGACTGGGCCACGTCGGTGCGGGTGATCTCCCCGACCTCGAACCGGGCCGAGGATTCGTCCCGCTGCCGGCCCAGGACGCCGAGGTTGGACTGACGGATGCGCAGGATCTCGCTGTCGCGGATCACGTCGGCATAGGCCTGGATGACCGAGGCCAGGACGGTCTGCTCGATGTCGCGCAGGTTCTCGCGCCCGGCCAGGATGTTGGCCTCGGCCGCGCTGATGCCGTGGCCGATCCGGCCGCCGGACCAGATGGTTTGCGACAGGCCGAGTGAGACGCCGCCGGTCGTGCCGTCGCTGTTCGATGCGGGCACGTTGATGGTGGTGTCGGGAATGCCGTCGTTGTTGGTGTCAAACTCGCGCAGTCCGCCCGCGGTCTCGCTCCAGGAATAGCCGGCGCTGGCCGTGACATCGAGCTGGGGACGCAGGCCGGCGCGGGCCTGGACGATCGATTCGTCCAGCGCGCGCTGGCTGGCGCGCTGGGCCAGAAGCGAGGGATTGGTCTGATAGGCCAGGGCCAGCGCTTCCTTCAGCGTCTCGGCCCATGCCGGTGCGCCCATGCCGGAGAGGATGGCGATGACGGCCACCGAGGCGAGCGCGCGCGAACGTTTCAGCATGTCTGTTCCTGCCTGGCGCGGGGGGAAGCACGCCCTTGGTCTACATAGGTCTGATGCGGGATGGTTTAATCCCGCGCCAGTTAAGTTTTTTTCACGCTCAAGCTGGGCGATTCCGTCTCCCTGGTCTCACAGGGCGAAGGCGGGCTCCGGCGCGAGATCCGTCAGGACCGGCGGGGTCGAGTTGAACAGCTCGCGACGCGACACGCCCTGCTCTCCCCGCACATACAGCGCCGCCTTGCCGACCGGGCCGCTGCGCTCGACCACGGCCATCCGGCCGCCGACCTTCAGCGCCGCCAGCCAGGCCTCGGGCCGGCCGGGAACCGCCGCCTCGGAAATGATGATGTCATAGCCTTCGCCGTCGGGCGCCGAGAGCGGCGCGACCACGGTCCGGACCCCCTCCTCCGCGAGGACGTCGCCCGTGACCCCGAACACCGCGTCGTCGGCCTCCTGGGCCGTCACCGTCAGCCCCAGCCGCGCCAGGACCGCCGCCGCATAGGGGGCGGCGATGGCCAGGGCGGTCTCGCCCGGCCGGGCGTCCAGCGCCATCAGCAGCTTGGACAGGTCGCGGGCCATCATCAGCCGGCGCCCGCCCGCGATCTCGGGCTCGATCTCGGCATAGGCCGACCAGGCGCGGTCCTGCGGCAGGAACCGCTCGCGCGGCACGGCCAGCAAGGCGGCTTGCAGCCCGCGGTCGGTGACGTCGTTCACGCGGACCTGGCTGTCGACCATGACCTTGCGGGCGGCGGCGAAATCCATGGAGCGATGATCCTGCGACTGTGGGCGCCCGGCGACAGGCCGGGAAATCTGCCGCGCTTATAGGTCTGTGCGTTGCGGGCGACAATCCGATCTGATAGCGAACGCCCCTCGCGATGGCGAGGTCGTCCACGGGATCGTTTCCGGGCCGGCCCAGGGCCTGATGGCGGAGTGGTTACGCAGAGGACTGCAAATCCTTGCACCCGAGTTCGATTCTCGGTCAGGCCTCCATCGCGATTTTCTTCAGATCGGTCAGACCGGCGCGGTGATCCAGCCGATCACGCTGGCCGCGCTGACGCCGGCCGTGACAATGCCCACCGCCAGCGCCAGACGCGCGTTGCGATGGATGAAGACGAAAACGCCGCCAAACATGATGGAACTCCCCCCGGACCCCGTCACAGCGACACAAGTCCGACCGTTCATCAAGGTGTACAAAGCGTTAATCGCAATTCCGTGATCGTTTCACGCCTGTCGGGTGAAATGATGCAGGGCGATTCCACTGGCGACCGAAACGTTGAGGGAATCGAACCCGCCTGACATCGGAATTCCCACGGGCCGACAGCGCGCGATCACCTCCGGCGGCAGGCCGGGGCCTTCCGGACCCAGAATCAGCGCCACCCGGCCGCCCCGCGGCATGCGGTCCAGCGCGGTCTCCGCCCCGGGCGTCAGGGCGATGACGGAGAACCCCGCCCGTTCCAGCCCGTCGAGCATCCGCGACGCTTCCAGCCCCAGGGCCATCGGCGTGCGCAGCACCGCCCCGACCGAGACCCGGATGGCCTTGCGGTAGAAGGGATCGCAGCACGTCCGGTCCAGCAGCACGGCGCCGGCGCCGAAGGCGGCGGCGTTGCGGAACAGGCCGCCCATATTGTCATGGTTGCCGATGCCGCAGGCCCCGATCACGACGGCGTCCGGCCCCAGCGACGCCAGTCGGGCCTCCAGGGTCGCCGGCCCGGGCTTGCGTCCCAGCGCCAGGATGCCGCGATGCAGGTGAAAGCCGGCGATGGCGTCGAGAATCGGCTGGTCGGCGACATAGACGGGCGTGCGCGAATCGACACGGGCGATCGGCCCGGCCAGCCCCTCGACCCGCTTCTGATCCAGCAAAAGCGCGACCGGCGCGCACAGCGATTGCGGGGATGTCAGCACATTCAGCACCACCTCGCCCTCGGCCACGAACAGGCCCTGCCTGCCCGTCAGGTCGCGCTCGCGGATGTCGCGGAAGCCCGCGATGCGCGGATCGTCGGGGTGGTCGATGCGGATCACGGCCAAGATCGGATATTTCCCGTTGCGTCAGTCTGACTCGCGCTGCTATAGCGCCCGCCTTCCCGAGAGGAAGTGTTCCGCGGTAGCTCAGTGGTAGAGCAGCCGACTGTTAATCGGCTGGTCGTAGGTTCGAATCCTACCCGCGGAGCCACTCTCTCCCTCGCCTCCCCGACATCGAAACCAAAAAAAGCCCGACGCGGGAGCGCCGGGCTGAAGAAGTTCGGTGATGGTGGGTGTCCCGAAAAGGAACATCCTTCCGATGCAGCGAATTGGTTAATCGAACGTAAACCGCTTCAGGCGGCGTCAGGCAGCCACGTCGACTGCCGGGCGCCTCCCGCCCCTGTCCAGGCGACACGCCAGCCCTGCCCGGCGCGCTCGACCCGCGGCGCGGGGCCGCCGGCGAGCTCCCCGGGCCAGGCGAAACGTGCGCCGCCCGCCTGGATTTCATCGGCAACGTCCGACGGCCGCAACATCAGGCTCCAGCGGCCCTCGGCGTCCGGGGTCACCCTCACGGATTCGCCGCCAGCCTGCACCAGGACCGGCGCGCTTCCCGCTGCGCGGCCGGACGCCAGCCGCATGCGGCCGTCGCTGTCGACGGCGCCCAGGACCGGAGCGTGGTCCAGGCGCCGGGTCGGTCCGCCCGTTCGCAGGACCGCGATGGGTCCCCGTCCGTCGCCGATGATCAGCAGCCGGTCCGGCGACGGCGCGGCGTCCTGACCGATCTGGGTCTCGGGCCGCAGCCACAGATCGCCGGCCGGCGCCGCCATCCGGATCTCGAACCGGCCCCGCCCGTCCGCCGCCGCCGCATAGGCGGCGCCCGATTCGCTGCGCAGGACCACCCGCGCGCCCGGTTCCGCCTCGCCCGTGAAAACGAGACCGGACCGGGCCCTCTGCACGGTCTGGATCTCGGGCGGGCGGGTCCAGCCGGCCGCGGCGCTCTCGACCTCGGCGGGGCGCTGGGGCGCGGCTGGCGGGGCGCAGGCCGAGGCCAGCGCAGCCAGAAGCGCCGCCGTCGCCGCCTTCCCGAACATGGCCCGTTTCATCGCGTGCATCCGACCGCTAGGAGTATCCCCCCAGATAGCGCGCCCGTAAGGCCGCTGTCTTCCATCGTTCTCGAGGCCCCATGTCTTCGCCTGTCATCCAGCCCTTCGACGGAAAGTCCGTCTGCCTCTTCTGCGGTTCCTCGGACGCCTCCGATCCCGCCTACACCGAGGCGGCGCGGGCCTTCGGCGAACAGACGGCCCGGGCGGGCTGGCGGCTGGTCTATGGCGGCGGCGGCGTCGGCCTGATGGGCGCCTCGGCGCGCGGAGCCCACGCGGTCGGCGGACGGGTGCTCGGCGTCATGCCGGGCTTCCTGCGCAGCCGCGAGCGACTGTTCGACGAGGTGGAGACGATCGTCGTGCCGTCGATGCACGAGCGCAAGACGATCATGTACGACCAGTCCGACGCCTTTGTGGTCGCGCCCGGCGGCGTCGGCACGCTCGAGGAGGCCATCGAGGTGCTGTCGTGGAAACGGCTGGACCTGCATTCCAAGCCGGTCATCTTCCTGAATCTGAACGGCTTCTGGGAACCGCTGCTGGCGGTTATGGAGCACAGCATCGAGTCCGGCATGACCCCCGCCACATTCCGCCAGGCCTGGGCCGTTTGCGACACGGTCGAGGCGGCGATCGCGGCCATGAAGGGCGCGGACGCGATGCCGCACTTGAAACATGATCAACGATAAGCAATCACTGGTCAGTATGCCGATGTTCGTGCGTTTCTTTTGGAAACGCGCCTTGACAGTTTCGTATAACAACGGACATTGGCGCTGCGGAAACGATGGTCGTTTGCGCCTGTCCGGAGACCTCCCCATGCGTGCTCTGCTTATCGCCGCGGCCCTGTTTGTCGCCGCCCCCGCCCTCGCCCAAGGCCCGGCCTCCAGCGCCGTCCTGGCCGATGCGTCCAAGGCCCCGGCCTCGCCCACCATCATCGACGGCGCCTCCTGGCGCTGCGAGGGCGGCGCCTGCACCGCCACCGGCGGTGCGAACCAGCCGGCGACGCGCGCCTGCCGCCGCGTGGTGGCCCGTTTCGGCGCCGTGTCGTCGTTCAGCTACAAGGGCGTGACCCTCTCGGCCGAGCAACTGGCCGCCTGCAACGCCTGATTTGAGTTGAAGCCGGCGAGGCGGGTCAGGCCGTCTCGCCGTTCAGCCGTTTGACGATCCGCTCGCGGCCGATCATGGGCGCGAGCGTCGCCATGTCGGGGCCATGCGCCTGACCCGTGATCATCAGGCGCAGCGGCATGAACAGCGCCTTGCCCTTGGCGCCGGTCGCCTCCTTCACCGCCGCGGTCCAGACGGGCCACAGCGTCTCGTCGATGGTCTCCGGCAGGGCGGCGAGCGCGGCCCGGGCGAAGGCCGGGTCCTCGATCATCGGTGTGACCGGGCCACGCACGATGGCCGCCATTTCAACGACATCGGCGAACTTCTGAAGGTTGCCTCGCACGCCGTTCCAGAAGGTTTCGCCCAGATCGGCGTCCAGCGCGACGAGCCGGGGCTGCGCCACGGCATACGGCATCGCGTGCAGGGCCTGGGCGTTCAACCGGTCCAGATCGGCGGTGTCGTAACGCGCCGGCGACCGGCCCATCTTGGCGAAGGCGAAGCTGGCGCCCAGGGCGTCGACGGACTCGCCCACCTCCAGCGGATCGCTGGTGCCGATGCGGCCCAGGTGGCTGGTGATGGCGATCGGCTCATAGCCCTGGTCGCGCATCTCGGCGATCGACAGCGAGCCCAGCCGCTTGGACAACGCCTGCCCGTCCTCGCCGACCAGCAGAGGCATATGGGCGAAGGCCGGAACCGGCCCGCCCAGCGCCTCGAATATCTCGATCTGGGCGCCCGTGTTGGTGACGTGGTCCTCGCCGCGGATCACATGGGTGATGGCCATGTCGATGTCGTCGACGACCGACGGCAGGGTGTAGAGAAACAGGCCGTCCTCGCGGATCAGCACCGGGTCCGACATCGAGGCCGTGTCCACCTCGGCGTGGCCGCGCGACAGGTCTTCCCAGGCCACGCGGCGGCCGTCGAGCCTGAAACGCCAGTGCGGCTTGCAGCCCTCGGCCTCATAGGCGGCCTTCTCCGCATCGGTCAGCGCAAGCCCGGCGCGGTCGTAGATCGGCGGCAGGCCGCGCGACAGCTGCACCTTGCGGCGGCGGTCCAGTTCCTCGGAGGTGTCGTAGCAGGCGTACAGCCGCCCGGCGGCCTTCAGGCGCGCGGCGGCCTCTTCATAGCGGTCGAACCGCTTCGATTGATTGTGGCGTTCATCCCAGACCAGGCCCAGCCAGGTCAGGTCATCCTCGATGCCCTGCTCGAACTCGGCCGTGGACCGCGCCAGATCGGTGTCGTCGATGCGCAGCACGAACGACCCGCCCTGCCCTTTGGCGAACATCCAGTTCACCAGGGCGGTGCGGACATTGCCGACGTGCAGCTTTCCCGTCGGCGACGGGGCGAAACGGACCTTGACGGACATGCGATAGACCTTGGAAACGCGGGGCGCACAGGTCGCCCCCACGGCGCTTCAAGTCAAGGCTCGCGGGCGATCAGTCGTCGCGGTGGACGCGTTCGCGGCGCTCGTGCCGCTCCTGGGCCTCGACCGACAGCGTCGCCGTGGGGCGGGCTTCCAGCCGTCCCAGGCTGATCGGCTCGCCGGTCTCCTCGCAATAGCCGTAGGAGCCGTCCTCGATGCGGCGCAGCGCCTCGTCGATCTTGGAGATCAGCTTGCGCTGGCGGTCGCGGGTGCGCAGCTCGAGCGCCCGGTCGGATTCCGACGACGCCCGATCGACCAGATCCGGATGATTCTCCGTCTCGGCCTTCAGATTGACGACCGTCCCCTTGGACTCGCGGAGGATGTCATCCTTCCAGTCCATCAGCTTGCCCTTGAAATAGGCCAGCTGCCGCTCATTCATGAATGGCTCATCGTCGGACGGACGGTAACCGGCCGTTCCGACAGGCACAGAGGCCAATGCGGTCATAGTCGCACTCACGCTCTCTTACAGCGCCCCCCTGTGGCGCAGACCTGCCTATAGGGTTGCTATGGAGTCGCGGCAACAACGCTCGCAAGAGCGTGACCCGTAAAGCTTACAGTCCTGACGGGAGCGTGACATTTCTTCATCACCCGTCGCTCTGTGATGAGGCTTTTGCGAAAGATTTCGCCGACTTATGCTGCGTTGCGGCGAAGATCGGCCTTGGCCAGCTCAACCGCAGCGCGTAGATCGATCTGGTCCAGAAGCCCGTTCAGGCCTGCGTCGGCGTCAATCGGCCGTTCCTCGCGCAGGGTTCGCGACAGGCGATCCAGCGCCGCGTCGCCCGCCTCGCCCTGCAGCAGGGCCAGTTTCAGCTCTTCCAGCCGGTCCAGCAGGCCGCCGCCGCGACGGATGGCCCTGCGGCGGCGTTCGGTGACGTCCTCGACCCCTTGCAGCGCCATCAGGGCGGAAACGCCGCTGACCCCCGACAGGCCGGACGCGGAACTGGTCGCCGCGGCCGTCGCGCCCGCCGCGGCCTGCGGCACAGAGAAGCCGCCGCTGGCGCGGGCGGGGCGGCTGCCTTGCGGCGACGACGGTCCGGACGGGCCTGTGACCTTCATACGATGCGACTCCAGCACATGCCGGACCATCGGCGGCGCCGCGTCACCGTTTGGTTAACGCCCCGGCAGATTCTGCCGCTTCGTCCGGGGCGCTGGCGCCACCAGCCCCTGTTTTCATGGAGGTTTTCGTCTGGCACGCCTTTGGCAACGGGGGAGGCGCAACAGTATGTGGACGCCCCGCCTATGCAGAAACTGCTCGCCTCCCTCCTGACCGCCGCGGCCGTGGCCGGATTCGCCGCGCCGGCGTCCGCCCAGTCGCGGATCAAGGACATTGCGGCCATCGAGGGCGTCCGCACCAACCAACTGGTCGGCTACGGCCTCGTGGTCGGGCTGAACGGCACCGGCGACAGCCTGCGCAACTGCCCCTTCACCCGCCAGTCGCTGGAAGGCATGACCGAACGGCTGGGCGTCAACATCCGCGGCTCCAACGCCAACGCCAAGAACATGGCCGCCATCATGGTGACGGCGGAACTGCCGCCCTTCGCCACCCCCGGCTCGCGCGTCGACGTCAGCGTGGCCAGCATGTGCGACGCCAAGAGCCTGCTGGGCGGCACCCTGCTGGTCACCAGCCTGCAGGGCGCCGACGGCCAGGTCTATGCGGTCGCCCAGGGCTCGATCCAGACCGGCGCCGTCTCCGGCGGCGGAGCGTCGGGCTCCTCGATCACCCGCGGCGTGCCCACCGCCGGCCGCATCGCCTCGGGGGCCACGGTCGAGCGGGAGACCGGCTTCCACCTCGCCAATATGAACGAGGTGCGGCTGACGCTGCGCAATCCCGACTTCACCACGGCCCAGCGCGTCGCCGCCGCCATCAACGGGACCTACCCCGGCACGGCGCTCGCCGAGAACGGCACCGTCATCGCCCTGCGCGCGCCGGGCCAGATGGGCATGGCCGGCTTCATCAGCATGGTCGAGAACCTGCCGGTCCAGGTCGACGCCCCGGCCAAGGTCATCATCGACGAGGTCAACGGCGTCATCGTCATGGGCGAGGCGGTCCGCGTCTCCACCGTGGCCATCGCCCAGGGCAATCTGACCATCTCGGTGCAGGAAAGCCCCCAGGTCAGCCAGCCGGAGCCCTTCAGCCGCGGCGGCCAGACCGTCGTCGTTCCCCAGTCCGATGTCGCGGTCGAGGAAGAACTGGGCCGCCAGATGCGCATCGTCGGCGGCGGGACCTCGCTGTCGACCCTGGTCAACGGCCTCAACGCCCTCGGCGTCAGCCCGCGCGACATGATCAGCATCCTGCAGGCCATCAAGGCCGCCGGCGCCCTGCAAGCCGACATCGAGGTGATGTGAGCATGACCGCCCTGTCCGTCGCCGCCGGCCTGATTCAACCGCTCGTGGCCGCCGCCAACCCCGGCGTCACCGATCGCATGCGCGAGACGGCCGAGAATTTCGAGGCGACCTTCCTCGCCCAGATGATGAAGCCGATGTTCGAGGGGCTTTCCACCGAGGCGCCGTTCGGCGGCGGCGAGGCCGAAGGAACGTGGCGCAGCTTCATGATCGAGGCCATGGCCAAACAGACGGTCAAGGCCGGCGGCATCGGCCTGGCCGACCAGGTCGTCGCCCAGATGCTGAAGATGCAGGAAGCCCAGGAGCCCGCCGCATGACCGAGACCGCCATCGTCAACGCCCGGGCGCGGGTCCGTCAGCTGACCGACCTGACCACCCGGCTGACCGCCCGCCTCATCGATGAATCGCGGGCCTTCGAGGCCCGCCGCCCGCAGGACGCCGCCGCCACCCTGGCCGAGACCCAGCAACTGGCCAATGTCTATCGCCGCGAGTCCGCCCAGATAAAGGCGGATCCGTCCGCGGTCGCCGCCGCCCCCGCCGGCGACCGCATGGCGCTGGTCAAGGCCACCGAAGCCTTCGAGGCCATCCTGTCGCGCCACGCCCGCGCCGTCGAGGCGGCCCGCATCGTTTCGGAGGGACTGGTCCGGACGATCGTCGCCGAAGTGGCCAGCCAGCGCGGATCGCCGTCCGCCTATGGAGCCTCGGGCCAGGCCAACGCCGGCGACGGCCGGGCGGTCGCGTTCAACCGCACGGCCTGACGCGCCATCAGCGGCGACGGGTTTTCAGGGACTGACCGGGTCCGTCAGCCGCGCGGCGCGCGGTCCGGCCGGTTGCTGCGGGCGCGAACGCGGGCGCGTTTCGGTTTGGGCAGGCTGAAAGCCGTCACGAGCGCGAGCAGCGAGGCGGAAAGGGCGAAACCGATTTCCAGGGCGCTGATCATGTTCGTCGGGCCTCCAGGACACTCACCAGGAGCTTCAGAATGGGATCGAAGCGGCTGACGCGCAAGCCATTTCCTCGACGGCGATTGGCCGCAATGGCGGACCGGCTCCCGGCGGCCTATTGAAGCCGGGTGACCTTGTCCGATGATCCCGCCAGCCGCCGCCAGTCCATCGTCCGGCGCATCGAAGCCGAGACCGGGATCGACGAGCCGATGATCGCCCGCCTGGTCGACGCCTTCTACGACCGGGTGCGCGGCGACCCGCTGATCGGGCCGGTGTTCGCCGCGCGGATTTCCGACTGGGGCCCGCATCTCGAACAGATGAAGCTGTTCTGGTCGTCCGTGGCCCTGATGAGCGGCGTCTATCACGGGCGGCCGATGCCGAAACACCTGCCCCTGCCCGTCGACGCCCGGCATTTCGACCGCTGGCTGGAGCTGTTCGAGGCCACGGCCGCGGACGTCTGCCCGCCCCCCGCCGCGGCCCATTTTATCGAACGGGCCCGCCGCATCGCCGAAAGCCTGGAGCTGGGCATCGCCGGCGCCCATGGCGTGCTGCTGCGCAGGGGCGAGCGCTATCTGCGGCCGACCGAAGCGTGGACGCCGCCTGCCGATAACGACGCCTGCTGACACCGGCTGTCAGCAGGAGAGGCGTTTGCGAGCCATGTTCCTACATTGTTCTTGCTGAATCCCGCGAATTGATCCCCATATAGCGGCGTCGCGCCGGACCTTCCCCGGCCCGGGCGCGTTCCCGAATTCCCCAGTCTTCAGGCCTCATGACCGAAAAGCACAACTTCATCCGCGTGCGCGGCGCCCGCGAGCACAATCTCAAGGGCGTCGATCTCGACATCCCGCGCGAACAGCTCGTGGTCATGACCGGCCTGTCGGGGTCGGGCAAAAGCTCGCTCGCCTTCGACACCATCTACGCCGAGGGCCAGCGCCGCTATGTCGAGAGCCTGAGCGCCTACGCCCGCCAGTTCCTCGAGCTGATGGGCAAGCCCGACGTCGACCTGATCGAGGGCCTGTCGCCGGCCATCTCCATCGAACAGAAGACCACCTCGAAGAACCCGCGCTCGACGGTCGGCACCGTGACCGAGATCCACGACTACATGCGCCTGCTGTGGGCGCGCGTCGGCGTGCCCTATTCGCCGGCCACGGGCCTGCCGATCGAGAGCCAGACCATCTCCATGATGGTCGACAAGCTGACCGCCCTGCCCGACGGCGAACGCCTGCTGCTGCTGGCCCCGGTCGTGCGCGGCCGCAAGGGCGAGTACCGCAAGGAGATGGGCGAGTGGCAGCGCGCCGGCTTCCAGCGGCTGAAGATCGACGGCGAATTCTACCCGATCGAGGACGCCCCGACCCTCGACAAGAAATTCAAGCATGACATCGACATCGTCGTGGACCGGATCGTCACCAAACAGGGGCTGGAAAGCCGCTACGCCGACAGCCTGCAGACCGCGCTCGGCCTCGCCGACGGCATCGCCGTGGCCGAATGGGCCAGTGTCGCCGAGGGTGAGAAGGAGCCGCGCCGGCTGACCTTCTCCGAGAAATTCGCCTGCCCCGTCTCCGGCTTCACGATCAGCGAGATCGAGCCCCGGCTGTTCTCGTTCAACAATCCGTTCGGCGCCTGTCCGGCCTGCGACGGCCTCGGCGTAAAGCTGGCCTTCGACGCCGATCTGGTCATCCCGGACCGCGACAAGACCCTGCACAAGGGCGCGGTCGCCCCGTGGTCGCGCGGCCCCTCGCCGCTCTACACCCAGACCCTGCAGTCGCTCAGCCGCCACTACGGCTTCTCGATGGATGTGCCGTGGCGCGAACTGCCTCAGAAGGCCCAGGACGTGATCCTGCGCGGCTCGGGCGGCGACAAGATCAAATTCACCTATGACGACAACGCCCGCAAATACGAGGTCTCCAAGGCCTTCGAAGGCGTGCTGCCGAACCTGGAACGCCGCTGGCGCGAGACGGACTCGTCCTGGGTGCGCGAGGAGCTGGGCCGGTTCCAGTCCGAAACCCCGTGCGAGGTCTGCCACGGCAAACGCCTCAAGCCGGAGGCCCTGGCGGTCAGGATCGCCGGCGAGGACATCGCCGCCGTCTCCTGGCTGTCGATCAAACACGCCCACGAATGGTTCACGGCCCTGGGCGATCGGCTCACCGACAAGCAGATGGAGATCGGCCGCCGCGTGCTGAAGGAGATCACCGACCGGCTGCGTTTCCTCAACAACGTCGGGCTCGACTACCTCAGCCTGTCGCGCGCCTCGGGCACCCTGTCCGGCGGCGAAAGCCAGCGCATCCGCCTGGCCTCGCAGATCGGCTCGGGCCTGACCGGCGTGTTGTACGTCCTCGACGAGCCGTCCATCGGCCTGCACCAGCGCGACAACTCCCGCCTGCTGGAAAGCCTGCGCGGCCTGCGCGACCTCGGCAACTCCGTCCTCGTCGTCGAGCATGACGAGGAGGCGATCCTGACCGCCGACTACGTCATCGACATGGGTCCCGCGGCCGGCGTCCATGGCGGCGAGGTCTGCGCCCAGGGCACGCCGGCCGAGGTCATGGCCAATCCGAACTCACTCACGGCCAAATATCTGACCGGCGAGCGCGAGATCGAACTGCCGCCCGAGGGCCGCCGCCCCGTCGACCGCAAGAAGATGCTGAAGATCAGCGGCGCCACCGGCAACAATCTGAAGGACGTCACCGGCGAGATTCCCGCCGGCCTGTTCACCTGCGTCACCGGCGTGTCCGGCGGCGGCAAGTCGACCTTCACCATCGAGACCCTCTACAAGGCCGCCGCGCGCCGGCTGCACAACGCCTCCGACGCCCCGGCCCCCTTCGACCGCATCGAGGGGCTGGAGATGTTCGACAAGGTCATCGACATCGACCAGTCGCCCATCGGCCGCACCCCGCGCTCGAACCCGGCCACCTACACCGGCGCCTTCGGCCCGATCCGCGACTGGTACGCCGGCCTGCCGGAATCAAAAGCCCGCGGGTACGGCCCCGGTCGCTTCTCGTTCAACGTCAAGGGCGGGCGCTGCGAGACCTGCCAGGGCGACGGCCTGATCAAGATCGAGATGCATTTCCTGCCCGACGTCTATGTCACCTGCGACGTCTGCAAGGGCAAGCGCTACAACCGCGAGACGCTGGAAATCGTCTTCAAGGGCAAGAGCATCTCCGACGTTCTGGATATGACGGTCGAGGAGGCGGGAAGCTTCTTCAAGGCCGTCCCGTCGATCCGCGACAAGATGCTGACCCTGAACCGGGTCGGCCTCGGCTACGTCAAGGTCGGCCAGTCCGCGACCACCCTGTCCGGCGGCGAGGCCCAGCGGGTCAAGCTGTCGAAAGAGCTGTCGAAACGCGCCACCGGCAAGACCCTCTACATCCTCGACGAGCCCACCACGGGCCTGCATTTCGAGGACACGCGCAAGCTGCTGGAGGTGCTTCAGGAACTGGTCGAGAACGGCAACACCATCGTCGTCATCGAGCACAATCTCGACGTCATCAAGGTGGCCGACTGGCTGCTGGACTTCGGCCCCGAGGGGGGCGACGGCGGCGGCGAGATCGTCGCGGTCGGCACCCCCGAACAGGTCGCCGCCAATCCGAAGAGCTGGACCGGCAAATACCTCAAGGAAATCCTCGACCGCCACGAGACGCGCCGCAAGGCGCGCGTCGCGGCGCTCAGAAAGAGCGCCTGACGGCTCAGGCCGCGACCGGAGCCGCTTCCGCGCCCTGATCCCGGGTCCGGCCGCGCACGATCGGCCCGACGACTCCCGTCAGCAGCACCGCCGTGGCGACCAGACTGGCCTCCGGCCCGAAAGCGCCGCCGGTCAGCCACCATGGTGCGCCCGGCGCCGCCGTCAGGTTGGTGATCAGGGGCGTGACGTCCATCGCCATGCCGGACACCTCCAGCCCGAAGCCCAGCCCCAGCAGCCAGTTCCAGGCCGCATGCCATCCGCACGCGCCCCACAGCGAGCCCTCGCGAACGGCGTAGAGGCTGATGAACAGGCCGAACAGGACGATGTTGGCCAGGCCGACATACAGCTCGTTGGACGGCTCCATATTGCCGGCATGGGCGAGGGCGAACAGGGCCGAGTTGCCGACCACGGCGATCCACAGCCCATGCCGCGAGGCGATCAGCTGCATCAGCCAGCCGCGGAACAGGATCTCTTCCGACGCCCCCTGGATGATGAAGCCCAGCATCAGCACGCCGACGGGCAGCAGGGCCGCCCCGACCGCGGCGGAGCCGAACGCCCCGGCGCCTTCGACGACATAGCCGCCGGCGATCCAGATTCCGCCGACCACGGTCAGCAGGAAGGTCAGGCCGATCAGATAGCCCCGCACGAACCGCATCGGGCCTCTGGCGTTCAGCCCCAGGGCCGACGGCCCGCGCCGCTCGAACAGCCGCGCCCACAGCAGGATGAGGATCGTCGTCAGGCCGAAGGCCGCGCCGAGTTCATACGCCATCTCCCGCCAGTCGCCGCCCTGGTCGCCCGGCGAAATGAAGCCGGCCGCCACGGCCGGCAACAGCGCGCCCGCCTGTCCGCCGATCATGAACACCAGACCCAGGACGACCGCGGCGATGGTCCAGGTCCGGCGATGGCGAGGCTTTCGCGGGGCGTAAAGTTCAATACCGGCCATGCGGCGCTCCTTGTCACGATCGAGCGGACGGGCTCCGCTACGGCATGAGGCGGCCAGGGCGGCCAATGGATGCGCCGACTTTCAGATTTCGGCCGTTCAGCCTCGCGTCACGCGCCGGCCGGGCCCGCGAGGATCAGGCCTCTTGACGGTGGAGGTCAAACCGGGCCGGACGCCGTTGCCGTCGGTCGACCGCCCGCGATGTCGCGCCAGGCGGCCGCGAAGGGCGCGTACAGGATGCCGACCGTCAGGGCGGAGACGATGGCCTCGACCACGGCGTGGGCGATCACCCACGGATTGCTGACGTCGAGGGCGGCCCGGACGGCCTCCGGGTCCTGATCGCTGTTGAAGGACCAGCTCTCGAGGCCCGAGACGATGCCCAGCGGCAGGCTGACGATGGACGACAGCAGTTGCACCAGCATGACCATGACCAGGGCCAGAACCGCCATGCCGAGCAACGGCCAGAACCGGCCCTTGGTCAGCTTGAACGAGTCGAAGAAGGCGAACCGACGCTCGGCCACCGTGATCGGCACGGCCAGGCTCAGACGCACGGACAACCAGATGAAGAGGCAGGTCGCGGCGAGAAAACCGACCAGAGCCGCGATGGCGGCGGGACCGTCGCCGCCCGCGGTCCTGGCCGCGGCGATCAACACGCCCACGGCCACGAAGGCGGCCACGACGACCAGACTCATGACCACGCCCAGCACGAAGGTCACCACCAGCACCCGAACCTCGTCCATGCCGAGGCGCAGATAGCCGAACCGGTCGCTGGAGGGGGTCAGCACGCCGCGCGCCACCGCCGCGCCCAGCATGGCCCCGACAACAAGGCTGACAGGCAGCAACCAGGCCACCCCGGCCAGGATCGCGCCGAAATCGCTCATCACGGCCCAGATCTGATCAAAGGTCGGGTCGGCGACGGACTCCATGGCCTCGGCCTGCACGCTCCAGGCCTCCAGCTGATCCACCATTCCGGACAGCGAGAACAGGGCGGCCAGCGTCAGGACCGCATACAGCAGCGTCCAGGCGACCAGCGCCAGCGGGTTGCGCCGGACGAGGCGAAAGCCCTCGAACGCCGCGTCGGTTGCCGAAAAGGCCATGGTGTCTCCTGAGTCTGCTGTGATCCTAGCTCACCCGGCGGGCGCGGGCGAATGCTCGTCCGCGACCGGCGGCGTCCGGCTTGCGTCGAGCTGCCGGCAGGCCGAGGCGAAGGGAGCGATCGAGAGCGTCATCAGCACGCCATAGAGGAACGACGCGACAATCCCGCCCAGCACCGCCCAGTACCAGTTGGCGACGATCCAGGCGTTCATGCCGGCGAACGGATTGGTTTCGCCGTGCATCTGCGTCCAGTCGAAATCCGCCATCGCCGCGACGCCCGAAAAGACAATCAGGGCGGCGACGGCCAGCAGCACCTCGAACAGCAGGATCAGGATCAGGATGACGAGCATCATGCCGAACAGCGGCAGGGTCTTTCCGGCCGCCAGCCGCCAGCCCTGGACGAAAGCGAAATCGCGGTAGAGCACGCTGGCCGGCGCCATCATCGAAACCCGCGCCAGGGCGAGGAAAAGCCCCACGAGCATGACCAGGACCATGACGCAGATCGCGACGGTCAGACCGACCGCATCGCCCGCGGTCCAGACCGCGAATCCAACCGCCAGCCCCACCATGATGAACAGCAACATCGCCACATAGAGACCGACGCCGATGGCAAGGCCCACGACGGCCACGCGCAATTCGTCCATGCCGACCCGCAGGGAGAAGGCGCTGCGCTCCTGCGGCCTCAGGATGGCGCGGAAGACCGCCGTATAGACCACGGCCGCCACCAGCATCTGGCCGATGTTGAGCAACATGGACGCCAGCTGGAACTGCATCATCTCGGCGACCATGCGGCTGGCCATCATGTCATCCGGACTGTTTTCGCCCGGCGGCGGCATACTGGCGAACAGGTCCCCCATCGTCGGAAGCAGCAGGGCGAGCGAGGCGAAGGCGGGCGCGATCAGCAGCATCCCCCAGACGAACACCGACAACGGCCTCCGCCGGACCAGGTCGAACGCGTCGCCGATCGCGGTCCCGATTGAAAATCGCGCCATTTCATTCTCCCCCGTCCCACCGCCAAGCTAGCCCAACACGAGCGCCCCCGCTAGAAGCCGCCCATGACGGAAACCCTGAAGCCTATCCACGTCGTCGGCGGCGGCCTCGCCGGCTCGGAAGCCGCCTGGCAGATCGCCCATGCGGGCGTGCCCGTGGTCCTGCACGAGATGCGCGGCGTGCCGGGCGTCAGGACCGACGCCCACCATACGGATGGTCTGGCCGAGCTGGTCTGCTCCAACTCCTTCCGCTCCGACGACTGGGAGCACAACGCCGTCGGCCTGCTGCACGCCGAGATGCGGGCGCTCGATTCCATCATCATGAGCTGCGGAGACGCCCATCAGGTCCCCGCCGGCGGGGCCCTGGCCGTCGACCGCGACGGCTTCTCCCAGGCGGTGACGGCGAAGCTGGAGTCCCATCCGCTGATCACCGTCGTGCGCGAGGAGATCGCCGGCCTGCCGCCCGAGGACTGGGACAATGTCATCGTCGCCACCGGCCCCCTCACCTCTCCCGCCCTCGCCGCCGCCATCCTCGACCTGACCGACGAGGACGCGCTCAGCTTCTTCGACGCCATCGCCCCCATCGTCCACGCCGACTCCATCGACTTCGACATCGCCTGGCGCCAGTCGCGCTACGACAAGGAAGGCCCGGGCGGCGACGCCGCCGCCTACGTCAACTGCCCGATGGACAAGGCGCAGTACGAGGCCTTCATCGACGCCCTGCTCAACGGCCCCAAGGCCGAGTTCAAGGAGTGGGAGAACGTCCCCTATTTCGACGGCTGCCTGCCGATCGAGGTCATGGCCGAGCGCGGCCGCGAGACCCTGCGCCACGGCCCGATGAAGCCGGTCGGCCTGACCAACCCCCGCGACCCCCAGGTCAAGTCGTACGCCATCGTCCAGTTGCGTCAGGACAATGCGCTGGGCACCCTGTTCAACATGGTCGGCTTCCAGACCAAGCTGAAGCACGGCGCCCAGGCCGAGGTCTTCCGCCTGATCCCCGGCCTGCACGACGCCCAGTTCGCCCGTCTCGGCGGACTGCACCGCAACACCTTCCTCAACAGTCCGAAACTGCTGGACCGCCAGCTGCGGCTCAAGGCCATGCCGCGCCTGCGCTTCGCCGGTCAGGTCACGGGCGTCGAGGGCTATGTCGAGAGCGCCGCCATGGGCCTGCTGACCGGCCGCCTCGCCGCGGCGGAACGGCTGGGCCGCCCGCTGGAAGCCCCGCCCGTCCATACCGCCATGGGCGCCCTGGTCGAACACATCACCGGCGGCCACCTCGACGGCCCCGGCGGCATCTCCAAATTCCAGCCGATGAACATCAACTACGGCCTGCTCCCGCCGCTGGAAGCGCCCAAGGTCGACGAGGCCGGGGTCAAGATCCCGCTCAAGGAACGCGGCCGGGCCAAGAAGCGGCTGATGAGCGTCCGGGCCCTCGAGGCGCTCAAGGCCTGGCGGGACGCGGCCTGATGGCGGCGGAAAGCGAACTCGACCGCCTCAAGGCCCGGCGCGTCACCGCCCTGTACCGGCTCGACCTGATCGCCCGCGGGGCTCAACTCTCGTACGAGGACGGCGCCCCGATCGACATGGGGTCCGAAAAGGAGCGGCTGGAGTCCGTCGTCTCCGACCTCGACCGGCGCATCGAGCTGCTGGAACGCACCCTGAACTGATGACGCGGAAACGCTTGGGCATAGCTGGATGAAGGGGGCGGCGGACATGTTCTGGATCGTGGGCGGGCTGATCCTGCTGGCGGCCCTGCCGGGGCTGTTGAACCTGAATCTCGCTCCGCTGGAGATGGTGGCCAATCTGCGTCCCCAGGTCGCTGTCGCCGCGCTTGTGTTCGGTGTGGCCGCCTTGACCGTTGGGCGGTTGTGGACCGGAGGCGGGGCCGTCGTTCTGGGCGCCTGCCTGCTGCTTCTGACGCCGGAACTGTTCGCCCGCCCCTCCCCGCCCGTGACCCAGCCTGGCCTGAAACTGGTGTGGGCCAACGTTTTCAAGACCGACGCCGTGGTCGAAAGACTGGCGGCGCTGGCCGAGCGCACGGACGCCGACATCGTCGTCCTCGCCGAGCCGCCGCGGGACAGCGCTCGAACCCGCGAGGCGCTCGCGGCCTGGCCTTTCGTGCACGGCCCGGAAGACCCTTCTATCCACGGAACCGTCGTGTTCAGTCGCCGACCCATCAGTGCCCGGACGACCGGCGCCGTCGTCGAAGGTGGATATCCCCTGACTGTCGTCGACGTGGAGGGCGTGCGGATTATCGCGCTGCATCCACCCGTCGCGGTGACCCCTCGACGCCTTGCCGGACGGAACGCCATGCTTCGGTCGGCGCGCGAGGCCGCGACCGGCCAAAGCATCGTCATCGGGGACATGAACGCGACGCCGTGGTCCAGACAGCTCCGACTGACGGCGAGCGATCTGGTCCGGGTATCCACAGGTCCAGGATCCACCTGGTTCTCGTCCCTGCCGGTCCTTGGGCTTCCGATCGACCAGATCTTCGCGACGCCCGGGCTGCAGGCGTCCGCCCGGGTCGGACCCGGAATAGGGTCGGACCATCTTCCCCTCCTCGTTTCGATCGCGCCGGAATAGGCGGACGACGGGCCCCACTTGCGCTCCACCCGTGACGGTTGCAGTATCGCCGTTATGCCATTCCACGCGGTCAAATCCAGGACAGCCAGAACCGGAACCGCCACCGAAGCGGCGATCCGCGTCGAGGAGCCGTTGGTCTGCGCCGTCAATCACGACCAGGCGCGTGAACGGAACGGACGCACGACCGTGGTGGTGCTTCGGCCGTTCGCCTACACCCTGCCCGACGGGTCGCGCACGGTGCGGGTGCCGCCCACCTATCTGACCGATTTCGCCTCGATCCCCAGCTTCGTCCGCTGGGTCATCCCGCCCTTCGGCCGGCATGCGATCGCCGCGGTCCTGCACGACTGGCTCTACACCATCGGCCAGCCCGGGCGCCGGGGCGAGGCCGACGACATCTTTCGCGAGGCGCTGAAGGAGCTGGGCGTCGGCCTGCCGCGCAGGTCGGCCATGCATGCGGCCGTCCGGGCCGGAGGCGGCGGCGCCTATGACCGCGCCGGGGCCGACTGGAACGCCTCCTTCATGGACTGGCGCACCGGCGGCGTGGCCGTGCCGACGCCGGCGCGCGAGGCCTTCTTCAATGACGCCTGGCCCGCCGGCGTCCCGACCGTGGATCTCTGAACCGCCGTGAGGCGTCAGATCCGCCCTCGCAACACCGCCCAGGTCAGCTGCAGCCGCCGGGCCGCATCGGCCGGGTCGGCGCTGCGCAGGGCCGCGGACGCGACAGCGGGAAAGGCTTCGGCCGGAAGCTGGCGCAGGGCCCGGTTCGCCTCCGCGCGCATCGCCGGATCCACGATCTGTCCGGTCTGGACCCGTCCCCTCACCCGCGCCGCCGCGACGACAGACGCCGGATCGGCCGTCTTCGACAGGATCCGCACCGCCGCCTGCATCGGCCCGACATAGAAGGCGTCCAGGTCGTGCGGATCGCCCTGCACCCGGCCCACATGGGCCTCGATCAGGGCGTCGAACGGCGCGCGGTCGAGCCCGTGCCGGGCGACGATGTCGGTCAGGGCCTCGAGCACCGGATGACCCTTGCGCGCCACGCCGGCGAACACCCCGTCCATCTGCTCGCGCCACCAGACGTATCGCATCTCGGCCAGCAGCGGCTGGGTCACCCGCGCCGGTATGGCCATCAGCTCGGCCTCCAAGGCGTACAGCGCGATGAGGTCCGCGCGCAGGCCTCCATCGGCCACGAACCGGCTGGACAGCCAGCGGTCGCGGTCGGCGGCGCGGACCTGGTCGTCGAGGCTGTCGGCCGGATCAGCCAAACAGCGTCTGGTACATCGCCATCGACGTCAGCATCGGCAGCGAGAGCAGCAGATTGGTGCGGCTGCCCAGCATGGCGATGCGGGCCGCCTTCGCCTTGGCGGCGTCATCCACGACGACCATGCCCAGGGCGCGCTTCTGGTTCGGCCAGATGATCCCCCAGACGTTGAGGAACATGATGATGGCCAGCCAGACGCCGATGCCCATCAGGGTGAAGCCCTTCTGGTCCTCGGTCAGGCCCTGCGCCAGGCCGAAGGTCAGCACCTCGGCGGCGTAGGCGTGCCCGCGGGCGAACATGACGGCCAGACCGGCCAGCACGGTCACCAGCGCCGACCAGCGGAACCAGAACAGCGCCTCGGGGGCGATATGTTTGCCGATGGCCGGCTTCAGCTCGGCGGGGATGTTCGGCATCACCCGGATCTGGACGAAGTTGAAATAGTACAGCAGCCCGATCCACAGGATGCCCGACACGACGTGCACCCAGCGGAACGCCGCCTGCCAGAACAGCTCGCCGAAGCCGCCGGCCACCTGGCCGAACGCGAGGATCATCACCCCCGCGAGCACCAGGCTCAGCAGGAAGGTGGTGCGAAAATTCGACAGCAGCTTGCCCATGGTCAGCCCCCTCCCCGGGGCGATTCGTTAGAGCGGCACCATAGCTCTCCCTCCCCCTTGTGGGGAGGGTGGTCGCATTCTCCCTCCCCTTTATGGGGAGGGTGGTCGCGCAGCGACCGGGTGGGGAATTCCAGACCTACCCCACCCTGTCAGCGCTGACGCGCTGACATCCCTCCCCATGAAGGGGAGGTAGAACGCACGCCTAAGGCCGGCTGGCCATCCCCAGCTTGACCGGCTTCAGGTCTTCCTTGTCCCGGTTTCCGCGCTTGACGCCCCACAGCAGGATGATCGGCGCCCCGACATAGATCGAGGAATAGGTGCCGACGATGATCCCGAACATCAGGGCGATCGAGAAGCCGAACAGGGCCTCGCCGCCGTAGACGGCCAGGGCCGCCAGCACCATCACCGCGGTGATGCCGGTGATGATCGTCCGCGACAGGGTCTCGTTCAGCGACAGGTCGATGACCTCGCGCAGCGGCATGGTTTTGTATTTGCGCAGGTTCTCGCGAAGGCGGTCGAACACCACCACGGTGTCGTTCATCGAATAGCCGATGACCGTCAGGATGGCGGCGACCATGGTCAGGCTGAACTCCAGCTTGAACAACACCAGAAGGCCGAAGGTCAGGATCACGTCGTGCAGCAGGCCGGCGATGGCGCCGAAGCCGAACTGCGGCTCGAACCGGAACCAGATGTAGGCGAACATGAGGATGATCGCGACGCCGAGCGCCATCAGGCCGGACTGGAACAGCTCGCCCGACACCTTGGAGCCCACGACGCTGACGCCCGAATAGGTGACCTCGCCCACGGCCCCGCTGATAGCGGTCTCGACCTGATTGACCACGGCGGTCTGGTTCTGGTTTTCCGGCACCTGGAACCTCAGGATCGCCGTCGAGCCGTCCTCGATGTTGGTGTCGCGGCGGGCGATGCCCTGCACCTGGACGTCGCCCAGACCCAGTTCACTGACCGCGCTGCGCACCCGGTCCAGCTCGATGACCTGGCCGGCGGGCTTGGACACTTCCATCGAGGCGCCGCCCCGGAAGTCGATGCCCATGGTCAGGCCCGGATAGAAGCAGGCCACGATCGCGGCGGTGCACAGCACCACCGACAGGGCGGCGGCGTAGCGGGCGTATTTGACGAACTGGAAATTCGTCTTCTGCGGCAGCAGTCGGATCAGGGGCCATCCACGCATCGCCATCACTCCGCGATCGGCAGTTTTTTGGGTTTGGCCACCTTCAGCCAGTAGGCCAGCAGCACCTGGGCCACCAGCACGGACGACAGCACCGAGGTGAACACCCCGATCGACAGCGTCCAGGCGAAGCCGCGCACGGGCCCCGCGCCGAAGATGAACATGATCGCCGCCGCCACCAGGGTGGTGACGTTGGCGTCGATGATGGTGCCCATGGCCTTGTTGAAGCCGGCGTCCATCGAGGCGATGACGCTGCGCCCCGCCCGCGCCTCGTCGCGCATCCGCTCATAGATCAGAACGTTGGCGTCCACCGCGACGGCGAAGGTCAGGATCAGACCGGCGATGCCCGGCAGGGTCAGGGTGGCCTGGGTGAAGCTCATGGCGGCGATGATCAGCAGGCCGTTCAACAGCAGGCCGATCACCGAGATGCCGCCGAACAGGAAGCCGTAGGCCAGGATCATGAACAGCAGGATGATGGCGAAGCCGATGGCCGTGGACAGGGCGCCGGCGTTCACCGCGTCGTCGCCCAGTTCGGCGCTGACGGTGCGGCGCTCCTCGACGTTCAGCGGGGCCGGAAGGGCGCCGCCGTTCAGCAGGTTCACCATCTCTGACGCCTGCTGGATGGTGTAGCTGCCCTCGATGATGCCCGAACCGCCGGTGATGGCGCTGCGGATGTTCGGGGCCGAGATGACCTGGCCGTCGAGGATGATGGCGAAGGGCTTGCCGATATTGGCGGCGGTGGCCTCGCCGAACCGGCGCGCGCCGGCCCCGTCGAAGCGGAAACCGATGGCGGTCTGGTTGTTCTGGTCCGCCGTGACCTCGGCCTTGGTCAGGTTCTCGCCCGACACCAGCACCCGACGTTTGACCAGGAAATAGGCCTGGCCGGAGTCCGGAGACCCCGGGATCAGTTCTGAATCGGGCGGCACGGCGCCGGCCAGGGCTTCCGTGACCGAATTCTCGATGTCGACCATCTGGAATGTCAGCTGGGCCGTCTGGCCGATGACGCGTTCCAGCTGGGCCGGGTCGCTCTCGCCGGGGGCCTGGACGACGATGCGATCGGCGCCCTGACGGGTGATCGAGGGTTCGCGCGTGCCCAGGCTGTCGATCCGCCGGCGCACCACCTCGATCGACTGGGTCACGGCGTCGGACGCCATGGAGTTCATCGCCGCGTCGGTGAAGGCGTAGCGGATGCGGTTGTCGCCCACGCGCTGCACCGACCGGTCCGCGACGCCGCTGGTCCCGCCGCTGACCAGGGCCCGCATGGACGTCAGGGCCAGGTCCAGCTGGGCCGGATTGGCCAGGGTGACGATCACGCCGCCCTCTTCCCGCCCGATGCTGTTCACCGCGACCTGGGCCTCGGCCAGAACCGTCCGGGCGTCCTCGCCCAGATTGGTCAGCCGCTTTTCGCGCATGGCCGGAACGTCGACTTCGAGCAGCAGATACGATCCGCCCTGCAGGTCCAGCCCCAGGTTCAGCGTGCTCTTCGGCAGCCAGCCCGGCAGGGCCTCGCGCTGGGCGGGGCTCAGCACGTTCGGATAGGCGAAGAACACCCCGAACAGCAGCGACAGGACAAGAAGGATGACCTTCCAGCGCGACAGATGGATCATGCGGGCGTCCCCGACCTTTTCAGAACGGCGTCAGGACTTGGCGATGGTCTTGGTGTCGTTGGCGGCGATCGCCGTGCGGTCGCGCACCTGGGTGATCATCTGCTTGACCACCGCGACGTTCACGCCCTGGGCGATCTCGACCATGGCCTGGTCGTTCTCGACGCGGGTGACCTTGCCGATCATGCCGTTGGACAGCACCACGGTGTCTCCGCGCTTCAGGCCGGCGACCAGCGCCTGGTGAGCCTTCATCTGCTTCTGCTGCGGACGGATCAGCATGAAGTAGAACAGGATGATTACGGGGACGAAGAAGATCAGGGTGCCGAACGGCCCCGCCATAAGTTCCTGCACGATGGTCTCCGCGAACGTCTGGGGCCGCCGAACGCGGCCCTTGAAAATGAGGCGCGGAAACTAGGGTGCGCCGTCACACTTTGCAACGCGTTCTCCCTCCCCTTTATGGGGAGGGACGATCGCGAAGCGATCCGGGTGGGGAGTTGCAGCGGCAGGCGCTGACCGCGGCAGGTTCGCACCGCCCCACCCTGCCGTCGCTCCGCGCCGGCTGTCCCTCCCCACTTCGGGGGAGGGAGAACGTTATCGCGGCAACACGGTCAGCGGATCGACGGCGTTCGGCTGGTCGCCGCGCATGCGCCAGGTCTCGAAATGCACCGAGGGCCGCCCGTCGCCGGCGGTCGTGCCGACCGTGCCGATCTGCTGGCCGGCGCGGATCTCGTCCCCGTCCCGCACCACGGCCGAGCCCAGATGGCCATAGACGGTGCGCCAGCCGTCGCGGTGCACCACCAGCACGGTCAGCCCCTGCCCCGCCAGATCGTCGCCGACATAGCCGACCCGTCCGGCGGCGGCGGCGCGCACCTCGGCTCCCGCGGCCGCGCCGATGTTCACCCCGTTGTTGCGCTCGCCCATGCCGACGGGCCCGAAACGCCTCAGGATGTCCCCGCGCACCGGCCAGTCCAGGTTCACCATCGACGTCGCCGCGGCCGGAGCCGTCGGCCCGGCGGTCGCGGCCGGTTCGCGCGACGGCAGGGCGGCGTTGCCCGACGGCGGCGGCGGGGGCGGAGGCGGCGGCGCTCCCGCTTCAGGCACATAGACGCCGCTCGGCGACGGCCCGGTGGCGTAGGGATCGCCGCCGATGTCGACCGCCGTGGCGGGCAGGATCAGCCGCTGGCCGGGCGTGATGGTCGCGCGCGGGCCCAGGGCGTTCAGGTCGATCAGACTCTGCACCGGCGTCTGGAACCGTCGGCCGACGCCCGAGATCGTGTCTCCGGGCTGGATTTCATAGACCGCGCCCGCCTCGACAACGCCGGCGGCGGGCGGCGGGGGTTCGCGGAAGCCTTCCGAGGCCGGCCCCGCGGCCGGCGCCGGGCTGTCGGGATACGGCCGCGGCCCGACGGCGACCGGCGCCGACAGGGCCCCGCCCTCGATCGCCTCGACCGGGGCGGTGCGGGGCGGCGGCGCCTCGTTCGCGGGATTGGTCGGCCCGCGCACGCCGTCCCCGCTCGGAATCGGCGCGGTCGGATAGGCCGGAGCCCGCGTCGCGGGCGCGGGCGGCGGCGTCGAGCCGTCCGCATGGATCGAATAGCGCGGCTCGGCCGGATAGCTGGCGCACGCCGCCAGCGTCATCATCCCGCCCAGCACCGCCAAAGCCTTGAGTCCGAATCGAATGGTCATGCCGTCTCCCGCCCTTCGGCCTGATGTGTCGTCGCGCCCCGACCGCCGCCCAACCAACCCGTCAAACTGCGCCAAAGTTGGGCGCGAAGGTTAACGGCCGGCGATCCGGAGTCACCCCTGGCCTTCCTTGGCCGTGCCCTCGACCAGCGGCACGAACCGCACCTCGCTGAGGCTCTCGCGCCGGAACGAGCCGTCGGCCTGACCGACGTAGCGGTGCAGCATCTGCACCGAGCTGCGCCCCACCGGACAGACCAGGATCCCGCCCGGCTTCAGCTGGTGCAGCAGCTCCGTCGGCTCGCCCGGCGCCGCCGCCGTGACCATGATCCGGTCGAACGGCGCCTGCTCCGGCCAGCCCAGATTGCCGTCGCCGTGCCGGGTGATGACATTGTCGATCTTCAGCGCCTTCAGCCGGTTTTCGGCCTCGGTCAGCAGGCTGCGGTAGCGTTCGATGGAATAGACATAGCGCGCCAGCCGGCTCAGCACCGCGGCCTGGTAGCCGCTGCCCGTGCCGATCTCCAGCACCCGGTGGCGCGGCTGCACGTCCAGGGCCTGGGTCATCAGGCCGACGATATAGGGCTGGCTGATGGTCTGGGCGCAGTCGATCGGCAGGGCCTGATCCTCCCACGCCTGGTCGAGGAATTTCTCGTGCACGAAGACGGCCCGGTCGATCGACTCCATCGCCCCCAGCACGCGCGGGTCCGTGACCCCCTGCTGCCGAAGCCCGAGGATCAGACGCCCGGCGCGATCGTCGTTCAGCTTCATGCGGCCGCCACCACCGTCTTCGGCGGCGCCCCGCCCAGCACGCCCTTCAGGTCGTGGATGCTGGGCGCGTGGGTCAGGTCGATGTGCAGGGGCGTAACGGAAATCTTGCCCTCGTCCATGGCCCGCAGGTCCGTCCCCGCGGGATGGTCGTGCTTGGTCCCGCGGAAGCTCATCCAGTAATAGTCGCGCCCCCTCAGGTCGGTGCGCTTGACCGCATGCATCTCGCCGATGTCGCGGAAGCCCTGGCGCGTCACCTCGACCTCGGTCACGGCCTCGGGCGGACGGGCGGGGAAGTTCAGGTTCATCACCACCCCGTCCTGCCACGGCTGGGCCAGCAGGCGCGAGATGATGGCCGGCGCATAGGCCTCGGCCGTCTCCCAGTGCGCCGTCACCTCGTCATGGAACCGCTCCAGCGACTGGCTCAGGGCGATCGAGCGGATGCCGAAGGCCATGCCTTGCAGCGCCCCGGCCACCGTGCCCGAATAGGAGCAGTCCTCGCCGACGTTATGCCCCCGGTTGACCCCCGACAGCAGCAGATCGGGCCGGTCCGGCATCAGGTCGTTGACGGCCAGGACGACGCAGTCGGTCGGGGTGCCCGTGACGGCGAAGCGCTTGTCGCCGATGCGGTTGACGCGCAGCGGCTCGGTCAGGGTGATGCCCCGCCCCTTGCCCGACTGCTCGACCTGCGGCGCGCACACCCAGATGTCGTCGGACAGGGTCCGCGCGATGCGTTCAAGACATTCCAGCCCTTCGGCCTCAATGCCATCGTCATTGGTCAGAAGAATGCGCATGCCGCCCGCGCTCTTGCAGCGCGTCGGCCCGTCGCGCAAGGCGCCTGTGTCAGTTGGCGGGCCGGATGTCGTCGGCCAGGATGACGAACGCCCCGCCGCAATCGTTGCGGATGTCCGAGCCCGCGTGTTCGATGCGGCCGTTCGCGGCCTCGCTCCAGGCGACGGTCCGGCCGGTGATCCGCACCTTCTGACCGCCCAGGTCGCCCATCGCCTGACGCATCTCGTCGCGCGACGCCGCCCCCGAGACGCAGGGCCGCGAGAAGGGCTGCAGCACCTGGTCCTCATCGCCGTACAGCTGGAATTCCCCGTTCGAGAACCGCACCCAGCCGGTGAACGACGTGTCGCCCATGGCGTGGACGTAGGTGTTCGACGAGGGGCCCGTAGCGCAGGCCGTCAGGGTCAGCGCGGCGGCCGCGGCGAGGATCGTTTTCATCGGCTCACTCCATCTCTGTCCGGAAAGCCGGACCTGGCTCACCCGACGTGCGTCACCCCGCCCATATAGGGCAGCAGAGCCGTCGGCACCGCGATCCGTCCATCGCCGTCCTGATAATTTTCCATGACAGCCACCA
>Ga0265296_1000249_pt1 | contig 97531 bp, 77 predicted proteins | sample MunlanPumphouse1_FD_189073 | JGI IMG/M metagenome (GOLD analysis project Ga0265296, IMG submission 189073) | Groundwater microbial communities from a municipal landfill in Southern Ontario, Canada - Pumphouse #1 | ecosystem: Environmental > Aquatic > Deep subsurface > Groundwater | place...
TGTCGATCACGATTTCGGGGAGCGGCGACGCGCGCGTCTTGACAGCCGACGTGCCGACGTCTTGGGGGAGCCGATGGCCGCTCCGATGATTCCGCCCGCCCATGCCCCGGCTTTCCTCGCCGCGCATGGCTGGGGCGATGCCCAGATTTTGCCGCTGGCCGGCGATGCGTCGTTCCGGCGCTATTTCCGCGTCGTCGACGGCGCGCGGCAGGCGGTGCTGATGGACGCGCCGCCACCGCACGAGGATCCGCGGCCGTTCATCGCGGTGGCCGAATATCTGTGCGAACAGGGGCTGACCGCGCCGACGATCTTTGCCCGCGATCTGGTGCAGGGGCTGCTGCTGATCGAGGATTTCGGCGATGTGCGGCTGCGCGAAACGGCCGATGCGGCGCTGCACCGTGAGGTCGATCTTTATTCCGGCGTCACTGACCTGCTCGTCCACCTTCATACGCGCCCGCCGATGCCCGGACTGCCGGTGCTCGGGCTGAAGCAGTGGCTCGACGAGGTGATGCTGTTCAGCGACTGGTATTGCCCGACGCTGGGGATCGACGTCGATCGCGACGCCTTTCGCGGCGCGTGGGAGGCGGTGTTGACCCCGGTCGAGTATGACGGCCTGCCGCGCGTCACCGTGCTGCGCGATTATCACGCCGAGAATATCATGCTGGTGCCGGGCAAGGCGGGCGTCACCCATTTTGGTCTGCTCGACTTTCAGGACGCGCTGATCGGGCATCCCGCCTATGACCTCGCCTCGGTGCTCGAGGATGCGCGGCGCGATGTCACGCCCGCGGTCGAGGCGGCAATGCTGGCGCGCTATCAGGGTGCCACCGGGCAGGATATCGAAAGCGCCTATTGGGCGCTCGCGGCGCAGCGCAACACGCGCATCCTGGGGGTGTTCGTGCGACTGTGGAAACGCGACGGCAAGCCGGGGTATCGCCAGTTCCAGCCACGGATGTGGGGGCTGCTCGAACGCGATCTCGCGCATCCGGGACTGGCGCCGGTGCGCGCGTGGTTCGATGAAAACATCCCCGCCGACAAGCGCGCGGCGACGTGGCTGTGAGCGTGAAGATCGACAGCGCGATGGTGATGGCTGCGGGGCTGGGCAAACGCATGCGGCCGCTCACCGCGACCCGGCCCAAACCGCTGGTGCGCGTCGCGGGCAAGCCGCTGATCGATCACAGCCTTGACCGCATCGAGGCGGCGGGGATCGGCCATGTCGTCGTCAACGTCCATTATCTCGCCGACGCGCTCGAAGCGCATCTGGCGGCGCAAAAACGTAGCTTCACGATCGGCATTTCGGACGAGCGCGACCTGCTCCTCGAAACCGGCGGCGGCATGGTCAAGGCGCTGCCACAGCTGACCGGCGACCCGATTCTGATCGTCAACAGCGACAATATCTGGACCGACGGGCCGCAGGACAGCATCCGGCACCTCGCGCGGCATTGGGATGGGGCGCGGATGGACGCGCTGCTGCTGCTGATCCGGCAGGCGAGCGCGACGGGACACGGCGGGCGCGGCGATTTCCATATGGACCCGTCGGGATTGCTATCGCGGCGCAAGCCCGGGCGGATTGCACCCTTTGTTTATACCGGCGTCCAGCTGATCTCGCCGCGCCTGCTCGACGATGCGCCGTCGGGGCCGTTTTCGACCAACATATTGTGGGACCGCGCGATTGCCGCGGGGCGGTTGTTCGGGCTGTCGCATATGGGGCAATGGTTCGACGTCGGATCACCCGCAAGTATCGCACCGACCGAAGCGGCGCTGGGTGAGGTTTAAACGATTGATCCTCCCTGTCGCGCAGCGATGGGGAGGGGGACCGCTCGCGCAGCGAGGGGTGGAGGGGCATTGCAACGGTAGCGCGAACGCCCCTCCGTCAGCGCTTCGCGCTGCCACCTCCCCATGGCTTCGCCACAGGGAGGAGCGGGTTGCGTATCGGCGGCAAGCCTTGAATAACCGGGTCGCATGACGAAATCTCCCACCGTCTTCTCCATCCCCGTCCAGCGGGCGTTCGCCGACGCGCTCGCCGCAGGGCTGATCGATCTCTTCGCCGATGGCGCATTGGGGCTCGCCGAAGGATTGATCCTGCTGCCCAGCAATCGCGCGCGCAGCGCGGTGCAGGCGGCGTTTGTGCGCGCCAGCGGGGCGGGGTTGCTGATGCCGCGGCTGGCGGTGATCGGCGACGCCGATCTGGATGAAAGCGTCGCGTTGGCGCTCGATGCGATCGACGAGGCCGACCCGATCCCGCCCGCGATCGACGCGCTGCGGCGGCGGTTGATGCTCGCGGCGCTGATTGAGCGGCACAATCCGGCGGGCGAGGAGGCGATCACCGGCGCCGCGGCGTTCCAGCTCGCCGAAGGGCTGGGGCGGGTGATCGACCAGCTGCATTATGAGGAGATCGCCCCGACGCGGCTCGGCGACATCGAAGCCGCGCTCGGCGATCTGGCCGGGCATTGGCAGGCGTCGTGGCAGCGGCTGCGGCTGCTGATCGACCATTGGCCCGCGATGCTGGCCGCAACAGGGCATATCGACCGCGCCGACCGCCGCAACCGCCTGCTCGCGCGGGTCAGCGAGGGATGGCGCGCGGCACCGCCGCGGCGCTTTGTCGTCGCGGCAGGGGTGACCACCGCGGCGCCCGCGATCGCGCGGCTGCTGCGCACCGTCGCCGACCTGCCGCAAGGCATGGTCGTGCTGCCGGGGCTCGATCTGGGCATGGCGGCGGAGGAATGGGAGGCGCTGGGTCCGGTGAAGCCCGACCCAGAAAAGCCGGGCGAGCGCCCGCTCGAAACGCATCCGCAATATCATCTCAAACTGCTGCTCGGGCGCATGGGGATCGCGCGCGACGAGGTCGGCGCATGGGCTGCGGCGTCGCCGTTCGATGGCCCCGATGCACGCGCGCCCTTTCTGTCGCTGCTGTTCGCCCCCGCCGCCTATACCGCGCGTTGGCAGGCGGCGGACGATGTTGCGCCCAGCCTGACCGGGGTGAGCGCCGCGACCTTCGCCGATGACGGGCAGGAGGCGCAGGGCGTCGCGCTGATGATACGGCGCACATTGGAAGAGCCGGGGCGCACCGCCGCGCTGGTGACGCCCGACCGATTGCTTGCCGAACGCGTTGCCGCGGCGCTCGCGCGCTGGGACATTGCGGTCGACGACAGTGCCGGACAGCCGCTGGGGCAGACGCCGCCGGGGGCGCTGCTGTTGCTGCTCGCCGAATTTGCCGCGGCGTTCGATCCGGTGCGGCTGATCGCATTGCTCGGGCATCCGCTGGTGCGCGCGGGCGAGGGGCGGCTCGACTGGCTCGATCAGGTCCGGCGGCTCGATCTGGTGCTGCGCGGGCCGGGGCTGGTGCCGGGCTGGGTCGGGGTGACGGCGCGCATCGGCGAGATTGCGGCCGACAGCGAACGGCGCGGGCATGGCGCGGCGGTGGCCATCACTGATTGGTGGGCCGCGGTGACGACGGGGCTGAGTGGTGCGCTCACGCCCTTCGCCGCGGGCGTTCCCACGCCCCCGTCGGCTCTGCTAGGCGCGTTGCAGGACGCGCTCGGCTGGCTGACCGGTGAAGGGGCATGGACCGGACATGCAGGTCGCGCGCTGTCCGAACTGTTCGACCGCTGGGCGATGGCGAAGGGCGATGGTCCGGCGCTCGTCGCCCCCACCGATTTCCCCGCGATGCTCGCCGACCTGATGTCGGGCGAGAGCATTCGGCCGCCCTATGGCGGGCATCCGCGGCTGTTCATCTGGGGTCTGCTGGAGGCGCGGTTGCAGCGCGCCGACCTGATGATTTTGGGCGGGCTCGACGAAGGACGCTGGCCGGCGCAGCAAAGCCCCGACCCCTGGCTCGCGCCCGGCATCCGGCGGATGCTCGGCCTCGCGGCGCCCGAGCGCCAGCAGGGGATGGCGGCGCATGATTTTGCCGGCGCCTTTGCGGCGCGCGAGGTGGTAGTGACGCGCGCGATGCGCAGCGGCGGCGACCCGGCGGTCGCGTCGCGCTTCTGGCTCCGGCTGGCGGCGTTGGCGGGCGAGTTGCCCGAAGCGACGCTCGACGGGCAGCTGGTGGCGGCGCTGGCGGCGACGCTCGATGTGCCGCCGGGTCGGAGCGAGCCCGCCGACAAGCCGCGCCCGGCCCCGCCGCAGAATGCGCGGCCCGACCGGATCAGCGTCACCGGGGTCGACCAGCTGGCGCGCGATCCCTTTGCCTTTTACGCCGCGAAGATATTGCGGCTGAGCGAGCTCGAACCGCTGAGCAGCGGTCCCGACGCCAAATGGTTCGGGACGCGGGTGCATAAATTCCTGCAGGACTGGCAGGCGGCGGGGCTGAGCGAAGTCGCCTTTACGGCCGAGCTGGCCGCATTGCGCGCCGATCCGGCGCTCGACTCGCTCGGCCGCGCCTTCTGGTTGCCGCGGATCGAGCCGTCGCTGCGCTGGGCGGCGGAGCGGGTGTGGGCGGCGCGCGATGAACGTTGGCCGGTCGCCAATGAGGTGAGCGGCAAGCTGCTGGTCGGCGGCATCATGCTGCGCGGCACCGCCGACCGCGTTGATCAGGCCGCTGATGGCACGCTGGCGATCGTCGATTACAAGACCGGCGCGGCGCCGTCGGCCAAGTCGGCCGGCGAAGGGCTGAACAGCCAGCTGGGCCTGCTCGGGTTGATCGCCGAGGAAGCGGGACTCGGCGATCTGGCGCCCGAGCCCGTCGGGGCGTTCGAATATTGGGAACTGAAGCGCGACCGCAAAAAGGGCGTCGATGGCGTGGTCAAGGCGATCCGTGGGCAGAAACCGATGCCCCCGACCGCCGCGGCAGTGGTCGAGCGGGCGCGCGAGGCGCTTGCTGAGCTGAGCGCGCGGTTCCTGCTCGGGCAGGAGCCGTTTGTCCCCGGCGACAGCGCCAAACGCTACGCCGATTTCGACCAGCTGATGCGTCGTGACGAGTGGTTCGGGCGCGGCGATCCTGATCCGCGCATGACGAATGAGGGGGCGGCATGATCGATCCCGACAAGCTGCTCAAGACGCTCGACGGCGGCCAGCGCGCCGCGGCGCAGCCGGACGATCATGTCTGGCTCGGCGCGTCGGCGGGGACGGGCAAGACGCAGGTGCTGTCGGCGCGCGTGCTGCGCTTGATGCTGGCGGGTGTGTCGCCCGAGGCGATCCTGTGCATCACCTTTACCAAGGCGGGCGCCGCCGAAATGGCGCACCGCATCCACGAACGGCTGGCGATGTGGGTGCGGATGGCCGACGGCGATCTGCGGCTTGATCTTGCCGCGCTGGGCGCCGACTGGGCCGAGCCGGGCATCCTCGACCGCGCGCGATCGCTCTTCGCCACCGTGATCGACAGCCCGGGCGGCGCGGTGCGCGTGCAGACGATCCACAGCTTCTGCCAGACGTTGCTCGCGAGTTTTCCGCTTGAGGCGAAAATCCTGCCGGGGTTTCGCGCGCTTGAGGACAGCGAGGCGAGCGCGTTGCAGCGCGAGGTGCTGGGCCAGTTGCTCGCCCGCGCCGACGCCGACGGCGATGCAATGCGGACGATCGCCGCGATGCTGTCGCAACGATTGGGGCAGGATGCGGCGATCGCTTTTCTGGCGCGCTGCGCGAGCAGCTTTACCGCCGCGAATGCGGCGCGCCTCGCGCCGCGCGCGGCGGACCTGCGCGCGCAGCTGGGGTTGCCGCAGGGCGATCCGCTGACATGGCAGGCGGCGGCGCTCGCCGGTGGCGCGATTGCCGATGCCGACATCGCGGCGGTCGCCGCCAGCGGGCGCGGCTGGGGAACCAAGACCGGCGACAGCCGCGCCGACATCATGGACGACTGGTTTCGCGCCGACGCGCATGGGCGTGCCGCAATGCTCGCCGCGGTGCGCGGCTGTTTCCTGACCGGCACCGGCGACATGCGCGCGGATTACACCAAAGACAAAGGCGGCATGCGCAGCTGCCTCGCCGCCGCTGAGCGGATCGTCGCCGCAGCCGATGACCTGCTCGCCACCGCCACCGCAATGGCGGTCGCCGACGATCTGGCGGCGGCGTGGGATTTGGGCAGCAGCTTTGCCGAGGCCTATGCGCTGGCGAAGCGCGAGCGCGGGCTCGCCGATTTCGACGATCTGATCAGTATCGCGGGGCATCTGCTGGCGCAGGGTGATTTCGGCGACTGGGTGCGATTCAAGCTCGACCAGCGCACCGACCATATCCTGGTCGACGAGGCGCAGGACACCAATGCGCGGCAATGGGCGATTGTAGCCTCGCTGGCGGGCGAATTTTTTGCCGGGATCGGTGCGAAGGACGACCGGGTCCGCACGATGTTCACCGTCGGCGACCGCAAGCAGGCGATCTTCGGCTTTCAGGGGACCGAGCCCGCGGCGTTCGAAGCCGCGCGCCTGAGCTTTGCCAAAAGGGCCGCAGAGGGTGACAGACCGTTCGAGGATGTCGATCTCGACACCAATTACCGCTCGAGCCCCGCGGTGCTCGACGTCGTCGATGCATGGATAGCGGCGGGTGCGCCCGTACTGATGGGGCTGGAGAGCGACGAGCCACCGCACATCCCCGCCGAGTTCAACCGCGACCGCGCCGGACGCGTCGAGCTGTGGGCGCCGTTGCCGGTCGGCAAGGCGCTTGATGCCGACGCGGAAGAAGAGGGCGGTGCCGAGGGCGACAGTGAGGATGAGGAAGCCGGACCGCGCGACACCTCCGCCGCGGCCAGCGACCCCGCCAGTCTGCGGCTCTCCCGTGCGATCGCCGACGAGGTGCAGGACTGGTTGCTCTACGGCAAGGACGGGCGCGCCGTCGCGCCGGGCGACATATTGATCCTCGTCCGCCGCCGCCGCGACCTTGCCGCACGGATCGTGGCGCGGTTGCAGTCGCTGCACGTCCCGGTCGCGGGGGTCGACCGCTTTTCGCTGACGCAGTCGCTCGCGGTGCAGGATCTGCTCGCGGCGATGCGCTTTGCGGTGCAGCCGCTCGACGACCTCAATCTCGCCAGCCTGCTCGTGTCGCCGCTGTTCGGCTGGAGCCAGGACGACCTGTTTCGCTTTGCCCATGGCCGCCAGAAACGGGCGCTGTGGGAGCAGTTGCGGGCGCGCGAAGAAGAAGCGCCGCCCGAAACGATGGCGGCGCTGCGCGGCCTGCTCGGCATGGGCGACTTTACGACGCCGTTCCGCTTTCTGGAGCGCATCCTGTCCGGCCCGCTCGACGGGCGGCGCAAGCTGTATCAGCGGTTGGGGCGCGAGGCGCGCGACCCGATCGACGAACTGCTCGCGCAGGCGCTGGCGTTCGAGCGGCAGGAGGCGCCGTCGCTGCTCGGCTTCCTGTCGCACATCGCGGCGAGCACGGCCGAGATCAAGCGCCAGAGCGAGGCGCGCAGCGATGTCGTCCGCGTGATGACGGTGCACGGGTCGAAGGGGTTGCAGGCACCGATCGTGATCCTCGCCGACGCGACCGACGATCCCAGGCCACGGCGGGTGAGCTTTGGCTTGTCGATGGGTAATTGGGAGAAGTTGCCGGTGTTTCCGCTCGGCAAGGACGAGCGGCATGGCGCCATCGCGGATGCGCATGATGCGAAGGAAGCCGCCGAGCGCGAGGAGCATTGGCGGCTGCTGTACGTGGCGATGACGCGCGCCGAGGAACTGCTGATCGTCACCGGGACGCGGAAGGCGGACGAGCTTCCCGAGGGCAACTGGCACAGCGCGGTCGATGCGGTGATGGCGAGCATGGGCGCGGACTGGCAGGACGCCGGGCCGCGCTGGGGGCGGAAGCGCGTCCATGCGGTGCAGGGTAAGGCGCGTGCGGCGAAGGAAAAGGCGCGGGCGGTCGTGGCGCCGGTGGTCGTTCCAGCCTGGGCGCGGCAAGCGGCGCCCGAGGAAGCGCGCCCGCCGCGTCCGCTCGCGCCCTCGGCGCTGGGCGACGATGATGTGGCGGCGGTGCCGCAGGGCGCGGCGCGCGCGGCGGCGGTGAACCGCGGGCTGTTGCTCCACGCGCTGTTCGAGCGGCTGCCGCCGGTGGCGCCCGACCGGCGTCGCGCGGCGGCGCTGCGCTGGCTAGGGGTGCAGGCGGCCGATCTCGACGCGGCGGCGCGCGGTGCGATGGTCGAGGAAGTGCTCGGTGTGCTGGACGATCCCGCGCATGCGGCGCTGTTCGGGCCGGGCTCGCTTGCCGAGGTGCCGCTGTCGGCGGTGGTCGACGGGACGGTCGTGGCGGGGATCGTCGATCGGCTGCTGGTCACCGCAGACGCGGTGACGGTGATCGATTACAAGACCGGGCGGCATGTGCCGGAGAGCGCCGCCGCGGTGCAGCCCGCCTATCTGCGCCAGATGGCGGCGTATCGCGGCGCGCTGGCGGCGATTTTTCCGGAGCGACGGATCGATGCGGCGCTGCTCTACACCGCGGGACCGCGGCTGATCGCCCTCGACGACGTTCTGCTCGATGCCCACAAGCCGGGCTTGGCGGCAACCAAGGCGAATTTGGGCGGTTGAGGTCTTGAGCCGGAGGCTGCGACGCCTTAGCTTGAGGACAACCGAATTTCAGGAGTTTCTATCATGGGTACCAAGGCGATCACCGACGACAGCTTTCAGGCCGACGTCCTCGACAGCGACACCCCCGTGCTCGTCGATTTCTGGGCCGAATGGTGCGGCCCATGCAAGATGATTGGCCCGTCGCTCGAAGAAATCGCTAACGAGCTGGGCGAAAAGGTCGTGATCGCGAAGCTGAACATCGACGATCATCCCAACGCCCCCGCCAAATATGGCGTGCGCGGCATCCCGACGATGATCCTGTTCAAAAATGGTGAAGTCGCTGACACCAAGGTCGGCGCGGCGCCGAAGAGCGCGCTCAAGGGCTGGCTCGAAGGCGCGCTTTGATCGCTCGATCGTTACCCCGGACCTGATCCGGGGTAACGAAGCGGCACGTCCGCCGCCTGCCCCCATATTCCCCCTTGCACCCGCGCCCCTTCGCGCGCAGACTTGACGTTAACGTCAAGCATAGACGTCGAACGGGAGAGACAGGATGGCGAAACGGGTCTGGACGGCTGCGCTGCTCGGCGGCGCGCTGCTGGCATTGGCGGCGTGCAACGCGTCGAAGAATGACAGCGTCACCGGCGGCGGGTCGCTCGACGAGTCCGAAAAGGCCAGCGAGACCCTGCTCAAGACCGGCGGCTCCGGCGATGATTGGGGCGCGATCGGTTTCAGTTACGACGAACAACGCTTCAGCCCGCTCACCGACATCAGCGACAAGAATGTCGGCGAGCTCGGCATCGCCTGGACCGCCGACCTCGACGACGCGCGCGGGCAGGAGGCGACCCCCGTCGTCGTCGACGGGGTGATGTACGTCAGCCACGCCTGGTCAAAGGTCAGCGCGTGGGACGCCGCGACCGGCAAGCCGCTGTGGAAATTCGACCCCAAGGTTCCGGGCGAGAGCGCGGTCAACGCCTGCTGCGACGTCGTCAACCGCGGCGTCGCGCTGTGGGGCGACAAGCTCTTTGTCGGGACGATCGACGGGCGCCTGATCGCACTCGACCGCAAGACCGGCCACGAGCTGTGGTCGACGCAGACCGTCGATACCGCAAAGCCCTACACCATCACCGGCGCCCCTCGCGTCGTGAAGGACATGGTGCTGATCGGCAATGGCGGCGCGGAATTCGGGGTGCGCGGCTATGTGACCGCTTACGACGCCGACACCGGCAAGCAACGCTGGCGCTTCTACACCGCGCCCAACCCGACAAAGGCCAAGGATGGGGCGGCGTCGGACGATATCTTCGCGTCGAAGGCCAACGCGACATGGTCCGACAAGGGCGAGTGGCAGACCTCGGGCGGCGGCGGCACCGTGTGGGACGCGATCGTTTACGACAAGGATCTCGATCAGGTCTATTTGGGGGTCGGCAACGGCAATCCGTGGAACCATGGCACGCGATCGAATGGCGAGGGCGACAACTGGTTCCTCTCGTCGATCGTCGCATTGGACGCGTCGACCGGCGCCTATAAATGGCATTATCAGGAAACCCCGGCCGAGACGTGGGACTATACCGCAACCCAGCCGATCATCCTCGCCGAGCAGGCGGTGAACGGCACGCCGACCAAGGTGCTGTACCATGCGCCGAAGAACGGCTATTTTTTCACCATCGATCGCAACAATGGCAAGCTGATCGACGCCAAGCCGTTCGTCGACGGGATCAACTGGGCGACGGGATATGACCTGTCGACCGGGCGCCCGATCGAAAATCCCGAGGCGCGCTTCTACAAGACCGGCAAGCCGTTCATCGCGATCCCCGGCGCGCTCGGCGCGCATAACTGGCACCCGATGAGCTATAATCCGGCGACCGGCCTCGTTTATATCCCGGCCCAGCAGATCCCGCAGGGATACCTCACCGACATGAACGAGCTCGACCGGCGCAAGGTGCTGGGGTTCAACGTCGGCACTTCGCTCACCGGCACCTTGCTTCCCGACGACAAGGCGGCATTCCGCGCCGCGGTCGCCGCGACCACCGGCCGCCTCGTCGCCTTCGACCCGCGCACCGGCAAGGTCGCGTGGGCGGTCGATCATCCCGCCGCGTGGAATGGCGGCACCATGACTACCGCGGGCAATCTGGTGTTCCAGGGCACCAGTCTCGGCCGCTTCCGCGCCTACACCGCCGACACGGGCAGACAATTGCTCGACCTCGACATGCAGTCGGGGATCGTCAGCGCGCCATCGACCTTCCGCGTCGGTGCGGTGCAATATGTCGCCTTTATGACCAGCAAGGGCGGCGCCTTTCCACTCGTCGCCGGGGTCGCGGGCGGCGCGACGCGCAAGATTCCCAACATCCCGCGGCTGGTGGTGCTCAAGATCGGCGGCACCGGCAAACTGCCTGCCCCGCCCGCGACAACGACACTGGCATGGAACCCGCCGCCGATGACCGCGAGCGCGACGCAGGTCGCGGCGGGCAAGGCGCAATTCGGGCGCTATTGCATGGTCTGCCACGGCGACAGCGCGATCGGCAACGGCTTCACCCCCGACCTTCGTGTCTCGGGGACATTGGCCAATGCCGAGGCGTGGAAGTCAGTGGTCATCGACGGCGCGTTGAAGGATCGCGGCATGGTCAGCTTCGCGAAAGTGCTGACCCCGCAGGATGCGGAAGCGATCCGCGCCTATGTCATCGAACGGTCGAACTGGACCAAGGCGAATCTGGCCGACAGCGCGGCACCGATGGGGCGCTGACTGGCGAACATTGCCGGATGCTCAGCCCGTGTCGATCGCGTCTCCACGGAACGGCTGGTTCGCCTGTCCTTTACCGAACGCATGATGCGCGGTCAGATTGTGACCGTCCGCCTCCGACGGAAAAACCTGGTCGAGCTGGAATTTTTTGAAGGTGCTGCTCTTGCCCAAAGCCTGAGCGTAAAAATCGATTATCTTACGCCGCTCACGCTGTGACATCGACGCGCTCACAGCCGTCGACGCAAAGCGTTCGATTTCGCGCATCATCGTTAGCCGCTCGGTCGTTTCGCCGGACCGAGCCATATATTGCCAAAGCCGCAAGCGATGATCAATCCGGTCGGAATGAGCGACCGCCTTCCGCATCCAAGTTATCGCTTCGACCGGCCCAAGGTCAGGATCGAGCATCGCTTCCTCGGCTCGCACCTGGAAGTAGAAGTCGTTAGCACCAGGATGATTTTCCAGACGTTTGAGCGCCGCTTCATAATCATACCACCAATCGTCGAGTTCCTGCTCATTACGGAACTCACCCATAAAGTGGCGGTGCAAGTACGCGCGAGCCCGCATCATGTGAACGAAAGCGCTGCTATTCAGCCGCGCTGCCCGATCGGCAAGCTTGATCACACGATCGTAGTTCGGCCTGTTCATCCGCAATAGGCAACTCACGAGATAGCGGATCGTTATCCCCTCCCGGTTGGACTGCTTCGCGTCTTCGTCGGCTTTTCGCGCCTTTTCATAGTGATCAACCGCGGCATGAAAGTCTTTTTGAAACTCCGCTTGATAGCCGCGAACAAAGTGCGCGACGGGCTTGGAAAGGTGGTGAATATCCAAGACCGCCAAAATATCCAAGACCGCCAAGGCGTCTGCGACACCTTGTTCGTCTGCTTGGCGCGCGCAAACGAGCCCATAAAACCGAGCGGCCTCGCGCCGCGCGGTATCGGCGAAGGCCTCGCGCCGCACATAGGCTTCGCGCAGCAGCTTTTGAGCGATATCGAAGCGATTCGCGCGATAGGCTCTAATCCCACTCTGTAGATAGTTCGCAGCCGTTACAAATTGACGCGCGCCTTCGGGAATCTCTGCCCCGATAGACATAGCAGCCGCAATCCGCGCCTGAACGGACACCATCCCGTGCCCGTCGGCATCGATTTCGATCGGCTTGGCAACAAAATTGCGTACAGCTTCGTTCCGCCACCGGACAAGGTCAGGCGTTACCAGGCTAGCGTTGAGCCTGTGCGACAACATCGGCGACAGACGATACAAATCACCATCGTCGCGCTCAATCAAACCCACCCGTTCCAGCGTACCCAAGATGTCCGCCATTGGCCTAATAGTAGCAAGAAAATCTCCAATGTCGCTGGCGCTCGCCAACGTCAGATTGTCGAGAATTAGCAAGGCGCGCCGTTCATCATCATGCTGCAACTGCGCGAACGACCAGCGCGCAAGATGCGTCATCGTTGTCGCAAATTCTTCGGTTTCTACACCAATTACGGCATCGAGGTTTTCCAGCGACGGCAGCGTCGACGCCAGCGCGACGATCTTTGTAATCAGTTCAGGCGTTCCGTTCGCGCCCTTGATGATGCGCGCGATGATTTCCGCATTCCATTGCAGTTTCCGATTGCCGACCGCGGTAATGATCGATCGCACGAAGGTGTCGGCTTCCAGCATCCCCAAGCCGGTCATCCGTAGGGTGCCCAACTTGCCCTTGCATCCGATCACCAACTCGTCGGGAGGCGGCACCTGCACCGTCAGGAACAGGATCGGTGCCTCACCGCCCAGCGCCTTGATCACCGTGACGATCCACTCGGGCGGTAGCGCACGTTCTTCATGAACGCGGGTCTGGCGCAGGATGATGTAGCGATGCTGCGCCGCCACCGCTTCGATCGCCTGCGCCAGCCTCAGCGCCACCTGTTCGGGCGGCTGCTCGCCCAGCTCGGCTTGCAGCGCCGTCAGCCGTTCGCCATCGGCTCCCAGCGCGCGCTCCTCGATCATCAGCAATAGCGGCAACGGCAGCGCCAGTTCCGAGATATCGAATTCCAGCGCCGTCGCATTGCCGTCCAAGGTTCGATAAAATTCGCGGATCGCGGTCCGGCGGCCATAGCCGTTGAACCCCGACACCCACACCGCCGGCCGATAGGTAAACTCGCCGTCCTTCGCGCCGGATCGCAAGGCTTCGATGACTTGCGGCCTCGGAAAGATCGGAGCGGGCCTGGCGGTAGCTTCGCGCACCAGCCGATCGACGATCTGAAACGCCTTGTCCGCGTCATAGGGCGGCGTCGATGCACGGAAGCGCGCGGTGAAGTGCGCCAAATGATCGAACAGGGCGCGCTCGGCATTCGAATGCTCACCCGCTCCGGCCGACAAATCGAGGTCGTCCAGCCGCAGGATGGCGACATGTTTCAGCTGGCCCGACGCAAGTAACGATACAGCGAATTCCAGCTCACGCCGACAGCTTTCCGAAGCGATGAAGTTTCGTGACCAGAAAATGACCAGTCCGCGCGCCTGACTCAATTCAGCGCGTTCGATTTCATCCCAGAAATCGGTGCCATCGACCCCGGTGCGTGTGTAGAGGTAGATAATATCGCCCGCAAAGCGCCGGGCGATATTATCGGCCTTTGCGATGTCCTGGCTCGATACCGAGAAAAAGACCGGTCTTCCCATTTTCATCCCCCCGAATTTTCTTCAGACTAATCGAAAGATGTTGTTCTACCAAGACGCAAGACGCATTGCCTATAAATTGGGCACAGATTTTGCGCTCTTGCTTGTTTCCTGAGCAGTCACGCAACTTCCTGTCCGAAATCTTGCCGAAAGCGTGCGATTCGCCAATTGGCACGGCTCTTGATTGGTGCAAGATGACTGGGCCTCGCAGCGACTCACGAGTGCGAACCGGACAGGCAGGCCTGATCCGGCTCTGACTGCGAGCGATGCGAAATGCCCAAAGGGGGACAAAAAGCGTGAAGAAGATTGAGGCGATCATCAAGCCGTTCAAGCTGGACGAGGTCAAGGAAGCGCTGCACGAAGTCGGCGTCAGCGGCATCACCGTCACCGAAGCCAAAGGTTTCGGCCGCCAGAAGGGCCATACCGAGCTGTATCGCGGCGCCGAATATGTCGTCGATTTCCTGCCGAAGGTGAAGCTGGAAGTGATCGTCGAGGACAGCATGGCCGAACGCGTTGTCGAAGCGATCGCCGCCGCCGCGCAGACCGGCCGCATCGGCGACGGCAAGATTTTCGTGATCCCGGTCGAGACCGCGCTGCGCATCCGCACCGGCGAGCGCAACGAGGACGCGCTCTAGACCAATCCCCTCCCCACCCTGTTCAACTAAGCCGGCAGAGCCGGTCATCATCGCAAGAAGGAAGTTCAGACCATGGCTACGAAGCCCAAGGATATCATCGCCCGGATCAAGGAAAACGACATCGAGTGGGTCGATCTGCGCTTCACCGATCCCAAGGGCAAGTGGCAGCACCTGACCATGGTCGCCTCGATCCTCGGCGAGGATGAGCTGGAAGACGGCCTGATGTTCGACGGTTCGTCGATCGAAGGCTGGAAGGCGATCAACGAGTCCGACATGATCCTGATGCCCGACCTCGACGCGGTCTATGACGATCCGTTCTCGGCGACCCCGATGCTCGTCATCTTCTGCGACATCGTCGAACCGTCGACCGGCGAGGGCTATGCCCGCGACCCGCGCACGACTGCCAAGCGCGCCGAGGCCTATGTCGCCTCGACCGGCGTCGGCGACACCGTCTATGTCGGCCCCGAAGCCGAATTCTTCATGTTCGACGATGTTCGTTTCGAAACCGGCTACAACAAGTCGGGCTTCGAAATTGACGACATCGAACTGCCGACCAACACCGGCCGCAGCTATGAAGGCGGCAACCTGGCGCACCGTCCGCGCGCCAAGGGCGGCTATTTCCCCGTCGCGCCGGTCGACAGCGCCGTCGACATCCGCGCCGAGATGGTGTCGACGATGCTCGAAATGGGCCTGCCGTGCGACAAGCACCACCATGAGGTCGCCGCGGCGCAGCACGAACTCGGCCTCACCTTCGGCACGCTCACCGAAACCGCCGACCGCATGCAGATCTACAAGTATGTCGTGCACCAGGTCGCGCATGCTTATGGCAAGACCGCGACCTTCATGCCCAAGCCGATCAAGGACGATAACGGCAGCGGCATGCACACCCACATCTCGATCTGGGAAAAGGGCAAGCCGCTGTTCGCTGGTAACGGCTATGCCGGTCTGTCGGACATGTGCCTCTATTTCATCGGCGGTGTGGTCAAGCATGCCAAGGCGCTGAACGCCTTCACCAACCCGACGACGAACAGCTACAAGCGCCTCGTCCCCGGTTTCGAAGCGCCGGTGCTGCTCGCTTATTCGAGCCGCAACCGTTCGGCGTCGTGCCGCATTCCTTATGGTGCGGGCGCCAAGGCGAAGCGCGTCGAGTTCCGTTTCCCCGACGCGATGGCGAACCCCTATCTGTGCTATTCGGCGCTGCTGATGGCGGGGCTCGACGGCATCCAGAACAAGATCCACCCGGGCGACCCGATGGACAAGAATCTGTACGACCTGCCGCCCGAGGAACTCGCCGAAGTCCCGACCGTCTGCGGCTCGCTGCGCGAAGCACTCGACGCGCTGATCGCCGACCATGACTTCCTGCTCAAGGGCGACGTGTTCACCAAGGATCAGATCGAAGCCTATGTCGAACTGAAGTGGGATGAAGTCTATCGCGTCGAACAGACCCCGAGCCCGGTCGAGTTCGACATGTACTACAGCGCCTGATCCGCAAGGGTCAGCGACGCCAAGGGGGGCGCCCGGTTCGGGGGAACCGGGCGCCCTTTTTTGTCTGTTCGTCCAACGAAAGCGCTAGCGCGGCGCCATCATCCCGCGCCATCCCGCACCGGCAAAACAGGCGAACAAGAGCGATCCGAATGCGATCGACACCAGATCGAGCGGGTGCGGTCCGGCGGCCAGCCCCACCGCAGCGGCGCCGCCCCAGATGATCGCAACCAACAGCAGAAGATTGCCGGTGATCGCGGATATTTCGACCGTCAACTGGCGCCACAGCTCGTCAAAGCCCCGCCACATCCACACCGATATCGCCGTAAAGCCGACCAATACCGCAAGCAAAATCCAGAAAGCGATTACAGGGGTGATCAGCGCCGCGCTGCCTGCGGCATCAGCCGCCGCCGCGTGCGCCAGCAGCATGACAGCTGCGCCCAGAATCAGGCAGCCGACGGCGCTGCCAGCCATGTTCGCGCGCTCCTCGACGATTTCTTCGGCATCGGCGACGTTGAGCAGCCGCTGACCGAACAGGCGCGGCGCAACCGTTCCGATCCCGACGAACGCCCCCATCAACGCATAAACCAGCCCGATGCCGAACAGGATGATCGACGACCCCGTCCAGTCGAAACCGCCCTGCCCCTCGACCAGTTGCAACCCCGCGAACATGCCTCCGGCGCCCGCCATCGCTCCGATGACAGCCTGTATTGCCATCTTTCGCCAACCGGCGGCCTTGCTCACCTGCGTCGTCATATCGCTACTCCTTCGCCGTCCAATGGTCGATAAACAGCTGGCGCACCTCGAGGTCGAACAAACCCGCCATGCGCAGCGCCAGCGGCAAGCTGGGGTCATATTTATCGGTTTCGACCGCATTGATCGTCTGGCGCGACACGCCAAGCCGGCGCGCCAGTTCGCCCTGGCTCCACCCCGCCGCTTCGCGATATTCGCGGACCCGATTTTCCACAGCCGCTCCCTTGCCTGTCAAGAGCTCTTTACAGTTGCTATTTCGACCTGTCAAACACTCTTTACAGACGGAAACGGCGGCCGTTGACGCTTTTGTAAGCGTTTTCCCCTAAACCGGCTCTGCTTTTCGGGGGGATCGCGATGTTACGCTCCACAGTCTTGGTTGCCTTCATGCTGCTGACCGCAAGCTGCGGCAAAATGGCCGAACTGGTCGACCAGACCCGCACGGTCGCCGCGCCGCGTGAAGAGGTGTTTGCGAAAATGTTCGGCGACGGCAGCGCCTTTTCCGGGATGCCGTTGGTGACCAACGGCGGATCGACGCGCCTCTATGAGTTGGTCGCCGAAAAGGGCGATCCGGGTTTCGAGAAGATGGTCCCCGATGAGCGACCCGATGCCTATAAGATCAAGATAGCGGTCGCGATGGAAATCCCCCGCGAAGCGCATTTGATCTACAACGTCGACGACGGCGCGCTGACGACGGGGTTGAAGTTCACTTTTGTAGAGCTGGCGCCCGATCGCACGCGCGTCGATTTTGCTATCGACGACCTGGCCGGCGACGGTGCCAAGGGCTTGACGGTCAACCGTCTGGTCTTGCGAAAAATCGCGCAGGAGGCGCTGGGCAAGCTCAACGATTTCGACGAAGCCAAAGAGCCCGCCTGACCGCGCCGCGCATGAGGGCTTCATTGTAAACCGCCAGGGTTGCCGTCGCCATCGACCAGTGGCAAGTTGCGGGCGGGGTGGGCTTGATCGCGAAAGGCTATCGGCCATGCGGAAGCGCGTCTCCCTCCTTCTCACCTCCCTGTTGCTCGCGTCGTGCGGTGGAGGTGGCAGTAGCGGCGGCACACCGCCCGCCGCGAACGCACCGCCCAGCTTCACCTCGCTGCAAACCGCGAGCGTCGCCGAAAATGGCACCGCGGCCTATCAGGCGACGGCGACCGACCCCAATGGCAACGCGCTGACCTTCACCATCGACGGCGGCGCCGATGCGGCGCGCTTTGCGATCACCGGGGCGGGTGCGCTCAGCTTCAACGCCGCGCCCGATTTCGACCTGCCCGGGGATGTCGACGGCGACAATGTCTATGCCGTTGTGCTGCGCGTCAGCGACGGGCAGGCCAGCGTCACGCAGGCGGTGAATATAACTGTCACCAACAGCCGCGAAGGCATCGCGGTAGTGCGGGTCGGCACCGGCTTCAACCAGCCGCTTTATGTTGCCGCAATCCCCGGCGACAGCCGCGTCTATGTCGTTGAAAAGGGCGGCGATGTGTATCGCTTCGACCCGGCGAACGGCAGCCGCACGCTGGTGCTCGACATCACCGATATTTCGACCAGCGGCGAGCGCGGCCTGCTCGGCCTCGCCGCCTATCCCGACCATGCGACGTCGCAGCGGCTATTCGCGGTGGCGACCGCGACGAGCGGCAATGTCCAGGTGCGGCGCTATACGCTCGGCCAACCAAACAGCTCAACCAGCTACGACACGGTGCTCGACATCCCGCACCCGGGATTCGACAACCATAATGGCGGCTGGATCGGTTTCGGTCCCGACGGCCATGTCTATGTCGGGGTGGGCGACGGGGGTGGCGGCGGCGATCCAAACAACAATGCGCAGAACAGCAATGTGCAGCTTGGCAAGATCCTGCGCTTTGCGGTCGGCGCGGGGGGCAGCAGCTACGCCCCGGCGCCGGGCAATCCGTTTCTGGCGGGCGGCGGCGATCCCTATGTCTTTGCCTTTGGCCTGCGTAACCCGTTCCGCGCTTCCTTTTCAGGCTCGACGTTGCTGATCGGCGACGTTGGCCAAGGCGCGGTCGAGGAAATTGATGCGGTAACGACGACGCAGCCGGGGCTCAATTTCGGGTGGCGCTTTCTGGAAGGCACCCAGCCCTATTCGGGGACCGCCCCTGCGGGCTTGACCCCGCCCGTCGCCGAATATGGCCATGGCAGCGGTCCGCGGCAGGGCCGCTCGGTGACCGGCGGCTATGTCTATCGCGGCCCGGTAACGTCGCTTGTTGGCCACTATGTGTTTGCCGATTTCATGTCGGGCAATATCTGGTCGGTGCCCTTTGCCAGCCTCGTCGCCGGTCAGACCTTGCCGTCGTCGCGCTTCGCGCGGCGCAACGAGGATTTCGCGCCCGATGCGGGAACGCTGACCAATATCGCGTCATTCGGCGAAGACAGCGCGGGCAATCTGTTCATCGTCAGCATCGGCGGCGACATTTTCATGGTGCGCCCCGGCTGACCGCTTGCCCGCGTGGCGCGCACCCGGCACAAGGGCGGCGTCCAGAGGAGTTCCCCCCATGAAATCGCTGCCGCTTGCCGCTCTCGTCGCCCTCCAGCTCGCGCTCGCGCCAGCCGCTTATGCCAAGCTGAGCAAAGCCGAAAGCGGCATGGCGAAAACGGTGATGGCCGAACAGGACCGCAGCCTCGCCTTGCTCGAAAAGCTGGTCAATCAGAACAGCGGCTCGCTCAACCTGGCGGGGGTCGAAAAGGTCGGGGCGATGATGCGCGCCGAGCTCGAACCTTTGGGTTTCAAGGTCGAGTGGAAGCCGATGACCGACACCGGCCGCGCCGGGCATCTGATCGCCACGCATGTCGGTCGCCCGGACACCAAGAGCCTGCTCCTGATCGCCCACCTCGACACCGTGTTCGAACCCGATTCGCCGTTCCAGAAATTTACCCGCAAGGGCGATATGGGCGAAGGCCCGGGGGCGGGCGACGACAAGGGCGGGATGGTCGTGATCGTCGCGGCGCTGCGCGCGATGCAGGCGGCGGGGACGCTGAACGGCGCCAATATCGAAATCCATATGACCGGCGACGAGGAAGATGCGGGCAGTCCGATCGAACAGGCGCGCGCCGACCTGGTCGCCGCGGGCAAGCGCAGCGACGTCGCGCTCGATTTCGAAGGGCTCGTCCGCGATGGCGGCGCCGACATGGGATCGGTGGCCCGCCGCTCGTCGGACAGCTGGACCGTCACCGCGACCGGCAAGAGCGCCCACAGCTCGGGCATTTTCAGCGCCGCGGCGGGCGACGGCGCGATCTATGAACTGACGCGCATCCTGTATCGGTTCCGCACCGAGCTTCCCGAACCCAATCTCACCTTCAACGTTGGCCTGATCGCGGGCGGACAACAGGCAGAGCTTGACGCCGGCGGCATCCGCGCCACCGTCACCGGCAAGACCAACATCATCGCGCCGATTGCGGTGGCGCGCGGCGACCTGCGCGCGCTCTCGCCCGAACAGATCGAGCGTGTGAAGGCAAAGATGACCGCGATCGTCGCGGGCCACGCCCCCGGCACCGACGCAAAAATCAGCTTCGACCCCGGCGGCTATCCGTCGATGGCACCGACCGACGGCAACCGCGCGCTGCTGAGCAAGCTCAACGGCGTGAACCGCGATCTGGGCCTTGCTGAAATGGCGCCGCTCGATCCGCTGAAGCGCGGCGCGGGGGACATCAGCTTTGTCGCAGCCGACGTCGACGGGCTCGCGGGACTTGGCCCCTATTCGACCGGCGACCACGCCCCCGGCGAAGCGGTCGACATCCCCAGTATTGCCCGGCAGGCCGCGCGCGCCGCCATTTTGATGTCACGCCTGAGTGCTGAAAAGCGCTGACCCGCCAGATTTGGCAGTTGGCGTTGCTTGATTCATCCGCCACAGTGATTAGGTAGCAATCCGAGACGTATTCAGACGCGCCGATTGGGAGAGAGAAAATGAGCGACACCGCAACGCACCTCAAGCAGAACTACATCGGCGGCCAGTGGGTCGACAGCAAGGGCGGCAAATCGCACGACGTCATCAACCCGGCGACCGAAGAAGCCGCCTCGACGATCGTCCTCGGCACCGCTGCCGACGTTGACGATGCCGTCGCCGCCGCGCGCGCAGCACTCAAGAGCTGGTCGCAGACGACGCGCGAAGAGCGGCTCGCGCTGCTGAACAACATCGTCGAGGAATATAAGAAGCGCGCGGGCGACCTCGCCCAATCGATGGCATCCGAAATGGGCGCCCCGGTCAGCTTTGCGGGGACCGCACAAGTCGGCGCCGGGATCGGCGGCTTCCTCGGCACCATCGCTGCGCTCAAGGATTTCAACTTCACCGAAAAATATGCCGCGGGCGTCATCGCTTACGAACCGATCGGCGTCGTCGGCATGATCACGCCGTGGAACTGGCCGCTCAACCAGATCGCGCTCAAAGTCGCACCGGCGCTCGCCGCGGGCAACACGATGGTGCTCAAGCCTTCGGAAGAATGCCCCGGCAACGCGACGATCTTCGCCGAAATCCTCGACGCCGCGGGCGTCCCGCCGGGCGTGTTCAACCTTGTCCAGGGTGACGGCCCCACCGTCGGCAACGCGATCAGCGCCCACCCCGGCATCGAAATGGTCAGCTTCACCGGCTCGACCCGCGCGGGGATCCTCGTCGCCAAGGCGGCGGCCGACACCGTCAAGCGCGTCCATCAGGAACTCGGCGGCAAGTCGCCTAACATCGTCCTGCCCGATGCCGATTTTGCCGCGGTGCTGCCACCGACGGTGCAGGGCGTGCTGGTCAACACCGGCCAGAGCTGCATCGCCCCGACCCGCATCCTGGTCCAGAAGGAGCGTCAGGCCGAAGCGGTCGGCGTGATCAAGGCGATGTTCGACGGCACGTCGGTCGGCGACCCGATGAGCGAAGGCGGCCATATTGGCCCCGTCGTCAACAAGGCACAGTTCGACAAGATCCAGGGGCTGATCCAGTCGGCGATCGACGAGGGCGCGACGCTGGAGACCGGCGGCACCGGCCTGCCGAGCAACGTCAATCGCGGCTATTATATCAAGCCGACAGTCTTCTCGGGCGTCACGCGCGACATGCGCATCGCCAATGAGGAAATCTTCGGCCCTGTCGCGACGGTGATGGCGTATGACACGCTCGACGAGGCGGTCGATATCGCCAATGACACCGAATATGGCCTGTCGGCGGTGATCTCGGGCGATCCGGCGCAAGCCGCCGGGCTGGCGCCGAAGCTGCGCGCAGGCATGGTCGCGGTCAACGCTTGGGGCCCGGGGCCGGGCGCGGCGTTCGGCGGCTACAAGGCATCGGGCAACGGCCGCGAAGGCGGGGTGTTCGGGCTGAAGGATTTCATGGAAGTGAAGTCGATCAGCGGCATTCCGGGGTAAGCTATCGTCGCCCCCGCGAAGGCGGGGGCCGCGGGCATCCTTACTCGGCGTCGCTGTGTAAATCTCCAGCGGCCCCCGCCTTCGCGGGGGCGACGCGAAAATCGTCAAACCCCTCCCGCTTGCGGGAGGGGTTTTGCTTTCCGCGCTCTCCCGCTAAGCGCGTCCCCATGACCACCCGCTCCCCCCTCGCCCCCGCCGCCTTCCCGCACCTCCCCGAAATCGCCGGGGTGACGCGCCGCGTCGCGCGCGCGCAGTACAAGAATTGGGACCGCTGCGACCTGACCTATGTCGAGCTCGCGCCCGGCACCACGGTCGCGGGCGTCTTTACCCGAAACGTCTGCTGCTCGTCCGAAGTCGAGCTTGGCCGCGAGCAGGTCAAGGGCGGCATGGGCCGCGCGCTGATCGTCAACGCGGGCAACAGCAACGCCTTCACCGGCTATCGCGGGCGCGAGGCGGTCGAGCAGATCATGGCGCAGGTCGCGGATCATCTCGGCTGCGACGCCAGCGAGGTTTTCGTCAGCTCGACCGGCGTCATCGGCGTACCGCTCCCCAAAGACAAGGCGCGCGCCGGAGTCGAGGCCGCACTGACCGCCGAGCCCTGCTCTTGGGAAGCCGCCGCCGAAACGATCTGCACCACCGACACCTTCGCTAAAGGCTCGGCCGCAAGCGCGATCGTCGGCGACCGGACGGTTCATGTCGCAGGCATCGTCAAGGGATCGGGCATGATCGCCCCCGACATGGCGACGATGCTCGGCTATATCTTCACCGACGCAGCGGTCGCGCCAGCGCTGTTGCACGACATGCTGAGCGAAGCGACCGGCGCGACGTTCAACAGCATCACCGTCGACAGCGACACCTCGACCAGCGACACGGTGCTGCTGTTCGCGACCGGGCAAGCCGGCAACGCCCCGCTGACCACGCGCGACGATCCCGGCGCCGACGCGCTTCACGCCGCGATCCGCCAAGTCGCGCTCGACCTCGCGCAGCAGGTCGTGCGCGACGGCGAGGGCGCATCAAAGTTCATCGAAGTTCAGGTGAGCGGCGCGGTCAGCGACGACAGCGCAAAACGCGTCGCGCTGGCGATCGCCAACTCGCCGCTGGTGAAAACCGCAATCGCGGGCGAGGATGCGAACTGGGGCCGCGTCGTGATGGCGGTGGGCAAAGCGGGCGAACCCGCCGACCGCGACAAGCTCGCGATCCGGTTCGGCCATCATTGGGTGGCCAGGGACGGGCTGCCGGTTGACGGTTATGACGAAGCGCCCGTGGCGGCGCATCTCAAAGGTCTGGAAATCCGCGTCGGCGCCGATCTCGGCCTGGGGGACGGCAAGGCGACGGTCTGGACGTGCGACCTCACCCATGGATATATCAGCATCAACGCCGATTATCGCAGTTGATGCCTAAAACCCTTCGACGCGCCGGGGCTTGATCCGGGCTGACGAACTGGTCGGGGTCAGCTCCACGGCGGTGCGTTCAGTCCCTTGGGACTTGCGGTGAAAATCTCGCAGCCGGTCTCGGTGATCCCGATGCTGTGCTCGAACTGCGCCGACAGGCTGCGGTCACGGGTCACCGCGGTCCAGCCGTCGGGGAGCATCTTCACGGCAAATTTGCCGGTGTTGATCATCGGCTCGATCGTGAAGAACATGCCGGGGCGCAGCTCGGGGCCGGTGCCGGGGCGTCCGGCGTGGACGACTTCGGGCGCGTCGTGGAACATCTGCCCCAGCCCATGGCCGCAGAAATCGCGGACGACCGAATAGCGGTGGCGCTCGGCGTGGGTCTGGATCGCGTGCGCGACATCGCCCATGCGGTTGCCGGGCTTCGCCTGCTCGATGCCGAGCATCAGGCATTCATAGGTGACTTCGACAAGCCGCTTCGCCTTGATCGGCACATCGCCGACCAGATACATGCGGCTGGTGTCGCCGTGCCAGCCGTCGATGATCGTCGTCACGTCGATATTGACGATGTCGCCCTCACGCACCGGCTTGTCGTCGGGGATACCATGACACACGACATGGTTGATGCTGGTGCAGCAGCTGTGCGTAAAGCCGCGATAGCCGAGCGTCGCGGGGATACCGCCGCCGTCGAGCATCATCGTGCGGACAAGGTCGTCGATAGCCGCGGTGGTCACGCCCGGCTGGACGAAGGGAACCAGCGCGTCGAGGATTTCGGCCGACAGCCGCCCCGCCTTCCGCATCCCGGCAAAGCCCGCTTCGTCATGCAGCTTGATCGTGCCGTCGCGCACCGGGGTGGGGGCGCCGGCGTCGGCGGTGGTTACGGAGACATAGTCGTACATGGGATAGGATATAGCGGCTGGAGGGTGAAAAAGCGAGGGGGGGGGGTGAAAAGCCCCTCTCGCTTGCGGGAGGGGTTTGGGGAGGGGCTGTAGCGTTGCCAAGCCCTCCCCGCTGCGACTAGCGGGCAAGCCCGCAAGTCTCGCTGCCCCTCCCGCTTGCGGGAGGGGAGCAAGTCCTACTCCGCCGCCTTCTTCGCCTTGTCGGCCTTCGGCATCTTCGCCTTCCCCTTGCCCGCTTTCGGCGGCGCCGAGACGATTTCGAAGGCCAGCGGGTTGCCGACCTTGGCGTCGTCGCCGGTCTTCATCTTCACCTTGACCTCGCCGCCATGGACCAGTTTGCCGAACAGCAGCTCCTCGGCGAGTGGTTGCTTGATCTTTTCCTGGATCAGGCGGCCCATCGGGCGCGCGCCGTACAGCTTGTCATAGCCCTTGCCGGTCAGCCATTCGCGCGCCGCATCGTCGAGCTGGATATGGACGTTGCGGTCGGCGAGCTGGAGTTCGAGTTCGAGGATGAACTTGTCGACGACGCGCGCGACGACCTCGGGCGGCAAATAGCCGAAGGGCACGATCGCATCGAGGCGGTTACGGAATTCGGGGGTGAACATGCGCTTCACCGCTTCTTCCTGCACATCCTCGCGCGTCGACTGGCCGAAGCCGATCGATTCGCGCGCCATGTCGCTGGCGCCCGCATTGGTCGTCATGATCAGGATGACGTTGCGGAAATCGACCGTCTTGCCGTGATGGTCGGTCAGGCGGCCGTTGTCCATCACCTGCAGCAGGATATTGAACAGGTCGGGATGCGCCTTTTCGATTTCGTCGAGCAGCAGCACGCAATGCGGGTTCTGGTCGATCGCATCGGTGAGCAGACCGCCCTGATCATAACCGACATAGCCCGGCGGCGCGCCGATCAGGCGGCTAACCGAATGCCGTTCCATATATTCGGACATGTCGAAGCGCTGGAGCGGGATGCCCATGATCGACGCGAGCTGCTTGGCGACTTCGGTCTTGCCGACGCCGGTGGGACCGCTGAACAGATAATTGCCGATCGGCTTTTCGGGATCGCGCAGGCCCGCGCGCGACAGCTTGATCGCGGACGACAGCACCTCGATCGCGGTGTTCTGACCAAAGACAACGCGCTTGAGGTCGGTCTCCAGGCTGGCGAGGGTCGCCTTGTCGTCGCTCGACACCGATTTGGGCGGGATGCGCGCCATCGTCGCGATCACGGCCTCGATTTCCTTGGCGGTGATCGTCTTCTTGCGCTTCGACGGGGCGACGAGCATCTGCATCGCGCCAACCTCGTCGATCACGTCGATCGCCTTGTCGGGCAATTTGCGGTCGTTGATGTAGCGCGCGCTGAGTTCGACCGCGGCGTTGATCGCGTCGGGGGTGTAACGCACCTGGTGGTGGCTCTCGAACGCGCTGCGCAGCCCGGCGAGGATTTTCTTGGTGTCCTCCAGCGTCGGTTCGACCACGTCGATCTTCTGGAACCGGCGCAGCAGCGCGCGGTCCTTTTCGAAATGGTTGCGGAACTCCTTGTACGTCGTCGAGCCGATGCACCGGATCACGCCGCCCGACAATGCGGGCTTGAGCAAGTTCGACGCGTCCATCGCGCCGCCGCTCGTCGCACCGGCACCGATGACGGTGTGGATTTCGTCGATGAACAGGATCGCGTGCGGCAGGCCTTCAAGCTCGGTCACGACCTGTTTCAGCCGCTCCTCGAAATCACCCCTATACCGGGTTCCCGCAAGCAGCGCGCCCATGTCGAGCGAATAGATGACCGCGGGCAGCAGCACTTCGGGCACGTCGCCCTCGATGATCTTGCGCGCGAGGCCTTCGGCGATCGCGGTCTTGCCGACCCCGGGATCGCCGACATAGAGCGGGTTGTTCTTGGACCGGCGGCACAGGATCTGGATCGTGCGATCGACCTCGGCATGGCGGCCGATCAGCGGGTCGACCTTACCAACCTTGGCTTTCTCGTTGAGGTTGACGGTGAACTGGTCGAGCGCGGTTTCCTTCTTGTTCTTGCCGCCGCTGTCCTTGTCCTTCGTCTCTTCCTTTTCCTCGGGCTCGGCCTGCGGCGAGGGTTTGCCGCCCTTGCCGACGCCGTGGCTGAGGTAGGAGACCGCGTCGAGGCGGGTCAGGTCCTGCTGCTGCAGGAAGTAAACCGCGTAGGATTCGCGTTCGGAGAAGAGCGCGACGAGGACGTTGGCGCCGGTCACCTCATCCTTGCCCGACGACTGAACGTGCAGAATCGCGCGCTGGACGACGCGCTGGAAGCCGCTGGTCGGCGACGGGTCGCTGTGTCCCTCGACCTTCAGGCTGTCGAGTTCGGTGTCGAGGTAATGGACGACCGCCGATTGCAGGTCGTCGACCGCAACGCCGCAGGCGCGCATGACTTCCGCGGCATGGTCGTCGTCGATCAGCGCGTAGAGCAGATGCTCCAGTGTCGCATATTCGTGGTGACGCTCCGATGCGGCTTTCAGCGCATTGTGCAGGGTCTTTTCGAGGCTCTCCGAAAAGGACGGCATGGACTTTTCTCCTTGCGAGGTCCGCCGGGGGAGAGAGGCGGCCCCTAGGAACCCAAGGTGGCGATGCCGCCGCCACCCTGCAAGGGAAAAGCGGATGGCGTTTGTGAAATTACGATGACGGGGTTGCGGTATGGTTAACGGAAAGTTGATATTTTCGGTCGCGCTGGCGCAGTTTTCATCCGAAGTTGTCAAACTTGTCGATACATCGACCCCACAGGGGCCGGGGGTGTGCTTCGGGGGCGGATCGGTCATCAATGACTGTGCCAGCGTAGGTGGGCGTAATTTTGTAGGAAAGCGCTTTTTTAGATGTCGGTTTTGGGGTGGGAAGCGGTCTTTGGCCTGTCTATCGTGCCCACATGCCGTTTGCCCGCAAGATTATCCTGCACGTTCCAGTATCGGATGAAGCACTACTAGACGGCTTCGTCGAACAGTGCCTCATCGACGACGTTTCGCTCGTGGCTGTCGTTGGCCCGGGTTGTGAGAGAATTGAGGAAATTATCGACGAAATCGTAGTGGGCGAAGGCAATGATGAGAATCGCTTTATTTGCACGACCTCGCATCCGAACGAACCATTCGATGACGTGCTAAATATGGCAGAAACTTGGGAGTTTGAGCGGGGCGATCCTGTGCAACAGGTCCGACTGTAGACGTCTGCTACTGGTCGTTTCCGGACGTGGAGCCCACTAAGCCACGTGAACAATTAGATCGGGGCCATCATAGGCGTTGTCGCTGAGCCTAAGAAAATCTGCAAAATGCTCATGATCCCAAAGGTCAAACTCTCGCGTCTCACGAGCGCACTTCGCTAGAAATTCGGACAGCTTCAGCATCTCGGACGCGCTAAGGTGTAGCGTCGCTTCGGAGAGACGACCTACGCCGTCGTCGGCACGAAAGCGTCCGCTCGTGTTTGGCGTGCCGAATAGCTCCATGGATCCCTCATCTCAATTATGGCCTCGTGGGCATCAGATAGTTCGATTTGTCGAACAGATGTTTAACGTCAGAAATTGGTCGAGAGCTGCTATTTCCTGTTTTCGTCATCCCGGACTTGATCCGGGATCCATGACGACAGCGCAGCTATGGATCCCGGATCAAGTCCGGGATGGCGATGGGAGAAAATCCTCCCTGTCGCGAAGCGATGGGGAGGGGGACCGTCGCCGCAGGCGATGGTGGAGGGGCGACGACTTAGCATCATTGCCCCTCCGTCAGCGCTTCGCGCTGCCACCTCCCCATCGCTGCGCGACAGGGAGGATCGGCGGCTAGAATTGGTCGTTAGCAGCCGTCACCTTCGCCCGCTTTATCCACCATATCCATGAAGTCACGCGCGGTGTTGCGCTCACCCTCATCCTTGAACGCGACATCGAGGTCGGGGGCGACGCCGAGCATGTACATCAGCGCCCATAAAGCGAAGCGGCGGCCAGGGTTGGTTTCGAGGCCGAAGTCGACGCGCATGCGTTCGGTGCCCGCGGCGTGCGCCTCGGGGTGGATCGCCGACAGGTCGGCGGTGCCGAAATAGCGGCGGAATTGGTCGTCAAAATCCATGCCGTTCTTTTGGCGTCTTCGCGCTGCTTGGCAAGTGGGCCGGGGTCGATCTCATATTCCCCTCCCCCTTGATGGGGGAGGCGGCGAGACTTGGCAGCTTGCTGCCTAGTCGCAGCGGTGGGGGTGCGCTCTCGGCCCGAAGCGGCGGCGCATGGACGCACCCTCACCCCCATCCAACTTCGCCTAACCGCTTCGCGGCAAGGCTTCGTATCCTTCCCCCATCGAGGGGGAAGGGGGCCAGACAAAATCGGGCGATTCGAAAGGCCGCCCGGTTGTCATTGCCACAGTCGCCCGATAGGGCGGCCACCGTGAAGACCAGCATCGACATCGGGACCGACGCCGCGGGGCAAAGCGTGCGCATCGACGTGCAGGAGCTGCTGGCGACGCGCCTGCTCGTCCAGGGCAATTCGGGGTCGGGCAAGTCGCACCTGCTGCGCCGTATCCTTGAGGAAAGCGCGTCGTTAGTGCAGCAGATCGTGATCGATCCCGAGGGCGATTTCGTCACCCTCGCCGACGCGTACAGTCATGTCGTGATCAACGGCGGCGATTATAATGAGCGCGAGATCGCGGCGATGGGCGCGCGCATCCGCGAGCATCGCGCGTCGATCGTGCTCAGCCTGGAGTCGCTCGATATCGAGGCGCAGATGACGTGCGCCGCGGCGTTTTTGAACGCATTGTTCGATGCGCCGCGCGAGCATTGGTTTCCGGCGCTGGTGGTGGTCGACGAGGCGCAGATGTTCGCGCCGAGTGTCGCGGGCGATGTGTCCGATACCGTTCGCCGTGCGAGCCTGTCAGCGATGACGAACCTGATGTGCCGCGGGCGTAAACGTGGTTTAGCCGGCGCGATCGCGACGCAGCGGCTGGCGAAGCTCGCGAAAAATGTCGCCGCCGAGGCGAGCAATTTCCTCATGGGGCGCACGTTTCTGGATATCGACATGGCGCGCGCCGCCGACCTGCTCGGTATGGAGCGGCGGCAGGCCGAGGCGATCCGCGATCTGGAGCGCGGGCATTTCCTGGGGCTTGGCCCCGCCATCTCGCGCCGCCCGCTCAGCATCCGCATCGGCGCGACGCAGACCGCGACGCGGATGGGGACGCACAGCCTGATGCCGCTGCCGGTGGCGGGCGGCGACGACATGCGGTCGATGCTGTTCACCGAAATGGAAGCGCCGGTGGCGCCGCGCGTCTTTGCCCCCGAGCCTGAACCCGTTGCGGCGAGCGAAGTGCTCGAACGCATTGCGGCGGTCGAGGGGCTGCACGAGGACCGCGACGCCCCGGTGGTGCTCGACATCGTCGCCGCGGTCGAAGAGGCCGAGCAGAGCGACGCGGTGGTGGTCGCGATACTCGCAGAGATGCTGGCCGACCCCGACAGCGCGTTCCAGCCCGAAGCCTTTCTGTATCAGGATTTTTCGGTGCGCTGCCGGATGGCGAAGCTGAAGAAGGTGCCGCTCGATCTCGCTGCGTTCCGGCGCCGCTTTGCGCTGGCCAAGGGCGGGGTGTTCGACCCGTCGGAGGGCCGCTGGGCGGAGGCCTTGCGCGTCGCCGAGCGGCTGCCCGACGACATGCTGGCGCCGTTTTTGCAGATCGCCCGCGCGGCGATCGACGGCGAGCCCTGTCCCGACGATGATGTGCTGGGCCGCGCCTATGGCAGCCATTCGCCGGGGCGCATCCGGCGGCTGGTCGACTATATGGAAAAGCAGGGCGCGATTGTCGTGCGTTCGGATTTCGGCGGGCGGCGCTCGATCGGCATTCCCGAACTGGGGCTGAGCACCGAGGCGGAATAATCCACCGTCATCCCGGCGAAGGCCGGGATCTCGCCGGTGCGTCATGACGAAAGGTAGAGATCCCGGCCTTCGCCGGGATGACAGTGACAGGTGAGTTGGGGCAGGTAGCCGCCCTACCCCTTTTTGAACAGCGCATCCGCGATCGCCTTGTGGCTGGTCGCGGCGGCGCGGTGCGCCTTGACGCGCTCGATTTCGGCCTCGAGCGTCGCGATACGGTCATCGAGTTCGCTCACCGACAGCGGATCGAGCGGTTGCCGGGTCAGCGCCGCGAGGACATCGTCGCGGCGGCGGGGAAGGTCGTCATCGTCCATGGCGGTTCCTCCTGAACAGCCTCGCGACTGTTGACCCGGTGCGCCACGCTGTCAATAAGGTGGCCGTAGGGCGAAGTAAAATGTGGGGAAATTCAACGTGACCAGCCTGCCAGCGAGCATGACCGCGATCGCCATTAGCGCGCCCGGCGGACCCGAAGTCCTGGTGCCGCAGCAGCGCCCGGTGCCGCAGCCGGGGCCGGGCGAGGTGCTGATCCGCGTCGCCGCCGCGGGGGTCAACCGCCCCGACGTCTTGCAACGCATGGGCTTTTATCCGCCGCCGCCGGGCGCATCGGACCTGCCGGGGTTGGAGGTTGCGGGGACGATTGTCGCGGTTGGCCCCGGCGGCGATCCCGAATTGCTGGGTCAGGCGATGTGCGCGCTGGTTGCGGGGGGCGGTTATGCCGAATATTGCGTCGCACCCGTCGGCAGCTGCCTGCCGGTACCCAAGGGCTTTTCGATGGCCGAGGCGGCCGCATTGCCCGAAACGGTGTTCACCGTGTGGCACAATCTGTTCGAGCGCGCGTGGGTGAAGGACGGCGAGACGGTGCTGGTCCACGGCGGCACCAGCGGTATCGGCACCACCGCAATCGGTCTGTGCAAGCTGTTCGACATCAAGATTATCGTGACGTGCGGCAGCGCCGATAAATGCGCCGCGGCACTGGCCCTCGGCGCCGATCTGGCGGTCGATTATTCGAGCGAAGATTATGTCGAGGCGGTGAAGGCATTCACCGGCGGGCGCGGCGTCGACGCGGTGCTCGACATGGTCGGCGGCGATTATGTGCCGCGCAACCTGGAATGCCTTGCCGAGGATGGCCGCCACGTTACCATCGCGTTCCAGCGCGGCGCCAAGGTCGAGATCGACATTTCACAAGTCATGCGCCGCCGCCTGACGATGACCGGATCGACGCTGCGCGCACGCAGCGCCGACTTCAAGGCCGCGCTCGCCGACGAAATCCACCGAACGCTATGGCCGCGACTCGCCGAAGGCGGGTGGAAGCCCACGATGGATCAAATCTTCCCGCTCGCCGACGCCAGCGCCGCGCATGCGCGGATGCAGGCGGGCGAGCATGTCGGGAAGATTATCTTAGCCGGGGCATAGTCCGCCCGGGCAACCCGGCGAGACCCGCCCGCGGTCCATGACTTCGCGGGTGCCGTCCTGCGCATCGCGGGCGGCGCGATCAATATCCTCGCGCGTCTGGCATACCCGGATCGCCTTTGCCAACGAGCCGGTCACCCCCTCGCGCTTGCAAACGATGAAATAGCGGTGATCTTTGGGCAATTTCGCGTTGAACGCCCGTATTTCTGCCAACGACATGTCCGGCGCATTGGGGCGCTCGACATCCGCGGCTTCGGTCGCCGAGACATTGGCTGCGCTGAGCATCAGCGCGATTCCGCCGAACATTGCGACGCTCGACACAATAGTTTTCATGACCTTCGGCTCCTGAAGCATGTCCATCCCACATGTGTTTCACAACTGTACCATCGGGGTCAACGACCTATGGGTTAATCCCCAGGTTAACTCCGGAAAAAAAGGACAGCAACGTCGCCGCGGTACCGGTACGCTGATCGCCTTCGACAATGCCATTGCCTGTGTGGCTGGCCCCTTGCCCCTTTGGTCAATCCGGTTTACAGCCGCCGCCATTATTCGGCCGCTCCGTGAGGGGCGGCCCTTATTATTTCCGCTTGGAGAAAATCGCCATGGCCACCGCCGACGCCACCCCGCTGATGCCGCATGCGACCGCCGCCTGGCTGGTCGACAACACCGGCCTGACCTTTATCCAGATCGCCGAATATTGCGGGATCCATATTCTGGAAGTCCAGGCGATCGCCGACGAGACCGCGGCGACCAAATATACCGGCCGCGACCCCGTCCGCGCGCACGAATTGTCGATGGAAGAAATCGAAAAGGGTCAGAACGACCCCAATTACAAGCTCAAGATGAGCAAGCAGGCGCAGGACACCATCCGCCGCACCCGCGGTCCGCGCTACACCCCGGTCAGCAAGCGCCAGGACAAGCCCGATGGCATCGCCTGGATCCTGAAGAATCATCCCGAGGTGTCGGACGGCGCGATCGGCAAGCTGATCGGTACGACCCGCAACACGATCGGCGCGATCCGCGACCGTAGCCACTGGAACAGCGCGAATATCGTCGCCAAGGATCCGGTGACGCTGGGCTTGTGTTCGCAGCGCGAGCTCGATGCGCTGGTTGCCAAGGCGGCGAAAAAGGCGGGGATCGAAGCCCCGACCGACAACCGTTTCGAGGGCGACCGCGAAGCGCTGCTCGAAGAGCTGCGCGCCGAACGCACCGCCGCCAACGAAGCCCGCGCTGCCGAAGAAGCTGCCGAGGCCGCCCAAGCCGACGGCGAAGCGTAACCCATGTCGGGCAGCGATGACGACAATATCCCGGCGGCCAGCGGCTCGCCGGACGCTTCGCTGACCCAGGACGACAGTTTTACCGCGACCAGCCATGCCGGCCTCACCTATCCGTGGGGAGATGCTGCGCCGGGGGCGGGTGAGACGATCCGCATCGCGCCCGGGATCAGTTGGGCGCGCATCCCGATGCCGGGGTCGCTGGGGCATATCAACAGCTGGCTGCTCGACGACGCGGTCGACGGCGATGATGGCGTCGCGATCGTCGATACCGGGATCTGCCTGACCATGTGTTCGGACGCGTGGAAGGCGCTCTATGCCGGGGCGCTGAACGGCAAGCGCATCACGCGCGTTATCGGCACCCACCTGCACCCCGACCATATCGGACTGGCGGGCTGGATCGCCAAGAAACAGGACGTGAAATTGTGGATGACGCGCGGCGAGATGCTGACCGCGCGCGCAATCGTCGCCGATTCGTCGGACGCCGCCCCCGACGAGGTGTTGACGCAATCGCGCGCCGCGGGCTGGGACGACGCGGCGATCGAGGTGCAGCGCACGCGCGGCTGGAACATGTTTCAGCGCATGATCTTCACCCTGCCGCGCAGCTATGTGCGGATGCGCGACGGCGACCGGCTCGACTTCGCGTCGCATCAATGGCGCGTTGTGGTGGGGTCAGGACACAGCCCCGAACATGCGTGCCTGTGGAACGAGCGCGAGGGCGTTCTGGTGTCGGGCGATCAGGTGTTGCCGCGGATCAGTTCGAACGTGTCGGTCAACATCACCGAACCCGACGCCGATCCGCTGGGTGAATGGCTGGCGTCGATCGACAAGCTGCTCGCCACGGTTCCCGCCGATGTCACGGTCTGCCCGGCGCATGGCGAGCCGTTCAAGGGGCTGCACGTCCGCCTGATGGCGCTGCGCGACGAGCATCGCATGCGGCTGTATAATCTGGCCGAAGCGGCGGCGAAGGCGCCGATGCGCGCGGTCGACAGTTTTCCGCTGCTGTTCAACCGCCCGATCGGCGAGCATAATCAAGGACTGGCGACCGGCGAGGCGCTGGCGCATCTCAAGCGACTGGAAGTCGAAGGCCGGGTACAGCGCGAGGATCGTGACGGGGTGTGGTGGTATCACGGCGTGGCGTGACCGGCCGCTGTGGGCTGGTCGGCGGCTAATCGTCGATATCGCTTCACCAGCGAAGGCCGCGCGACGGCAGCAAGATGACGCATAGCTATGCGCCGCTTGACGCTGCTCCTTCGCAGGTGCAGCAAAGGCGGTCATGGGGCCGCCGATCCAAATCTCGCAAAATCCTGACATCCGTTATCTGGGGCGGATTCTCGGCGACGTCATCCGCGCTTATGGCGGCGACAAATTGTTCCGCCAGACCGAATATATCCGTTCGTCGAGCGTCGACCGGCACCGCGGCATCGCGGGGGCCGAGGCGATCGATCCGGGGCTCGATGCGCTGAGCCTGGATGACACCGTCGCGTTCGTGCGCGGCTTCATGCTGTTTTCGATGCTCGCCAACCTCGCCGAAGACCGGCAGGGGGTCGCGGCGGAGCCCGAGGCGACGGTTGCGGCGGCGATCGAGAAACTGCGCGCCGACGGGATCGATGGCAACGCGATTGCGGCGTTGCTGAGCGCGTCACTCGTCGCGCCGGTGCTGACCGCGCACCCGACCGAGGTGCGGCGCAAGTCGATGCTCGATCACAAGAATCGCATCGCCGAGCTGATGTTGCTGCGCGACGCCGGGGTGGACGAAACGCCCGAGGGCGATGTCGTCGAGGATGCGATCCGGCGCCAGATCGTGCTGCTGTGGCAGACGCGGCCGCTGCGCATGGAGAAGTTGTTCGTCGCCGACGAGATCGACAATGCGCTGACCTATTTGCGCGACGTCTTCCTGCCCGTCGTACCCAAACTTTACGCACGCTGGGAAGCCGAGCTGGGGCAGCGCCCCGCGAGCTTCCTGCGCGTCGGCAGCTGGATCGGCGGCGACCGCGACGGCAATCCGTTCGTCACCGCCGAGACGATGGTCATGGCGACGGGGCGCAATGCCGCGGCGGTGCTGGGGCACTATATCGACGCGGTGCATGGGCTGGGCGCCGAGCTGTCGGTGTCGGCGAGCCTTGCCGCGGTGCCCGACGCGGTCGAGGCGCTGGCCGAGGCGAGCGGCGATGGCGCGCCGAGCCGCCGCGATGAGCCCTATCGCCGGGCGCTGTCGGGCATTTATGCGCGGCTTTGCGCGACCTATACGCAGATTGTCGGCAAGGCGCCGCCGCGGCCTTCGGCGCTGAAGGGTGAAGCTTATGCGACTCCCGCCGATTTCCGCCGCGACCTGGTGACCATCGCCAGCGGGCTGTCGGCGAACAGCCAAGGGCAGTTCGGCGGCATCGGTGCGCTTGGGCGGCTGATCCGCGCGGTCGAGGTGTTCGGGTTCCACCTTGCGACGCTTGACATGCGGCAGAACAGCGCGGTGCACGAGCGCGTGCTCGCCGAGCTGCTCAAGGTGTCGGGCGTGTGCGCCGACTATCTGGCGCTGGACGAAGAAGCGCGCGTCGCGCTGCTGACCGCCGAGCTGCAAAGCGACCGCCCGCTCGCCGCGCCGTGGCACCAGTGGAGCGACGAGACGGCGGGCGAGCTGGCGATCGTCCATGCCGCCGCCGACGTGCGCGCGCGGCTGGGCGGCGATGCGATCTGCCAGTGGATCATCAGCATGGCACAGACCTTGTCCGACCTGCTCGAAGTCCATGTCCTCGCGCGCGAAGCCGGATTGTGGCGGAGCGGCGAGGCGGCGGGCCGATCGAACCTGATGGTCGTGCCGCTGTTCGAGACGATCGCCGATCTCGACAAGGCGCCCGATATCATGGCGCGTTACTTCGCGATGCCCGAAATCGGGCCGCAGATCGGCCAGCGCGGGCATCAGGAAGTGATGATCGGCTATTCGGATTCGAACAAGGACGGCGGCTATCTGACCTCGACCTGGGGGCTGCATCAGGCGTCGCAGGCGCTGACCCCGGTGTTCGAGGAGGCCGACACCGCGATGCAATTGTTCCACGGCCGCGGCGGCGCGGTCGGACGCGGCGGCGGCAGCGCCTTTGCCGCGATCCGCGCGCAGCCCGCGGGCACGGTGCAGGGGCGCATCCGGATCACCGAACAGGGCGAAGTGATCGCGGCGAAATATGGCACCGCGGCCAGCGCGGCGACGAACCTGGAGGCGATGGTGTCGGCGAGCCTGCTCGCCAGTCTCGAGCCCGAGGCGCTGAGCGATGCCGACGCGGCGCGCTTTACCGCCGCGATGGACCAGCTATCGGACAGCGCCTTCGCCGCCTATCGCGGGTTGGTGTACGACACCCCGACGTTTAAGGATTTCTTCCGCGCGATGACCCCGATCGCCGAGATCGCGACATTGAAGATCGGATCGCGCCCGTCGAGCCGCACCAAGTCGAGCGCGATCGAGAATTTGCGCGCGATCCCGTGGGTGTTCAGCTGGGCGCAGGCGCGCGCGATGCTGCCGGGCTGGTACGGGACGGGCGAGGGTTTTGCGGCGTTCGGCGACAAGGCGCTGCTGGCGGACATGGCGGCGGGCTGGCCGTTCTTTGCGGCACTGCTCGGGAATATGGAGATGGTGCTCGCGAAATCCGACATGGGGATCGCGGCGCGTTATGCCGAGCTGGCGGCGCATTTCGATGGCCATGAGGCTATTTTTGGCCGCATCCGCGACGGGTGGCACCGCGCGCATGACGGGTTGCTGGACATCACCGGCCAGACGCGATTGCTGGAGAAGAACCCGGCGCTCGAGGCGTCGATCCGGTTGCGGCTGCCCTATATCGAGCCGCTCAACCTGCTGCAGATCGAGCTTATGAAGCGCCACCGGGCGGGGGAAACCGACCCGCGGATCGCCGAGGGTATCCAGCTGACGATCAATGCGATCGCGACGGCATTGCGGAATAGCGGCTGACCGTCGCCCCCCGAAGGCGGGGGCCGTTGTCGGGTTTGCACAGCGATGCCGGAAAATGCCTCCAGCGGCCCCCGCCTTCGCGGGGGCGACGGGTATCGCGTCAGCTCTTTGTAATCACCACCTCACCCTTGGCGGTCGCGCCGTCGGGGGCGAAGTTGATCCGGAAATCGGCGCCGTCCTTGTCCTTGCCCGCCAGCGTGTCGCCGGTGCGGGTGACCTTGACGCCCTTTTTGGCGAATTCGCCCGCCATCCAGTCGGCAGCTTTGGTCGGCGCGGCGGGCGACGTGAAGCCGAGTTTGACCACCGCCTTGTCGGCGCCGTTCTTGTCGTTGGCGTCGACGTCGACCGTGGTCACCTTGCTGCCGGGGTAGAGCTTGACCCCGTCAATGTCGAAATCGCTTTCGATGTCGAGGTCGACGAAATCGGGGATATCGATGTCGATCGACGCGCCCTCGCCGCCGATCTTGATATTGCCGCCGTCCTTGCCGGCCTTGATCTGGACGCCACCCTGGTCGTCGCCCGCGTTGATCGAGACCTCAGTGGCGTCCTTGGCTTTCTCGTCAGACCCGCAGGCGGCGAGGAGGAGCATCGGGGGGATCAGGAACGAGAGGCGCATGGGGATTCTCCTTGGTGCATTAGTTATATAATACACCTTGGCTGCGGGCGAGTCAACTTCCCCACCTTCGTCATGCCGGACTTGATCCGGCATCCATTTCGCCAGCGCCGCTGTGGACCCCGGATCAAGTCCGGGGTGACGATGAGGTGGAAGTTGGTGTTACGCGTCGATGCTCGTCTTCAAGTCGCCATGCACCAGCCCGCCGTCGACGGTGATCGTGTCGCCGACGACATAGTCGCCCGCTTTCGACGCGAGGAAGATCGCGGCGCCCGCCATGTCCTCGGGCACGCCGATGCGCTTGACCGGGATGCTCTGCGCCACCGCGTCGCCGTGATCGCGCGCGGCCTTGTTCATGTCCGACTGGAAGGCGCCGGGGGCGATCGCGGTGACGAGGATATGGTCGGTGACCAGCCGCGCGGCGAGGCGCTTGGTGAGATAGAGGATGGCGGCTTTCGATGCGTGATAGCTGTAGGTTTCCCACGGATTGAGCCGCTGGCCGTCGATCGAGCCGATGTTGATGACTTTCGCGGGGCGCTCGTGCGAGCCGCCCGCCTTGAGCAGCCCGTGCAGCGCCTGCGTGAGGAAGAAGGGCGATTTGACGTTGATGTCCATCACCTTGTCCCAGCCCGCCTCGGGGAAGCCCTCGAACGGTTCGCCCCACGCGGCGCCGGCGTTGTTGACGAGGATGTCGAGGTGCTCCTCGCGCGCTTCGAGTTCCTTGGCGAGCGCGCGGCAGCCTTCGACGGTCGCGAGGTCGACCGGCAGGCCGATGACCTTGCCCGGATAGCGCGTGTCGAAATCGGCGATGGCTTCCTCGATCTGCGCGGTTTTGCGCGCCGAGATATAGACGCGGGCGCAGCCTGCGGCGAGATAGCCCTCGACGATCATCTTGCCGATGCCGCGCGAGCCGCCGGTGACGAGCGCGATGCGGCCGTCGAGGCCGAACATGTTCTGGAGGTTCATAGTGTCATCCTTTTGCTCCCTCCCCTTCAGGGGAGGGTTGGGGTGGGGCATGTCTGGGCTGCGCGATGCCGCGATGCCCTCCCCGCTGCGACTAGCGAGCAAGCTCGCAAGTCTCGCTGCCCCTCCCGCAAGCGGGAGGGGTGAGATTAGTAGCCGTTCATCCGCGCGACCTGGTCGATGTGGTAATGCACGTCGCCCATATACTCCGCCAGCGCGCGGTCGCGTTTCATGTAGAGGCCGATGTCATATTCGTCGGTCATGCCGATGCCGCCGTGCATCTGGACGCCTTCGCGCACCGCGAGGTTCGCGGCGCGGCCGGCCTTGGCTTTGGCGACCGAGACCATCAGTTTGGCGCCCTCATTGCCCTCGTCGAGCAACTGCTGCGCCTTCATCACCGTGGCGCGCGCGACTTCCATTTCGCCGTAGAGATGCGCGGCGCGGTGCTGGAGGCCCTGGAATTCGCCGATCAGCTTGCCGAACTGTTTGCGCTCCTTGAGGTAGGTGACGGTCATGTCCATCGCCCCCTGCCCGACGCCGACCATTTCAGCCGCCGCGCCGGTGCGGGTGGCGGCGAGCAAAGCGTCGAGGATGTCGCCGCCCGCATCGACTTCACCGATCACCGCGTCGGCATCGACTTCGACGCCGTCGAGGGTGACGTGGCTGGCGAGGCTGGAATCGACGAGGCGGCGCGGGTCGGCGGTGACGCCTTTCGCATCCTTCGGCACCGCAAACAGCGTGATGCCGCCATCAGTCTTTGCCGCGACGATGCTCATGTCGGCGACATGGCCGTGGAGCACGAAGCTTTTCTTGCCGTCGAGGCGGAAGCCGTTGCCGGCGCGCGTCGCGGTTGTGGCGAAGCGGTCGGGGCGATGCTTGGCGCCTTCGTCGATCGCGAGCGCGATGATGGCTTCACCGCTGGCGATCGCGGGGAGCCAGCGGCCCGCCTGCGTGCCGCCCGCTTTGGCGAGCGCGGCAACCGCGCCGACGCTGGTCGACAGGAACGGCGACGGGGTCAGGTTGCGGCCGATTTCCTCGAGCACGATGCCCGCTTCCATATGCCCCATGCCAAGCCCGCCATGCGCCTCGGGAACGAGCATCCCCGGCAGGCCCATTTCGGTGAACTGCGCCCACAGGTCGCGCGAGAAGCCTGTCGCGTCGGCACTGTCGCGCAGCTGGCGGAGGTGCGACACCGGCGCCTGTTCGGCGACGAACGGCGCGACGCTGTCCTTGAGCATCGCCTGATCGTCATTGTGATAGAGTGGCATGTCTTGTCTCCTAAGCCCCTCCTCTTCAGAGGAGGGGTTGGGGGTGGTGGAGTGCGTCGGCTGTCCGAGGACTAAAACACCACCCCGCTGCGACTAGCCAGCAAGCTGGCAAGTCTCGCTGCCCCTCCTCTGAAGAGGAGGGGATTGAACCTTTACGCCCCCGGCAAATCCAAAATCCGCTTGGCGATGACGTTGAGCATGACTTCGCTCGTCCCGCCTTCGATCGAATTGGCCTTGGTGCGCAGCCAGCCGCGCGCCCTTGCGCCGCCCTTGGTTTCTTCGCTGTCCCATTCGAGCGCTTCGCTGCCGCCGCCGGACATGACCAGTTCGTGGCGGCGCTTGTTGAGCTCGGTGCCGACATATTTCATCATGTTCGACGACGCCGGATGCGCGCGCCCTGTCTTCCACATATCCATGAAGCGTTCGCCCATCGCACGGTAAGCGAAGACATCGACATCGAACGCCGCCATCTCGGCGCGCAGGATCGGGTCGTCGAGTTCGCCCGCGGCGTTCTTGCCAAAGGATTTCGCGAACGCGCCGCCGATGCTGACCATGTCGCCGCCGGCGCCGCCGCCCGAGATCATCTCGCGTTCGTGGCCGAGCAGATATTTGGCGACGTCCCAGCCGCGATTGATCTCGCCGATGAACTGCGTCTTGGGCACTTCGACATCGTCGAAGAAGGTTTCGCAGAAGGGCGAATTGCCGCTGATCAGCAGGATCGGTTTGGTGGTGACCCCCTTGCTCGCCATGTCGAAGAGCATGAAGGTGATGCCCTGATATTTGTTCGTCTTGTCGGTGCGGACGAGGCAGAAAATCCAGTCGGCCTGGTCGGCATAGCTGGTCCAGATTTTCGAGCCGTTGACGACCCAATGGTCGCCCTTGTCTTCGCCGAACGTCTGGAGCGAAACGAGGTCGCTGCCCGAACCGGGTTCGCTATAGCCCTGGCACCAGCGGATTTCGCCGCGCGCGATCGGGTTGAGATATTCGACCTTCTGCTCCTCGGTGCCGAATTGCAGCAGCGCGGGGCCGAGCATCCAGATGCCGAAGCTGTCGAGCGGCGAGCGCGCGTGGATGCGCTTCATTTCCTGTTTGAGGATCTTGGTCTGCTCGGGGGTGAGGCCCGCGCCGCCATAAGCCTTGGGCCAGTCGGGGACGGTGTAGCCCTTTGCGGCGCAGGCTTCGAGCCATTGCTTCTGGGCGTCATTCTTGAACACCCAGTTGCGGCCGCCCCAGCAGACGTCGCCTTCTTCGCGGATGGGTTCGCGCATTTCGGCGGGGCAGTTCGCCTCCAGCCAGCCGCGCACTTCGGCGCGAAAAGCGTCCAGATCGCTCATGTTTCGGGCTCCTCTTCCTGTGCCAAATCTAGGAGCAGTCGCCTGCTTTACGCAAGCGTCAACTTGGGCGGCCCGACCTGCCGTTACGGCGCCGTAGCGTCCGTCAGGCCAGCGTTGACGCGCCCTGCTTCGTCCCTAAGCTAAGTGGCAAAAGAAAACGGGAGAATGGGTCATGCGATTCGCAGGCAAGATTGCCGTCGTCACCGGAGCCGCTTCGGGAATCGGCAAAGCCACAGTGTTGAAACTCGCGAGCGAAGGCGCACATGTCTTCGCCGCCGACATCGACGAAGCGGGCGGACAGGCGCTGGCCGAACAGTCGAACGGCAAGATCGATTTTGTCCGCTGCGACGTGACGAAGCCGTCGGACATCGAAGCGTTGATGGACACCGCCGCGGCGAAAGGCGGCGGCATCGACATCGTCTTTAACAACGCCGCGGCGGGCGGCGACCGCGCTCCGATCGACGAGATCACCCCCGAGGGTTGGGACCGCACGATGGATCTCGTGCTGAAATCGGTCGCGATGGGGATCCGTTATGCCAGCCCGCACATGAAGGGCCGCAAAGGCGCATCGATCATCAACACCGCCAGCGTCGCGGCGCTCGGCGCGGGCTATTCGCCGACGGCCTATGCCGTTGCCAAGGTCGGGGTGCTCCACCTGTCGAAGGTCGCGGCGACCGACCTTGCCCGTTACGGCATCCGCGTCAACGCGATCTGTCCGGGCTTCATCAACACCAATATCTTCACCGCGTCGCTCGAGGTTCCCGACGCGATGAAGGAGCAGGCCAATGCGGTCATCGCCGGGATGAGCGCGCAGGCGCAGCCGGTGGCGCGCGGCGGCCAGCCCGACGACATCGCCAATGCGGTCGCCTTCCTGGCGAGCGACGAATCCTCGTTCATGACCGGCACCCATTTGCTGGTCGATGGCGGGCTGACGATCGGCCAGCGCCATGCGTGGGATCCCGAAGCACCCGGGATGTTCGATGCGCTGGTCGCAATGGAGGAGGCCGCCAAGGCCGGAGCGGCAGCGTGACCACAGCGGCGGTAGTCGCCGCCGTTCCGCGCCCCGAAAAACTGCCGGTCTGGCTGAAAGCGACGCATGGCCTTGGCAGCATTGCTTATGGGGTCAAGGACAACGGTTTTTCGACCTTCCTGCTGCTGTTCTACAATCAGGTCATCGGGCTCGACGCCGGAATCGTCGGTGCCGCAATCATGATGGCGCTGATCGCCGATGCGTTCGTCGATCCGGTGATCGGCGAGCTCACCGACCGCACGCGCAGCCGCTGGGGTCGCCGCTTGCCCTGGCTCTACATCGCCCCTATCCCGCTCGCGATTGCGTGGATGCTGCTATGGTCGCCGCCCGCGATGAGCGACACGATGACGGTCGCGTGGCTGATCGGTTTCGCGATCATTGTGCGGTCGCTGGTGTCATGTTGCGAGGTGCCGTCGGTCGCGATCGTGCCCGAATTGACGGGCGATTATGACGAGCGCACCGCGGTGATGCGCTTTCGCTTTTTGTTCGGATGGGGCGGCGGGCTGCTGATCCTGCTGCTTGCTTATGGCGTGTTTTTCGGAGGTGCGAAGGGGCTCGTCGATCCCGACGGCTATTTCCCTTACGCGCTGGCCGGGGCGCTGATGATGGCCGGCGCAGTGCTGGTTTCGGCCGCCGGACAGCATAAGCGCATTGCCGTATCGAACCTGACCGATGTGAAGCCGGTGATGACGCTGCGGCAGATTTTGGGCGAGATGCGCGATACATTGTCGAACCGCGCTTTCCTGTGGCTGATTTTTGCGGCGCTGTTCGGCTTCGTCAATCAGGGCATCACCTTTTCGATGAACAATTATCTGCTCGGCTTTTTCTGGCAGTTCACGCAGGGCGAAATGGTCGCTTATGTCTTCCTGCTGTTCGGCTCGATGATCGCGGCGTTCGTTATCGTTGCACCGCTGTCCAAGAAGTTCGGCAAACGCGACGGGGCAATCGTCGCGGGCGCGATCGCATTGCTGGTCAACAGCGGCATCTATTTCGCGTGGATCCAGGGCGTGTTCCCCGGCTTACCGGGAAAGCCCAGCGTCGCGACGATGTTTGCACTGGTATTCATTTCCAACAGTTTTTCGATCGTCCTGATGATCCTGTCGTCATCGATGATGGCCGACGTCGTCGAAGCGTCGCAGAGCGAGACCGGGCGGCGGTCCGAAGGCCTGTTTTTCGCCGGTTATTTCTTCATGCAGAAATGCGCGACCGGGGTCGGCATCTTCCTCGCCGGGCTGATCCTGTCCTTCGCGGCTTTCCCGGCGAACGCCAAGCCGGGCGAGGTTGGCGATGCGGTGCTCGGCAATCTGGCGCTGGGCTATGCGCTGTCGGTCCTCGTCATCGGCCTTCTCGGGCTGATCGTGATGCGCCGTTTTCCGATCTCACGCGCCGATCATGAGGCACGGATTGCCATTTTGGGCGATGCAGCGCGCGCCGATCCCGACGCCAGCGGCGCGCATCCGTAACGGAAAATGTCAGTTGACGACGGAATGAGGTAATAATCAGCCCACAGGGGTTGGCAAAACGGGACGAATCGGTCCAAAGGCTTACGCGAACGTAAACGGAAAGGATGCTTAGATGGATTTCGATCTCACCGACCGGCAGACTCATTGGCGCGACCGGGTGCGCGAATTCATCGAGCGCAAGGTCCGCCCCGCGGTCCCGACGTACAAGGAACAGGACAAGGCGGGCGACCGCTGGAAGGTCATTCCGATCGTCGAGGAGCTGAAGGCCGAAGCGAAGGCCGCGGGCATCTGGAACCTGTTCATGCCGCCCAAGTCGGCCGCGCATCATCATGTCGACGAAACGATCGAATTCGAAGGCCCGGGCCTGACCAACCTGGAATATGCGCTGTGCGCCGAGGAAATGGGGCGGATCGGTTTCGCCAGCGAAGTGTTCAACTGCTCGGCGCCCGACACCGGCAATATGGAAGTGTTCCACCGTTACGGGACGCGCGCGCAGAAAGAGAAATATCTGCTGCCGCTGATGAACGGCGAAATCCGCTCGGCGTTTCTGATGACCGAGCCGGCGGTGGCGTCGTCCGATGCGACCAATGTCGAATGCCGGATCGAGCGCGACGGTGACGATTATGTCATCAACGGCACCAAATGGTGGTCGTCGGGCGCCGGCGATCCGCGTTGCAAAATCGCGATCGTGATGGGCAAGACCGACTTCGCGGCAAAACGTCATGCGCAACAGTCGATGGTGCTGATGCCGCTCGACGCGCCGGGGGTGACGATCCTGCGCCACCTGCCCGTCTTCGGCTATGACGATGCGCCGCACGGCCATATGGAAATCGAGCTGAAGGACGTCCGCGTCAACGCCGAGGAAGCGATGCTGCTCGGCGAGGGCCGCGGGTTCGAGATCGCGCAGGGGCGCCTCGGCCCGGGCCGCATCCACCACTGCATGCGCACCATCGGCACCGCCGAGGAAGCGATCGCCAAGATGGCGAAGCGGCTGCAATCGCGCGTCGCGTTCGGCAAGACGATCGCCGAATACAGCATCTGGGAACATCGTCTGGCGCGCGCCCGCATCGACATCGAAATGACCCGCCTGCTGTGCCTGAAGGCCGCCGACATGATGGACAAGGTCGGCAACAAGGCTGCCGCCGCCGAGATCGCGATGATCAAGGTGCAGGCGCCGAACATGGCGCTGAAGATCATCGACGACGCGATCCAGGCGCATGGCGCCGCGGGCGTGTCCGAAGATTTCGGCCTTGCCAACGCCTATGCCCATCAGCGTACCCTGCGCCTTGCCGACGGTCCCGATGAGGTCCACGAACGCGCGATCGCGCGGATCGAGTTCGCCAAGCACAGCGCGGCGAGCGATCCGGGCTTTTCGTCGGGCGATATCGGGGTGTCACGTTAAAGGATAATCCGTTCGTGCTGAGCTTGTCGAAGCACCGCCTTTCTTGACCACAAGAAAGAACGGCCCTTCGACAGGCTCAGGGCAAACGGGCAGAGAGGGTAGTTTAAATGACCAAAGCCGCGATCCTGATCGAACCGGGCCAGCCGCTATCGATCGAAACGGTGCAGATCGCCGACTGCGGCCCGCACGAGGTGCGCATCCGCACTGCCGCCTGCGGGCTGTGCCATTCGGACCTGCATTTCATCGACGGCGCCTATCCGCACCCCCTGCCCGCGATCCCCGGCCATGAAGCCGCGGGCATCGTCGAGGCGGTCGGCAGCGAAGTGCGCACGGTGAAGGTCGGCGATGCGGTCGTCACCTGTCTTTCGGCCTTCTGCGGTCATTGCGAATTTTGCGTCAGCGGGCGCATGTCGCTGTGCATGGGCGGCGATACCCGCCGCGCCGCCGGTGCGGCGCCGCGGATCACGCGCCCCGATGGCAGTCTGGTCAACCAGATGCTCAACTTGTCGGCCTTTGCCGAAACGATGCTGGTTCACGAACATGCGTGCGTCGCGATCGACCCCGACATGCCGCTCGACCGCGCCGCGGTGATCGGCTGCGCGGTGACGACGGGCGCGGGGACGATCTTCAACGCGTGCAAGGTGACGCCGGGCGAGACGGTCGCGGTGGTCGGTTGCGGCGGGGTCGGGCTGGCCACGATCAACGCCGCGAAGATCGCGGGCGCGGGGCGGATCATTGCCGCCGACCCGGTTCCCGAAAAGCGCGCGCTGGCGATGAAGCTGGGCGCGACCGATGTCGTCGATGCGATGGACGGCGATGCCGCCAAGCAGATCCTCGAACTCAGCAAGGGCGGGGTCGATCATGCGATCGAAGCCGTCGGGCGTCCGGCTTCGGCGGCGCTGGCCGTCGCGTCGCTGCGCCGCGGCGGCACCGCGACGATCCTGGGCATGATGCCGCTGTCGGAGAAGGTTGGCCTGTCGGCGATGGATCTGCTCTCGGGCAAAAAGTTGCAGGGCGCGATCATGGGCGGCAACCGCTTCCCCGTCGACATCCCGCGGCTGGTCGATTTCTACCTGCGCGGGCTGCTCGACCTCGACAGCATCGTCGCCGAAACGATCCCGCTGGAGCGGATCAACGAAGGCTTCGACAAGATGAAGAAAGGCGACGCCGCTCGGTCGGTGATCGTTTTTGATCAATGACGCTCGACGCGCAAAAGGCCTTCAGCGGAACGGTTGCGCCCGAGGGCGCCGACGTGCTCGACGAGGCGAAGCTGAACGCGTGGATGGAAGCGAATGTCGAGGGCTTCGAAGGGCCGCTGACCCAGCATAAATTTGCCGGCGGCCAGTCGAACCCGACGTACAAGATTTCGGCGCCGTCTGGCAATTATGTCCTCCGGCGCAAACCCTATGGCCCACTGCTCCCCTCCGCCCATGCGGTCGATCGCGAGTATAAGGTCCAGTCGGGGCTGCACAAAATGGGCTTCCCCGTCGCGCGCCAATATGGCCTGTGCACCGACGACAGCGTCACCGGCAGCTGGTTCTATGTCATGGGCATGGTCGACGGCCACACGATCTGGGACGGCGCGATGCCGGGATCGACCCCCGAAAACCGCAGCGCCACCTATGAAGCGATGATCGACACGCTCGCGGCGCTGCACAAGGTCGATGTCGAGGCGGCGGGGCTGTCCGATTATGGCAAGCCGGGCAATTATTTCGGGCGGCAGGTCGACCGCTGGACCAAGCAGTACCGCCTCGCCGAAACCGAGACGATGGACGAGATGGAACAGCTGATCGCGTTTCTGCCCGCCAGCCTGCCCGAACAGACGCGCACCAGCGTCGTCCACGGCGATTACCGCATCGACAATATGATCTTTGCCAAGGATCGCCCCGAGGTTCTTGCGGTGCTCGACTGGGAGCTATCGACGCTCGGCGATCCGCTCGCCGATTTTACCTATGTCGCGATGGCGTGGGTGACCGAAAATGGCGGGCGATCGGGGGTCATGGACCTTGATCGGCAGGCGCTCGGCATTCCCGAACTCGACGAAATGGTCGAGCGCTATTGCGCCGCGACCGACCGCACCGGCGTGCCCGACATGAACTGGTATTTCGCCTATAATTTCTTCCGCCTCGCCGGGATCATCCAGGGGATCAAGAAGCGCGTGATCGAAGGCACCGCCTCTTCGCAGCACGCCAGGGATATGTCCGAACGCGTCCGCCCGCTCGCCGAGCGGGCGTGGGACTTTGCCAAGAAAGCCGGAGCATGAGCCTGTTTGACATGAGTGGCCAGGTCGCGCTGATCACCGGATCGTCGCGCGGCATCGGCAAGGCGACGGCAGAAGCGATGGCCGAACAGGGCGCCAAGGTTGTGATTTCGAGCCGCAAGCAGGATGTGTGCGACGCGACCGCCGCGGAGATCAACGCGAAGTTTGGCGATGGCACCGCGATTGCGATCGCCGCGAATATTTCGTCGAAAGACGACCTGCAGAACCTCGTGAACGAAACGCGCGCCGCTTTCGGCAAGATCACCGCGCTCGTCTGCAACGCCGCGTCGAACCCCTATTATGGCCCCGGCCTCGGGATCAGCGACGATCAGTTCCGCAAGATCATGGACAATAATATCCTGTCCAACCACTGGCTGATTTCGATGGTCGCGCCCGAGATGCTCGAACGCGGCGAGGGGTCGATCACCATCATCAGTTCGGTCGGCGGGCTGAAAGGGTCGCCGGTCATCGGCGCCTACGGGATTTCGAAAGCCGCCGACATGCAGGTTGCGCGCAATTTTGCGGTCGAATTCGGCGCCCAAGGGGTCCGCGTCAACTGTATCGCCCCCGGGCTGGTCCGCACCGATATGGCCCGCGCGCTGTGGGAAAATCCCGAGACGTTGAAACGCGCGACCGCCATGGCCTGCCTGCGCCGGATCGGCGAACCGCCGGAAATCGCCGGCGCCGCCGTCTTCCTTGCCAGCCGCGCGGGCGCATTCACCACCGGCCAGACCATCGTGTGCGATGGCGGTGCCACGATTTCAGGAGGCGCATGATGGGCGCGTTGGACGGCAAGATTGCGATCATCACGGGGGCAGGTTCGGGCATCGGCCGCGCCAGCGCGCTGCGCTTCGCCGCCGAGGGCGCGAAGCTGGTGCTCGGCGACAAGACCGCGGCGGTGCATGAGACGGCGCAGCTTGTGAAGGACGCGGGCGGTGAAGCGGTCGGGCTGGAGATCGACGCGGGCGTCGAAGCCGACGTCGCCAAGCTGGTTGCCACCGCCAAGGACACTTATGGCGCACTCGACATCGCCTTCGCCAACGCCGGGATCATCGGCGACATGGGCGGTATTTTCGATTTCGATCCGATCGCCTGGGCCGAGACGCTGCGCGTCAATCTGATCGGCCCGGCGCTGATGGTGAAACATGCCGGAAAAGCCATGGTCGATCAGGGTCGCGGCGGTGCGATCGTGCTGACCGCAAGCGTCGCGGGCCTTAATTCGGGCGCGGGTCCGGGCGCCTATTCGGCGTCGAAGGCGGGGGTCATCAACCTCGCCAAGACCGCGGCGCAGCAGCTGACCACCAGCGGCGTGCGCGTCAACGCGATCTGCCCCGGGCTGACCGAGACCGGGATGACCAAGCCGACCTTCGATTATGCGAAGGCCAAAGAGGTGACCCACAAGCTGGGCCAGCTCAATCCGTTGAAACGCGCCGCGCAGCCTGAGGAGCTTGCCAATGTCGCGCTGTTCCTTGCCAGCGACCAGGCGAGCTATGTCAACGGACAGGCGATCGCGGTTGACGGCGGCCTCACCAGTTCGCATCCGGTGACGCGCCAGCTGCTTGGCCAGACTTCGCATTGATAGGATAGACATGGGTCACGGTTTCGATACGGCGCGGCTCGACCGCATCCCGGCCTTTCTCGAGGCCAAATATGTCGGCACCGGCCGCCTGCCGCACGCCGCGACCCTGGTATCGCGGCGCGGCGAAATTGCGCATGTGTCGTGCGTCGGTGAGGCGCGGCCCGGCGCGGCGCTGACCGAGGATGCGATCTTCCGCATCGCCAGCATGACCAAGCCGATCACCAGCATCGCCTTCATGATGCTGGTCGAAGAGGGCAAGGTTGCGCTGAGCGATCCGCTGGTGAAATATTGCCCCGAGTTCAAGGACACCGGCGTGTTTGTGGCGGGCGGCGGCAATGTGCCCTTCCTGACCCGGCCGCCGACGCAGACGATCCGCATGGTCGATCTGCTCCGCCACACATCGGGGCTGACCTATGGCTTTCAGGAGCGCACCCCGGTCGACGCCGCGTATCGCAAGGCGCGGATCGACGATTTCGATGCCGATTATACGATGGACAGCTTCATCGAGGGGCTGGCGAAAATCCCGCTCCAGTTCGACCCCGGCGCGCACTGGAATTATTCGATGGCGACCGATGTGCTCGGCGCGGTGGTCGAGCGGATCGAGGGCAAGCCGTTTGCCGAGGTTTTGCAGGAGCGCATCTTTGGCCCGCTCGGCATGATCGATACCGGGTTCCAGGTGCCCGCCGACCAGCAGCACCGGCTGACCGACTGCTATGCGTTCGACCCGCAGGCGAAGATGAAACCGTTCGACAGCGGCGACAAGAGCCGCTGGGCGAAGGATCGCAGCTTTCATTCGGGCGGCGGCGGGCTGGTGTCGACGCTTGCCGACTATCATCGTTTCTGCCTGATGCTGCTCGGCGGCGGCGCGCTCGATGGCACGCGCATCATCAGCCGCAAGACGCTGGAACTGATGACCGCGAACCACCTCGTCGGTGGCGGCGACTTGGTCCAGCACAGCGTCGGCATCTTTTCCGAGGCGGAAAATGCCGGGGTCGGCTTCGGGCTCGGCTTTGCGGTGAACGAAAGCCCGGCGCAGACGATGACCCCCGGGTCGGTCGGCGACTATTATTGGGGCGGCATGTTTTCGACCGGCTTCTTCGTCGATCCGGTCGAGCAGATTTGCATGGTGTTCATGACCCAGCTGATGCCCTCCTCCACTTATCCCGTGCGGCGCGAGGTCAAGACGCTCGTCCACGCCGCGATCAATGATTGAACCAACAGGAGCCTGAAATGTCCGAAGAAACCCCCGTTTCCGTCACGATGGAAAAGGATGGCGACGTCGCCGTCATCATCGTCAACAATCCGCCCGTCAACGCGCTCAGCTGGCACGTCCGTCAGGGGCTCGAGGATCATTTTGCCGCCGCGCTCAGCGATGACAGCGTCAAGGCGATCGTGCTGCGCTGCGCCGGGGCGACCTTTATCGCCGGCGCCGACATCAGCGAATTCGGCAAGCCGCCGCGCGGTCCTGATTTCAACGCCGTGCTGAACAGCATCGAAGCCGCATCGAAGCCCGTCGTCGCCGCAATCCACGGCACCGCGCTTGGCGGCGGCCTGGAAACCGCGCTCGTCTGCCATTATCGCATTGCCGTGCCGTCGGCGAAGCTGGGCGTCCCCGAAGTGAAACTCGGCCTGCTGCCCGGCGCGGGCGGCACCCAGCGCCTGCCGCGCGTCGTGGGCGTCGAGGCCGCGGCGACGATGACCTCGACCGGCGATCCGCTGCCCGCCGCGAAGGCGAAAGAACTCGGCCTCGTCGACGAACTGGCGGGCGAAGACAGCCTTGCCGCCGATGCGATTGCTTTTGCCCGCGCCAAGATCGCCGACGGCCCGCGCCCGACGCGCGAGCGCCCGGTGTTCGGCGACGTCGCGGTGATCGAACAGCTGAAAGCCGCCAATGCCAAGCGCTGGCGCGGGTTCGAGGCACCTTACGCCAACCTCGCCTGCGTCGAGGCCGCAACGCGGCTGCCCTTCGCGGAAGGCCTCGCCTTCGAGCGCGAACAGTTCATGAAGCTGATGTTCGGCAGCCAGTCGGCGGCGCAGCGCCATATCTTCTTTGCCGAACGTCAGGCGGCGAAGATCGACGGCCTGCCCAAGGACACCCAGCTGCGCGACATCAAGAAAGTCGGCGTCATCGGCGCCGGAACGATGGGCGGCGGGATTTCGATGAACTTCCTGCAGAAGGGCATCCCCGTCACGATCGTCGAGATGCAGCAGGAGGCGCTCGACCGCGGCGTCGGGGTGATCCGCAAGAATTACGATGCGTCGGCCGCCAAGGGGCGTTTCAAGCCCGAACAGGTCGAGCAGATGATGGGCATCCTGACCCCGACGCTCAGCCTCGACGATCTCGCCGACTGCGACCTGATCATCGAAGCCGTCTATGAGAATATGGACGTCAAGAAAGACATTTTCGGCAAGCTCGACACAATCGCCAAGCCCGGCGCGATCCTGGCGTCGAACACCAGCTATCTCGATGTCGACGAAATCGCGACCGCGACCAACCGCCCCGGCGACGTGCTCGGCATGCACTTCTTCTCGCCCGCCAATGTCATGAAGCTGCTCGAAGTCGTGCGCGGCGAAAAGACCGCGCCCGACGCGCTGGCGACCGCGATGGCGATCGGCAAGAAGATCGGTAAGGTCGCGGTGGTTGCAGGGGTGTGTGATGGCTTTATCGGCAACCGCATGCTCAAGCCGCGCCAGATCGAGGCGATGAACCTGCTGATGGAAGGCGCCACCCCGGCGCAGGTCGACAAGGTGCATGTCGAATTCGGCATGCCGATGGGACCGTTCCAGATGAGCGACCTCGCGGGCGTCGACATCGGCTGGCACCGCGACCCCAACCGGATCGAAAGCATCCGCGACGCGCTATGCGCCGAGGGGCGCTGGGGCCAGAAGAAGCAGGCGGGTTTCTATGATTATGACGAGAAGCGGCAGCCGTCGGAAAGCGCGCGCGTTGCCGAACTGATCGAGGAATTCCGCACCAAGGCCGGAACCGAGAAGCGCGAGATCACCGATCAGGAAATCATCGAACGCACCCTCTATCCGATGGTCAACGAAGGTGCGCTGATCTTGTCCGAAGGCAAGGCGCAGCGCGCATCGGACATCGATGTCGTGTGGATCTATGGCTATGGCTGGCCGGTCTATCGCGGCGGCCCGATGTTCTGGGCGGGCCTCGAAGGCACCGACAAGATCGTCGCGGCGCTGGAAAAGCACGGGTTTGAGATCGCACCGTTGCTCAAGGAAAAGGCCGACGCGAAGAGCGGCTTTTAAACCCGCGTTCGATTATAATCAGCAGCACGTCTGTCCCACCGCGGGGCAGGCGGCCTTTGCTTTGGCGTGCCGCCGCCGCAGGTGGACACAAATAGTTGCGATTCAGGGTTAAAGCGCTGGTCACACCTGCCGTTACGGCAGAGCATGATCGCCATGTCGTTTCTCGCCCTGTTGCTGCTTACGGGCAGCGTCCCGGTTACCGCTCCGGTGGCTGCACCGCCGGCGAGCGCGGTTGCGGTGGCAAGGGCGCGCATCCTGGCGCCTGCCGAAGTGCGGCGGGTCGACGGGCGGATCGAGGTGCGGACGGGCGATCGCCGCGCGCCGACGCAGGTGCATCGGAGCGAGCGCAAGGATGGCGGCGAGACGGCGGATTTTTATTGAGTCGTCGCCCCCGCGAAGGCGGGGGCCGCTGTCAACTCCATCAGGCCGCGCTGCGTAAACCGATTGCGGCCCCCGCCTGCGCGGGGGCGACGACTAGCCCTGCAACGTCTGGATAATCGCCGAAAAGTCGCGGCCATCCTGATCCGCCGCAACAAACGCCTCATACAGCTCGCGCGCCTTCGATCCCATCGGCACATCGGCATCGACGCTCGCCGCCGCTTCCATCGCGAGGCGCAGATCCTTAAGCATCAGCGCCGCGGCGAACCCGCCCTTGTAATCATTGTCGGCGGGGGTCGTCGGCCCGACGCCGGGGAGCGGCGCGTAGCTGGTCAGCGACCAGCACTGTCCCGACGACACGCTGGCGATGTCGAAGAATTTCTGCGGGTCGAGCCCGAGTTTGAGCGCCAGCGCCAGCGTCTCGCACGTCGCGACCATCGAGGCGCCGAGCAGCATGTTGTTGCAGATCTTCGCCGCCTGCCCCGCGCCCGCATCACCGGCGTGGATCACCGCTTTGCCCATCTGCGCGAGGATGGGCTGCGCGCGGGCAAAGCCGTCGTCGGTGCCGCCGACCATGAAGGTCAACGTCCCCGCGTTGGCGGCAGCGATGCCGCCCGACACCGGCGCATCGACCGCGACAAGGCCGTTGGCGGTCGCGGCTTCGATATTCGACCGCGCGGTCGCGACGTCGATCGTCGAGCAATCGAGCAGCAGCGTACCCGGCGCGGCGTTCGGAAAGACGTCGCTTTCATAGACCGAGGCGACATGCTTGCCCGCGGGAAGCATGGTCACGACGGCTTCGGCGCCGGTCACGGCCTCGGCCGCCGACGCAGCGCGCGCACAGCCAGCTTCGACCGCGCGCGCGAGCGCGTCTTCACTAAGGTCGAAAGCGCGCACCTCATGGCCCGCCTTCGCGAGATTTGCGGCCATGCCGCCGCCCATGTTGCCGAGTCCGATAAATGCGATTCTCATGTTCACTCCAATCAGACGAATAAGATCACAAGACCAAGAAAGATCATGACAGGTCCGAATATCAGCATCAGGACCGGTTGTGCGTAGGCCATGCCACGATCCCAGCGGTTGCGCGGCAATGGGTCGGCATTGCCCAGCTTCAGAATCGCTGCTTCGACAATGTTTATGCGTTCTTCCCGGCGATGCTTCCAACCGGAAACGCCGAGCCACACGAACAGCAGCCCGACGAATAGCAACCCAACGCCTTTGAGGATCACCGCCCCCTCCACACACCTTCGCGCTTCTCGATAAAGGCGGCCATGCCTTCGGCCTTGTCCTCGGTCGCGGCGAGGATCTGGAACAGGCGGCGTTCGTAGATCAGGCCCTGATCGAGCGTGGTTTCGAACGCGGCGTTGACCATGTCCTTGTTCACCATCGCGGCCATTGGGGGCATCGCGGCGATGACGGTTGCGGTCTTCACCGCTTCGTCGACCAGCGTCTCGTGCGGCACGACGCGCGCGACGAGGCCGGAACGCTCGGCCTCCGCGGCGTCCATCATCCGGCCGGTGAGGCACATTTCCATCGCCTTTGCCTTGCCGATCGCGCGGGTCAGCCGCTGCGAGCCGCCCATGCCGGGCGCGACGCCGAGCTTGATTTCGGGCTGGCCGAATTTCGCCTTGTCCGACGCGATGATGAAATCGGCCATCATCGCCAGTTCGCAGCCGCCGCCGAGCGAGAAGCCGTTCACCGCGGCGATCCACGGCTTGCGGACCTTCTTCACGAAATCGCTCGTCCATTTCGAGAAAAAGTCTTCAAGGTAGAAATCGGAGGCGGGCTTGTCGGCCATTTCCTTGATGTCGGCGCCCGCGGCGAACGCCTTGTCGCCCGAGCCGGTGATGACAGCGCAGCGTTGGCTATTGTCGGCTTCGAACGCTGCAAAGGCGGCGATCAGGTCGCCCAGCACCTGTGAATTGAGCGCATTCAGCGCCTGCGGGCGGTTGAGCGTCACCAGCGTGACGGCGCCGCGCTGTTCGACGAGAAGGGTTTCGTAGGTCATGGTTTTCTCCGTCACCCCCGCGAAGGCGGGGGCCGTTGGCGTTAAACTCTAGCGGCCCCCGCCTACGCGGGGGCGACGATTACGTTAGCGGCGTCCATTTCTCATCGTCGGGCAAAGGCGCAAAGATCGCGTCGATCCAGTCCTCGGTCACCGCTTCGGGTTTGGCCGGATCCCATTTCGGGCTGTTGTCCTTGTCGATGATCAGCGCACGCACGCCTTCGAGGAAGTCGTGCATCTGCACGACGCGGCTGCCGATTGCATATTCCTGTGTCATCTGCGCCGCAAAGTCGTGCATCTCGCCGCCTTCCTTGAGCTGGCGGAGTGCGACCTTGCATGTCTGCGGCGATTTGCTGTGCAGCGCCGCCAGCTCCTTCGTTGCCCATTCGCCGCCATCGGCTTCGAGCGCGGCGAGGATCTCCTCATAGGTGTCGCTGGCGAACAGGCGGTTGATCTTCTCGATCTGATGCGTGATCGCGGCGGGCGGTGCGGTCACCGACAGCTCGCCCAATATGCCGCCGATGCGGTCGGGATGCGCGGCGATGCGCGCCTTTGCGTCATCGAGCTTTTCGGACGGCAGATAATGCGTCGCGAGGCCGAGCGCGAGGCAATCCGCCCCATCGAGCCGCGCCCCGCTGAGCGCGAGGAATACCCCGACGCGACCTTCGAGCCGCGGCAGGTACCAACCACCGCCGACATCGGGGAACAGGCCGATTCCGGTTTCGGGCATCGCAAAGCGCGTATGCTCGGTCGCGACGCGATATTTCGCGGGCTGCGAAATCCCGACCCCGCCGCCCATGGTGATGCCGTCCATGAAGGCGACAATGGGCTTGGCGTAAGTGAAGAGCAGATGGTTGAGGCGATATTCGGTGTGGAAAAAGGCGCGCGCCTCCTTCCCGTCCTTCGCACCGCTTTCCGCGAGCATGCGGATGTCGCCGCCGGCGCAGAAGCCGCGGCCCTCGCTATGGTCGATGATCACCGCTTCGATGGCGTCGTCGTCGCGCCATGTCAGCAGTGCGTCGATCATCGCCTGACACATTGAAAGGTTCAGCGCGTGAATCGCCTTGGGCCGGTTGAGCGACAGGCGGCCCGAGCGGCCGTGTGTCGAAATGAGAACGTCTTCGGTCATAAACCCTCTCAAACCTTCTCCCGTTGGGAGAAGGATATGGAGCCTTACCGCCTTCGGCGGTTAGGCGGAGTTGGATGAGGGGTTCTGCCATTCCGACGGCACACCACCCCTCACCCAGCTTCGACTAGCGAGCAAGCTCGCAAGTCTTCGCAACCCTCTCCCGACGGGAGAGGGGTAAAAATCATTGGCGCAGCAAGTCCCTGCCGACGATCATCCGCATCACCTGGTTGGTCCCCTCGAGGATCGAATGGACGCGCAGGTCGCGCCAGAAGCGCTCGATCGGATAATCCTTCAAATAGCCATAGCCGCCGAACAATTGCAGCGCGTCGTTGACGATCTTGCTGCCGCTATCGGTCGCGAGCCGTTTCGCCATCGCGGAGAAACGCGATTTGTCGGGGGCGTTGGCGGTGACTTTGGCCGCCGCCATGTACAGCAGCGCACGCGCAGCTTCGAGGTCGGTCGCCATGTCGGCCAGCATGAACTGGGTGTTCTGGAAATCGGCGATCGGCTGCCCGAACTGCTGGCGATCCTTGGTATAAGCGACCGCTTCGTCGAGACAGCGCTGCGCGCCGCCGAGCGAGCAGGCGCCGATATTGAGGCGGCCGCCGTCGAGCCCCGCCATCGCAAAGCGGAAGCCGTCGCCCTCGGCGCCGACCAGATTTTCAATCGGCACGCGGCAATCCTCGAAGATTACCTGCGCGGTCGGCGACGCATTCCAGCCAAGCTTTTTCTCCGGCGCGCCAAAGCTCAATCCCGGTGTGTCCTTTTCGACGACGAGGCAACTGATGCCCTTCGACTTTTCCTCGCTGGTGCGGACCATGCAGACATAGATGTCGTTATAACCCGCGCCCGAGATGAACTGCTTGGTGCCGTTGAGCACATAATGGTCACCGTCTTTCCGGGCGGTCGTCTTGAGCGCCGCGGCGTCCGACCCCGAACCCGGTTCGGTCAGGCAATAGCTGGCGATCTTTTCCATGCTGACCAGTTGCGGCAGAAAGCGGTCCTTGATCGCCGCGCCTCCGAAGCGGTCGATCATCCACGCCGCCATATTGTGGATCGAGATATAGGCGCTGGTCGCGGGGCAGCCATAGGCCATCGCCTCCATGATCAGCGCCGCCTCCATCCGGCCCAGCCCGATTCCGCCCGATTCCTCGGCGACATAAATCGCGCCAAAACCCAGCTCGCCCGCCGCCTTCCACACGTCGACGGGATAATGATGTTTCTCGTCCCACTCGGCCGCGAAGGGCGTGATGCGATCGGCGGTGAATTTTCGCGCCATATCCTGAATGGCGAGCTGGTCGTCGGTAAGCTGGAACTGGTCGGTCATGGTCATTTCTCGATGATGGCTTCGGCTTCGATTTCGACTTTCCATTCGGGCCGGATCAGCGCCCGCACAACCAGCATCGTCGATGCCGGACGGATGTTTTTGAATGCCGCACCGTGCGCCAGTCCAACAAGATCGGCGTCGGCGGCGTCGGTGATATACATGCGGGTGCGCACAACATCGGCGAAGCTGCCGCCGAGCGCTTCGAGCGCCTCGCCGATGATCGCGATGCAGCGCGCCGCCTGCGCGCCCGCGTCGCCGGGGGTCGAGGTGCCGTCGGGCTCGATCGGCGCGCAGCCCGCGACGTCGATGCGGCTGCCCACCCGAACCGCGCGGCTGTAGCCGTAGATCGGTTCGAAGGGGGACGCCGAGCTATGATTGCGACGACTGGTCTCAGCCACAGGTGACCTGCGTGATCTTGTAAGCGTCGTCGTACATGACATTCACCCGGTCCTGACGATAGTCCATCGTCATCGCCGAGCGCGGCGGACCCCAGCGCAGCGTGCGTGCGCCCGTGGCCTTGACGATGGTGCCGCCGAGGTCGGGAGTTGCCGTTTGGCCGATATAGCTTTGTGCCGCGTCAGCCTTGCACGTCATTTCGGTGGGCGGGGTCGGGGTCGATTCGGGTGGCCGTTCCTGCGTACAGGCGGCGAGTGGCAGCGCTGCAGCAATGGCGAGCAGGCGAATGTCCATCATAAGTCTCCGTTCAGGCATCAGGCACAGCGCGTATAGCGCATCGGACCGGCGGCGGCACCCTCACCCTGATCGCGGCGAACAAGCGTCTTGCCACCATCGGCGAGATCGAGTTGCATCCGGCGATCCCAGGTCACGCCTTCGCCGCTGAATTTATAGTCGGCGTCGATGCGGCCTGTTTCGCTGGCGCGAACGCGCGCGAGTTCGCCGTGCGATTCGTAAAAGCGCAAGTTTGTCGCATCGATCGTCAGCGCGGTCAGGTCGGTGCCTTTCTTCGCGGCGCAATCGGCGGGTTTCAGCGCCCAACGGCCGCGGATCGCGGCGGGGATCGTTTGGGCGTTGGCGACGGTTTGGGGTTCGGGGTTCGCGGGCGCTTCGTCGGCTAGTTCGGGGAGGTCCGCATCGACCGTCGTCTCGGGCGGCGCGGCGCTCTCGGCCTGTTCCAGCGGGCTGATCGTGGCGGTCGCGTCGGAACCGCTTTCCTCGTCCTGCCCACCGCTACACGCGGCGAGCAGCAACAAAGCGACGGGCATCGTCCATCGCATCATCGTCTCTCTCCTTTGCGAAGAGAAATGCGCGATGGCCGATGCCGGTTTCACAAAATGCGCCCGATCAACCCATCGTCGGGATGACGAAGGCGTTGCCGCCATCGGGCGACCCGTCGGGCCAGCGCTGGGTGATCGTCTTGACCTTGGTCCAGAATTTCACCCCTTCCATGCCGTGCTGGTTGGTGTCGCCGAATGCAGAGCGCTTCCAGCCGCCAAAGCTGTGATAGGCGACCGGGACTGGAATCGGCACGTTGATGCCGACCATGCCGACATTGACCCGCGCGGCGAATTCGCGCGCGGCGTGGCCGTTGCGCGTGAAGATCGCGACGCCGTTTCCGTACTGGTGCTTCGACGGCAGCTCGAGCGCGGTTTCGAAATCGGGCGCGCGGACGATTTGGAGCACGGGGCCGAAAATTTCTTCCTTGTAGCTTTCCATGTCGGTGGTGACATGGTCGAACAGGGTCGGGCCGATGAAGAAGCCCTTTTCGTGGCCCTGAAGACTGAAGCCGCGGCCATCGACGACCAGTTCGGCGCCTTCGTCGGCGCATTTCTGGATCCAGCCTTCGACCTTTTCCTTGTGCGCCTGCGTCACCACGGGGCCGTAATGCGCCTCGGCATCGGTCGACACGCCGACGCGCAGCGCCGCGATCGCGGGGATCAGTTTCTCGCGCAGGCGGTTGGCGGTATCCTCGCCGACAGGAACGACAACGGGCAGTGCCATGCAGCGCTCGCCCGCCGAGCCAAAGGCGGCGCCGGTCAGGTCATTGACGACTTGGTCGAGATCGGCGTCGGGCATGACGATGCCGTGGTTCTTGGCGCCGCCCATCGCCTGCACGCGCTTGCCGTTGGCAACGCCGCGATTGTACACATAATGCGCGATGTCCGACGAGCCGACAAAGCTGACCGCGCCGATATCGGGATGGTCGAGGATCGCGTCGACCATTTCCTTGTCGCCGTGGACGACCTGACAGATGCCCTCGGGCAGCCCGGCTTCGATGAACAGTTCGGCGAGGCGGACGGGGACCGACGGGTCACGCTCGCTCGGCTTGATGATGAAGGCGTTGCCGGTCGCGATCGCGACGCCCGACATCCACAGCGGGATCATCGCGGGGAAATTGAACGGGGTGATGCCCGCGCCGATGCCGATCGGCTGGCGCATCGAATAGACGTCGATGCCGGGGCCGGCGCCCTGAGTATATTCGCCCTTGAGCACATGCGGGATGCCGCAGCAGAATTCGATGACTTCGAGGCCGCGCTGGATGTCGCCCTTTGAATCGGCGATCACCTTGCCATGCTCGCTCGACAGCATGTGCGCGAGCGCGTCCATATTGGCTTCGACAAGGCGTTTGAATTCGAACATCACGCGCGCGCGGCGCTGCGGGTTGGTCGCGGCCCACGCGGGCTGCGCCGCCTTGGCCGCAGCAACGACGCGATCGAGCAGCGCGGCATCGCCGAGCGCGACCTGCGCCTGCACGCTGCCATTATTGGGGTCGAACACGTCGCCTTGGCGGGCGCTGCCACCGGCTCCGCCGACGATGTGGTGATCAATCTGTCGCATGGTCGAGTCTCCCGTTTCTGGTTGCCGTTGCAACAGACGATGTAGGCGCCATTTGCAAGGGATAGACTTGCAGCAACAACCTGCATATTTGCAGGTCATGGATTGGGATAACCTGCAAATATTCCTGACCGTCGCCCGCCAGGGAACGGTCGCACGCGCCGCGCAGGCGCTGCACCTCGACGCCACGACGGTCAGCCGCAGGGTGAGCGCACTGGAAAGCGCGTTGCAACAGACATTGTTCGAACGCGCGCCCAGCGGTTTCATTCCGACGGCAGCCGGGCGCGCGCTGGTCCCGCATGCCGAAGCCATGGCCGCGGCGGCGGCGCGCATCCATATGGCCGAGAGCGGGGCGGGATTGTCGGGACAGTTGCGGGTCAGCGTATCGGAGGGATTCGGGGGGAGCTTTATCGCGCCGCGCCTTGCGCGGTTCACGGCCGCGCACCCCGACCTCGAAATCGATCTGGTCGCCTCGTCGGGCTTTCTCAATCCGTCGCGGCGCGAAGCCGATATGGCGGTGCTGCTGGCGCGCCCGCGCAAGGGGCCGCTGATCACGCGCAAGCTTTCGGATTACAGCCTCGGTCTTTATGCCCCCGCCGACCGGTGCGACTGGCAGGATACGGCAACGGCGATGCCGCTGTCGCGCGCAGGCATTCCGGTGATCGGTTATATGCCCGACATTCTGTACGCGCCCGAACTCGACTATCTGGGCGAGATCGAGCCGGGGCTGCGCGCCCATGTACGATCCTCGTCGATCCTCGCGCAGCGGCGGATGATCGCGGGCGGCGCGGGGGTCGGCGTGCTGCCGTGTTTCCTTGCGGCGGGTGATCCGGCGCTGGTGCGGGTGCGGCCCGATCAGGTCATCGGGCGCAGCTTCTGGCTCGCGCTCCACCGCGACGTCGCTCAGCAGCCGCGGATCCGCGCCTTCATCGACTGGCTGGATGCCGAGGTGCGTGAGAGCCGGGAGTTGTTGTTGCCGGACTAACCTCTCGTCATTGCGAGCGTAGCGAAGCAATCCAGTGTAGGTTTGCGCAGCTCTGGATTGCTTCGCTACGCTCGCAATGACGATGTTTAGATGGCGACGTCCGGTCGCCAATCGGAAGCTATCAGCCCCCCGTCGCCAAACAGCCTTTTGATCGCATCCGGACCGTCCGATGCTGCCCGCAGCCTAGCCGCGAGCGGATCATCAACTGGATGATCGCTGCGCAGGAACGCAATCCATGCCGCGACCGCCGCTTCGAGCGAGGGGCACCGCGCGCAGCGCGCCTGATGCCATGCGAGCGTTTCCAGCCAGCGCTGTGGGAGCTTCTGGCTGCCGTCCATCGCGATCTGGATCAGCCGATGGTGCAGCGCGGGGTTGGCGAAGCGGTCGAGCAAGGCGTCGGCGTAGGCGCCCAGATCCTGCCCCGGCGCGGCAGCGATCGTCGGCGCGGCTTCGGCGCGCATCAGCCGCTCGATCACGAGCCGGATGTCGGGATCGGTGATGGCCTGATGGACATAGTCATGCCCACGACCCAACCCGATATAGGCGAGCGCAGAATGGGCACCGTTGAGCATCCGCAGCTTCGCTGTTTCATAAGGCGCGACATCGGCGACGAGCTGCGCGCCGACCTTTTCCCAGCGCGGGCGCGGGCCGACGAAATCATCCTCGATCACCCATTGGCTGAAGCCTTCGGTAACCACCGCCCCTTCATCGCGCGCGCCGAGCTCGATTGCGACCGCCGCGCGGTCGGCGTCGGTGGTCGCGGGAACGATGCGGTCGATCATCGTCGCGGGGCAGCGGCATTCGGTGTCGAACCAGTCCACAAGCGCGGGGTGCGCGGCGGCGAGATATTGGCGCATCAAGGCCTTCAGCACCGCTCCATTGCCCGCGAGATTGTCGCAGCTGAGCAGGGTCAGGCCGGGCAATCCCGCTGCCTGGCGCGCGGCGAGGCCGGCGCCGACAAAGCGGTATAGGCTCGTCGGCCCTTTGGCGGCGGCAAGATCGAGCGCGCCGCCGGGTCCGCGCAAATAGCCCTTCTCGGTCACCGTGAAGCTGACGATATGTGTCGTCGGCGCGGCGATCGCATCGATCACGGCTTGCGGATCTTTCGCCGCGACGAGCACCCGCTGCACCGCGCCGATGAGGCGCAGATTGGCTCGCGCGGCGCTGCGCGTGCTGACCGTATAAAGCCCGTCCTGTGGGCCCAGCTGCGCCGCGACATCGCCCGAGCGCAGCGACACGCCGATGATGCCCCAATCGCGGTCGCCCGCGTTCATCGCGTCGTCGGTATAGACCGCCTGATGCGCGCGGTGGAAGGCGCCGATGCCGATATGGACGATCCCGGCGGTCTGCGCGGAGCGATCGTAACCGGGCGCCTGCACCGACGCCGGGAGCGGCGTGTCGGGACCAAGCCTCACAGCTTGTAGGCTGCCTTGGCGAGATTGTAGCTGAGGTCGGCGGCCAGCTCGGCCGCCTCCCATTCCTCCATCCGATGTTCGGCAACGAGCTGCGCCAAGAAGCCGCAGTCGATGCGGCGCGCGACGTCGTGGCGCGCCGGGATCGACAGGAAGGCGCGGGTGTCGTCGTTGAAACCGACGCTGTTGTAGAAACCCGCGGTCTCGGTCATCTGGTTCCTGAACCGGCGCATCCCCTCGGGACTGTCGTGGAACCACCAGGCTGGGCCGAGCTTCAGCGCCGGATAATGACCCGCGAGCGGCGCGAGTTCGCGCGCATAGCTGGTCTCGTCGAGCGTGAAGAGGATGATCGTCAGCGCGGCTTCATTGCCATATTTGCCGAGCAACGGGCGCAGCGCATGGACATAGTCGGTCGCGGTGGGGATGTCGGCGCCCTTGTCGCGCCCATAATGGTCGAACAGCCAGCGGTTGTGGTTGCGGAACGCGCCGGGATGGATCTGCATCACCAGCCCGTCGTCGAGACTCATCCCCGCCATCACCGTCAGCATATGGGCGCGGAAGCGTTCGGCATCGGCGGCGCTCACCTCGCCGCGCGTCACGCGCGCGAACAAGGCTTCGGCCTCGATCTTCGACAAGTCGGCGGTCGCGGCGGTCGGGTGGCCATGGTCAGTCGAGGTTGCGCCCATCTGAGCAAAGAAAGCGCGGCGGTTACGGTGCGCGGCGAGATAGCCCGCGTAGCTGTACGCGTCCTCGCCCGACAGGTCGGAGAAGCGCGCAAGATTGGCATAAAAGCCTTCGAATTCGGGATCGACGACCGGGTCGGGACGATAGGCGGTGATCACCCGCCCGCCCCATTCGCCGCTGTCGTTCGCGGCGCGGATCGCGGCGTGATGATCGAGCGTGTCGAGCGGGCTTTCGGTCGTCGCGATCACCTCGATCCCGAAGCGGTCGAACAAGGCGCGCGGGCGGAAGGCGTCGGTCGCCAGCGCCTCGGTGATGCGGTCGTAATAGAGGTCCGCCGTCGCCGCCTCGAACTGCACGTCGATCCCGAACGCTTGGGCAAATACCCAGTCCATCCACATCCGCGACGGGGTGCCGCGGAAAAGATGGTAATTCTGCGCGAACAGCCGCCAACTCTCGCGCGGGTCGGCGTCCGGGTTGCGGATGCCAAGTGCGTCGAGCGACACGCCCTGCGAATAGAGCATCCGGAACACATAATGGTCCGGGTGGAGCAGCAGCTCGGCAGCGTTACCGAACGGTGCGTTGCCCGCAAACCAGCTGGGATCGGTATGCCCGTGCGGGCTGATGATCGGCAGGTCCGCGACGTCGGCGTAAAGCCGCCGCGCGATGGCGCGCTGCCCCGGATCGGATGGGAACAGCCGGTCGGGATGCAGGATCAGCGGGCGAGTCATGCAGGCGCAGCCGCGCTTTCAACCCGCACCGGCGCCAGTTTCGGGCTGAGCAGGTGGACGGCGAGCACCGCGAGGAAATAGACCGTCGTGCAGGCGGCAAAGATCAGCGTGTAATTGCCGCCGGTGGCATCGAGCACCAGCCCGGTCGATTTCGCCATGATCATGCCTCCGACGCCGCCCATGAACCCGCCGAGCCCGATCACCGACCCGACCGCGCGCTTGGGGAACATGTCGGGCGGGATCGACAGGATCGTCGACGAGAAGGCCTGATGCCCCGCGAGCGCGATGCCGATCAGCACTACCGCGAGCCACATATTTTCGAGCCCCGTCACGAACAGCAGCGGCAAGACGCACAGCCCCGCACCGAGCATCGTGATTTTGCGCGCAAAATTGACGCTGTGACCGTTCTGGATCAGTTTCGACGAGGTCCAGCCGCCGACGATGCTGCCGACGTCGGACAGCAGATACATGATGATCATCGGGAGCAGCACGATTTTCAGATCGACGTCATAGGTCGAGGCGAAATATTTGGGCAGCCAGAACAGCATCAGGAACCACACCGGGTCGGTCAGGAATTTGGCGATCGCAAACGCCCAGGCTTCGCGCTTGGTGACGATTTTCGACCAACCAAGGCGCTCGACCTGTTCGGGCGGGTCATGTTCGATCCACGCCAGTTCGGCCTCGCTGACTTTCCCGCTTTCGCGCGGGTTGCTGTAGAGCCAGAGCCACAGCAGCAGCAGGACGACGCCAAAGGCGCCGCTGTAGATAAAGGTTTGGCGCCAGTCGAAGCCCATCCAGACCATGAACAGCCAGATCGTCGGGGCGGTCAGGATCACCCCGATGGTGGTCGCGCTGTTGACCCAGCCGATCGCGTAGGAGCGTTCTTTCTGCGGGAACCATTCGCTGCTGGCGCGGACGACCGACGGGAAATGACCCGCCTCGCCGACTCCCAATATGACGCGCGCCGCCATGAATGATGCCACCGACCCGGCAAAGCCGTGCGCGACATGGCCAATGGTCCAGATGGCGATCGCGATGCTGTATCCGATCTTGGGACCGAAGCGGTCGATCAGCCAGCCCATGAGGAGGAAGCCGAGCGCATAAGCGGCCTGGAACGCGGTGACGATGTTGCCATAGTCATTCTCGCTCCAACCAAGCTCGTCACCGAGCACGGGAGCGAGCAGCCCCAGCATCGTGCGGTCGATATAATTGACCGTCGTCGCGGCAAACAGCAGCGCGATGATCAGCCAGCGGTAACGACCAGCCCGCGGCACCGGCAGCGCCGCACCTCCGTTCGCGATTGCCTGTGCCATCATTCTCTCCCGTTATGATTTTAGTAGCCGGTAATCGAGCAGCCGACCCGGATTTTTCCGTCGAACAGCGCTTCGGCGCGTTGGCCCACCGCAATTTCGTGCACCCCGGTGACCGCACCCGCCGACACCCAGGTGACGGGGGCAATCGCGATGCCGCGGGCGCGCAGGGTGCGGATCAGGAACAGCGCCGATCCGAACGGCCCGTCGAGCATGGTTTCCATCGTCGCCGCGCCCACCGGATCACCGTCGATCGTCATTTCGACCGGCATGGTGATCAGGTCGCGGTCGCGCCAGTCAGGAATCGGCGGCCCCAGCACCAGCCCCTTGTTGTTGCCATAGTCCGACGCGGTGACCGCGGGGCCGTGGCGGTTGATGTCGGGAAAGGGCGAGCTCGCAATCTCGATCCCGGTGCGGACGTCGGTGATACAATCACGCACCGATTCGATGTCATGGTCGCGGTCGCCGACCTCGCCCAGGCACAGCAGCACTTCGGCCTCGGCCGCGGCAAAGCCGCCGGCATAGACCGGCATCGCGGCGCCGTCGGGGGCAATTTCGTCGGCAAAAATCGGCCCGGCGATACGCTCGCCGCCATAGCGTTCGACGAGGTCCGGGGCGATCCGCCCGACCTTCCAGCCGCCGATCCGCCGACCGTCGAAGTCGATCGCCGCGCTCTGGATCGCATAGGCATCCGCCATCGTCTGCGGCATCGCTCCGGGATACAAGGTAAGCGGTGTCTTTTCGGCGCGAGCAGCCAAAAAGGCGCGGGCGATCGTTTCTTGTTCAGGGGTTGCCGGCATCTTTGTGATTTCCCTCTTCCGCGAAACCGTCTAAGAGACACCGGTGTCAAAAGCAAGCGAATAGCTGGCGACGATAAGAAAATGACGGCTTTTCGCGGCAACCAAGCCGCGTGCGGGTCGCGCGCAAGATGCGGCGACTATGGCGCTGCGAACGAGAGTGGAAAACGGCCGATGACCGATGCGATCCGAATCCATGCGGCCGACAATGTCGTCACCGCGCTGGCCGATCTGGCCGCTGGCAGTGCGGTGGCCGTCGGTTCGCAGCGCCTGATCGTCAGCGAAGCGATCGCGCGCGGCCACAAGCTGGCGCTGGCCCCGATTACGCGCGGTGCCAGCGTGATCAAATATGGCTTTCCGATTGGTATCGCGACCGCCGACATCGCCGCGGGCGCGCATGTCCATAGCCACAATCTGTCGACCGCGCTTACGGGAAGCGACGATTATGTCTATACGCCGTCCGCCGCCGATCCCCGGCCCGCACAGCCTCCGCATCACTTCATGGGCTATGCCCGCGCTGATGGGCGTGTGGGTACGCGCAACGAAATCTGGATCCTGCCGACGGTCGGCTGCGTCGGCAATCTGGCGGCGCGTGTCGCGCGGATCGCGGGCGACCGCCACGCCGGACGTATCGACGGCATCCACGCGTTCAAGCATCCGTTCGGCTGCTCGCAGCTCGGCGACGATCTGGGCCACACACGCGGACTGCTCGGCGCGCTGGCGCAGCATCCCAATGCGGGCGGCGTACTGATCGTCGGGCTGGGATGCGAGAGCAACCAGCTGGCCGCATTGCTCGACACTATCCCCGAGGGTCGCCGCGACCATATCCGCACCTTGTCGGCGCAAGCGGTCGAGGATGACGAGGCGGCGTGTCTGGCGCTGGTGGACGAGCTGGTCGAGGCCTGCGCCGATATGCCGCGCACGCCCTCCCCGCTGTCCGCACTCACACTTGGGGTCAAATGCGGCGGGTCGGACGGGCTGTCGGGCTTGACCGCGAACCCGCTGGTCGGGCGGATGGCCGATGCCGTCGCAGCGGCGGCTGGCAAGGTGATCCTCACCGAAATTCCCGAAATTTTCGGCGCCGAACAATTGTTGATGGACCGCGCGGTGTCGCAAGATGTCTTCGACCGGACGGCCCGGCTGGTGCAGGACTTCAAGGCCTATTTCACTCGTCATGGCGAGCCGGTGAGCGAAAACCCCTCACCCGGCAATATCGCGGGCGGGATCACGACGCTGGAGGAAAAATCGCTGGGCGCGGTGCAGAAGGGCGGGCAAGTGCCGCTGGTCGACGTCCAGCTTTATGGCGGCGAAGCGACGCTGCCCGGGCTTACTTTGCTCGAGGCGCCGGGTAACGACGCGGTCTCGTCGACGGCGCTGACCGCCGCGGGCGCGACGGTGATCCTGTTCACCACCGGCCGCGGTACCCCGCTCGGATTTCCGGCTCCGACGCTGAAGATCGCCTCGAACAGCGACCTTGCCGCGCGCAAGACGGGGTGGATCGATTTCGATGCCGGGATGGTGATCGACGATGGCTTCGATGTCGCGGCTGACGCGCTGCTCGACCTGATCGTCGCCACCACTTCAGGCGCGCCGACCAAGGCCGAGGTCAACGAAGAACGCGATATTGCGATCTGGAAGTCGGGTGTGACGCTTTAACCCAGCGCGCGGAAGGTGAAATTGCGGAAACGCGCCTCGCCCGCACCCGCCGAGTAAAGCCCGGGACGCAGCATCAGGAACCCGCCGCGGACATTGTGGTGATAGCCCGACACTTCCATGCCGCGATCGAAGCGGACCCAGGTTTTGCCGCCATCGCCGCTGGTGTCGTAGGTGACAATATGGCGGTCATTGGTGACGCGCATCCACATGCTTCGACCGTGCGGGTTGGTCGGCCGCGCGCGCTCGATGCCATATTGGTGGGTGACGAAACGCTCGCCGTCGAAACCAAGCCCGCAATAGAGTCGGTCGTCATAAAAGAGAATCAGCCCGGCGGTGCCGCCCGGCGCGATTTCGATATCGCATTCGAACTGGTACGCCTGATCGCCCGCGATCAGCAGCAGCGGCGACGAATCGACCGGCGCCTTGCCGCGCGCCGCCAGCACCAGCGCGCCATCCTCGGCGCGCGCGCGGCTGCGCTCATCGGGCGCGGGTTTGAAGAAATTCCATTTGGCGCCGAGCGCCAGCGCGCTGAAATCGTCCGACAGCGCCATGCCATGCGGCCCCGCCACCCCGTCCTTCGGCTTGGCGATCGGCTGCGACAGGTCGCCGCCGGTCATCCGGAACCAGCCGTCTTCGGTCCATGCGATCGGATCTAGCAGCGCTTGCCGGCCCAAGGTCCAATAGCCGTTTTCGAAGCCGTGATAAACGCTCCACCAGTCGCCCGCCGGCCCCTCGACCAAAGTCGCATGGCCGCGTGACCACCATTTTTCGGCTGCCGATGTCGTGCGGACGAGCGGGTTGGCGGGGCAATTTTCCCACGGCCCATGGATCGATTTCGAGCGCGCGGCGATCACCATATGGCCGGTGGGCGGACCCGCGGTGCCGCCAACCGCGGTGATCATGTAATAATAGTCGCCGTGACGCGTGATCTTCGGGCCTTCGGGGGCAAAGCCCTCAACCACCCAGTCGGACGGATAGCGCCACGGATCATAGACATGCTCGGGTTCGCCGACGCGGCTGAGCCCATCGTCGGACAAGCGCACCCGGTCGCCGCCCGACAGGAACAGCCAGCGCGACCCGTCTTCGCCGACCGCATGGCCGGGGTCGATATGGTTGGGCAGGTTCAGGTCGACCGGATCGCTCCACGGTCCCTCGATCTTGTCGGCCCAGATTACCCAGCTCGTGTTCGGGCCTTTGGTCGGAATGTAGAGGAAGTAGCGCCCGCCATGCTTGCATAGCTCGGGCGCCCAAACGGACCCGATATTACGGGTGAGCGCGGGGCCGATCGGGCGCCAGTTCACCAGATCACGCGAATGCCAGATGACCAGCCCGGGATAGGAGTCAAAGGTCGAGAAGGTCATGTAATAGTCGGCGCCGTCCTTCAGGATCGACGGATCGGGATGGTCGCCAGCCATGATCGGATTGAGGAAGCGCCCGTCGCCCAGATCGGCCTTGCGCTGGCCGTCGAAGCCCTTGGCCCAAGCTGGTGCGGCGGCGACCGGTTTCGGTTGCGCGGCCGCGGCTCCCGCTAGCCCAAGCCCGCCGACCATCGCACCGGCCAGACCCGTCCCGGCCATTTTCAGCATATCGCGGCGATCGGTCATTTTGCATTCCTTGAAAAAGAAAGGCCCGGCCCCCGCAAGCGAAGACCGGGCCTCACCGGGACTACCCTTTGTGATGCGTCAAATCTTGACGCGCGCGCCGAACAGGAAGGTGCGGCCGAAATGGTTGTTCTCGTAATTGCGATCGGCATCGATGTCGGTGAAGCGATAGCGATATTCATCGGTCAAATTGATGCCCTCGACCGACAATTCGATATTGTCGGTGATCGCATAGCGCATCGATGCATCGACGTTGATCGTCGAACCATAGCCTTCGAACACATTGCCGGTGCCGCTGTTGGCGTCGGCGTAGCGGCTGCGATAGCTGATCGAGGCGCGGGCGCTGAACTTGCCGTCGTCATAATAGAGCGTGCCGTTGTAGGCGCGCTTCGACAGGTTGAAGAGCGTGCCGTTGCGAATCGCGCCGACATTGGCGCCGCCAGGGACGATCGACGGACCCGCGACCGAATAGTCGGCGTCGGAGTCGACGAAGGTTGCGTTGGCAATGCCGCCGAAGTTCGACAGGAAGCCCGGCAGGAAAGTGAACGGTGCCTGCAGCGACACTTCGACGCCCTTTAGGCTGGCGCCCGCGCCATTGCCGATCGAATTGATCGTCCACAGCTGGCCCTCCGGATTGATCGCGGCGGGGCTGCTCGGCGGGATGATCGACGTCGGCAGGCCCGTCGAGGCAAAGGTACCACTGGTCGTCGTCGACACCGGGAAGCTCGCGATGTCCTTTTTGAACAAGGCGACCGAGAAGATCGATTGCGGCGCGAAATACCATTCGAAGGCGAGATCGTAAGAGGTCGCACGGAACGGATCGAGGAACGGGTTGCCGTAGTTGATCCGGTAGTTGAACCCGTCGACCGACCCGCCGGGCGTCAGGTTACCGAGCGTCGGGCGCGTCATCACGTCGGCGACCGCGGCGCGGATGATGATGTCATCGTGCGGGAACAGCGCGAGGTTCATCGACGGCAGCCAGTCTTCATAGCTGCGCTCGACGGTGACCGCCGCGCCGCTGCTCAGCCCACTCGACGTCTGGTCGGTGTGGACATAGCGGACACCGGCGTTGAGCGCGTAGCGCAGGCCGCCGAGCTCGCCCTTGGCATCGAACTGCAGATAGCCGCCCTTGACCTCTTCGCGCACACTGCGGTTGTTGCCAGCGTCGAGCGCGGGGGTGCGGTTGTACAGACCGGTAAAGGCGGTTCCCGCTTCGAGGTTGGGGACCAGCCATTCGGTGGTGGTACCCGCAGGCTGCCCCGCCTTGCCCAGCGTGAACAGCTCGGCGAGCGACGATGTAACCGGAAAGCCATAGACGGCGGTTGGACCAAAGGCCGAAGACGGCGAACAGGCCAATGTGCCGAGAACGCGGTCAACCCCGCCATTGCCGCACACCACAGTGTCGCGGGTGAAGGCGATGCTGGTGAAGTCGAAGCGGCGATAGACCGCGCCCGCCTTGACCGTGAAGCCGTCGGCGACGTCCCATTCGGTGCGCAGCTGCGCGGTGCGGAACTTGTTCTCGACCTCCGACGGGCGGTCGCGGATTTCGGCGAGCTGGAAATTCGCCGGATTGGTCACGCTGGTGCCAAAGGTCAGCACCGGGCGCGCCATATTGCTGTAATCGTAGCTGTAATCCTGCGCGTCGCGGTCGTCGAAGACGAGCGTGGTTTCGAGCGGGATCGACGCGGTTGATTTCGACAGGCCACCAAGCAGGGTGAAGCGGAAGTTGTCGCTGACATCCTGGTCCCAGCTGCCGCCGAACTGGTAAAATTCGGTCTTCGCCTGACGCAGATAATGTTCGGTGCGCACCCAGGCATCGTCGAGCGTCGCCGAGATGAGGTTGTTGTCGCCGTCGATCACATAGTCGCTGACATTGATCGAGCGCTCGTTGCTGCGCAGCAGCACCTCGCCCCACCGCTCACGGCGCTGATGCTTGAAGCTGGAATAGAGCCCGTCGAGCGAAATCTTGGTCGCATCGGTCGGCGCAAACTGGATCGACCCGGTGACGCCCAGACGCTTTTTGTCGTGCGCGATTTCACCGTAGCGCGGGATGCGCGGGTGAAAGGCGAGCGCAACAGAGTCGCATGCGGCGGAACGACCATTGGTATAAACGCCGCCCGAATTGGCAACCCCGATGCCGCTCGTCGCGGTGGTGGTAAAGCACGGGGCGCCATCGACCGAATCGAAGCGCGCCTGCGCCCAGCGCACCGTGTTGTTGCCAAGTTCTAGCGTCTTCTGGTCCGAATAGGCCGCCGACACCGCAAAGCCGAGCGTGCCCGCGTCGTTCACCCAGCTGAGCAAACCCGCCACGCGCGGACCGGCCTTTTCGGACAGGTCGTTATAGCTCGCCTGCGCCGATAGCGCGGCGGTAAAGCCGCTCTTGCCCGCGAGTGGGTTGCCCGTGTTGAGATCGACGACCGCACCGAGCGAGCCTTCGTCGAGCTCGGCCGACGCAGTCTTATGCACGACGATCGAGCTGAACAATTCGGAGGCAAAGACGTTGAAGTCGAAGGCGCGGTCGCGGTTCGCCGAGGCGCCGTCGGTTGAGGTCGCGACGGTTTCGAGGCCGTTGACGCGGACGCGGGTGAATTGCGAGCCGAGGCCGCGGACGGTGATGCCGCGGCCTTCGCCGCCGTCGCGCTGGATGGTGATGCCGGGAATGCGCTGGAGCGATTCGGCGAGGTTCTGGTCGGGGAATTTGGCGATGTCTTCGGCGACGATCGCGTCAACCGCAGCAACCGATTCGCGCTTCACATCGAGCGCTTTGTCGAGCGAGGCGCGGAAGCCGGTGACGACGATCTCGTCTTCGGTCGCGACCGCATCGTCGGCGGCGGGCGCCGCGTCCTGCGCCCAGGCCGGTGACACTGCGAGCGCGGCAAGCGAAGCGCCGCACGCCAATTGGGTCAAAGCGCGAAGGCCCCGCGTTGCATGAATAGCCATTATCATCCTCCCTTGATCGGCCGAAACTCTTGCTGAAGCAAGAAATGACACCGGTTACTTTGCGAGACCAGACAAATCGGCGCGATCGCCTGGCCAGAAATTTTTTTGAGAGTGATGATGGCGCCGTCGCCTGTTGCGACTGGCTGCCCAATCCCCTCTCCCTTGGAATAATTTATCGTTGACCGATTGGGGTAACCGGTGTCAGGAAGATAGAGGGATTGGAACGACCGTGTCAATACCCCAATGAAATGGAGAGACGGGATGCCCAAAAAACCTTGGCTGGCCGCGCTTCTGCTGGCTTTTGCGCTGCCCGCGAGTCCGGCTTCGGCCGCCGATGCAGCGCCGCTGGCGTTCCCCGGCGCGGTCGGTCCCGCCGCGCACACCGTCGGCGGACGCGGCGGCCAGATCCTGCGCGTCACGACGCTGGCGCCCGATGGCCCGGGTTCGCTGAAAGCGGCGATCGAAACCCCGGGGCCGCGCATCATCGTGTTCGAGGTTGGCGGCGTCATCGACATGGGGCGCCAGACGATCAGCGTCACCCACCCCTATCTGACGATCGCCGGGCAAACCGCGCCCGGACCCGGAATCACCCTCATCCGCACCGGCATCGATGTGAAGACGCACGACGTCGTGATCCGCCATCTGCGCGTCTATACCGGGGTCGACGGTCGGCCGAAGCGCAGCGGGTGGGAAGCCGACACTTTCTCGACCGTCGCGGCGCATAATGTCATCGTCGATCATTGCACGTTGATGTGGGGGATCGACGAAAATATGTCGGCATCGGGCCCGCGCTTCACCGGCAAGACCGTCGAGGAATGGCGCGCGGGGACCAGCCGCAACATCACCTTTTCGAACAATCTCGCCGCCGAGGGTCTGGCCGATGCGAGCCATCCCAAGGGCGAGCATAGCAAAGGATCGCTGATCCACGACAATGCCACCGGCATCGTCTTTTACCGCAACGTCTGGGCGCATAATGTCGAGCGCAACCCGTTGATCAAGGGCGGCGCGCAGGCGCTGATGATCAACAACCTGATCTATAATCCGCAGCATCGCGCGGTGCATTACAACCTGATGAACCTCGAATGGGTCGGTCAGCCCTATGTGACTGGCGAGATCACCGCGGTCGGCAATGTGATGCGCGGCGGCAACGACACCGACGAAGGTCTGCCCTTCCTAATGCTCGGCGGCGATGGCGACCTCGCTTATTATGGCAAGGACAATCTGCTCGTCGATCGTCACGGTCAGCCGCTGCCCGAATTTGGCCGCTATGGCGAGACGCGCGCGCAGCTGATCCGCGCCAAGGCACCGCTCGCGCCGCTGGTGGGGTACAAGATCCTGCCGGTGCGCGATGTCGAAACATCGGTGCTCGCCAGCGCCGGGGCGCGGCCATGGGCGCGCGATGCCGAAGAAATTCGGGTGCTGTTTTTCGTCGCCGAAGGGCGGGGCGAAGTGATCGACGACGAGAAGGAAGTGAGCGGCTATCCCAAGGTCACCCCGCCGGTGCGCGCGCCTTTTGTTGCGGCCGACTGGGATCTGGCGACGATGGAGCCGCGGTCGGGGCTTTATCCCGGCCAGACCGCGCCGATGTCGCAGGAAATATTGTCGCCGCGCGACCGCGCCTCACGGACCGGTCAGTGACGATGTTGCTCGCCGCCTTGCTCCTCGCCGGGGCCGACGCACCCGCGATGATCGTGATCGACGAGGCCGCCACTGTGCGCGAAGAAGCGCCGCCGCACGGGGCGATCGGGATGTCGACCGCGTATCGGATCAGCGACAGTATCCCGGCGCCGCGCAGCTTTGAATTCCGCAAACGCGCGCTGCACATCGGGGCGGCGATCGGCGTGCATCCGATCGATCATGATGAGATCTATTATGTGTTGTCGGGGACTGGCGTTGTCCATTCGGACGGCACGGAGAAAGAGCTGACGGCGGGAATGGCGGCGTGGCTCTACAGCGGCGCGAAAGTTGGCATCCGCCAGACCGGCGCTGAACCGCTGGTGCTGATTATCGCCTATCCGAACAAAGCGGCCCAATAGGATGGCGCTCGACCGCCGCGCGCTGCTGACCGCCAGCCTCGCGCTGCCATTCGCGAGCGCGGCGGCGCAGGCGGCATGGACGCGGCCTGCCGGTGTGGCGCCCGACGCGCGTATCCCACTCTGGCCCGAGGGTCATATCAAACCGCCGTCGGGACTCGTCGAACAGGTCGTCCAGCGCAGCGCCGATCCGAACGCCAGCGACCGCATGCTGCAAGGCATCACCCGCCCGCGGCTCGACATCTTCCGTCCTGGACGGCCCAATGGCGCAGCGGTGATCCTGGCGCCCGGCGGCGGCTATCGTTATGTCGTGATCGACAAGGAGGGCTATGAGCTGGCGCGCTGGCTGCGCGACCGCGGGGTCACCGTTTACGTACTCTTCTATCGCTTGCCCGGCGATGGCTGGAAGAACGGGGCCGACGTCCCGCTCGCCGACGCGCAGCGCGCGGTGCGGCTGGTCCGCAGCCGGGCGAGGATCGACAGGATTGATCCGGCGCGCGTCGTCTTCGGCGGCTTTTCCGCGGGTGGGCAGGTCGCGGCGAGCCTGCTCACGCGGTTCGATGCCCGCGTATACGCGCCGATCGACGCCGCCGACGCCTTATCGGCGCGCCCCGACGCGCTGGCCGCTATCTATCCCGTCGTATCGATGGACCCGGTGATCGCGCATGCGGTGAGCCGCGAGAAACTGATCGGTGCCAGCCCCGACACGGCGCGCGAAAAGCTCTACTCGCCGGAACTTAACGTCCGCGCCGACCAGCCGCCGCTGTGGCTGCTCCATGCCGAAGACGACAGCGTCGTGAAGATCGAGAACAGCGTCCGCCTGCGCGAAGCGACGCGACGCATCGGGGCGCCGTGCGAGGCGCACTTTTTCGAACGCGGCGAGCATGGGTTCGGGTTGATGAAAACGGCGGGTCTGCCGGTTGCGATCTGGCCGGAGTTGCTATGGAACTGGTTGGGGTCGCAGAAGATCGTCTGACCAGCCCGTCATCCCGGCGAAAGCCGGGATCTCGACCTCACAGACTTGCGCACCGGCGAGATCCCGGCCTGCGCCGGGATGACGATTTGAAAAGACGAAGGCTCCTCAGCTACCCGGCTGAATATACGGCACCCGAGCGAAGAGCTCGCGCTCCCACCGCCGCGGATCATTCTCGACTCGGCTTGTTGTATCGAACACCATCGTCTGCCGCCGTTTCAGGTCATAAGCGGGCCAGCCCGGATTGCCGGTGCGGGCGAAGCGGACGAACGCGGCCATCACCCGCTCACTCATCGCCTGCTGCGTGGGGGTCGGATCGGGGATGGTGCCAAAGCTGAGCCCGATATCGTCGGTGTGCTTGGCATCCTCGAAATCGAGCTGATAGACGAAAGCCGGGACGCCTGCCCGCGCGCGCGCCTCGGCCTCCTCGACCTGCCCGCGCCAGCTGCGCGCGGCGGTGACGATGCGGTGGAACAGATCGAGCGGTGTCGCCTTGGGATAACGGGCGCGGAACTGGTCCACGACCCATTCGGGATGCGCGTCGATGCGCATTTCGGGCGCGATGCGGGCGGCGAGATTGTCGAAGCTCAGCCCCGCGAGCTGCTTGCCATCGGGTGCATAAAAGGCGCGCGTCTCGAGCACCGTGTTGCCAAGCATCAGCGGGATGCCGTTCGATTGCGGCGCCGCGTCGGGCCAGAAAGGGTGGCGCGTCAGATGCGTCATATCGAGCACCGGCCCCATATAGACGCCACCGCCGAGGATCGGGTCGGTCGCCGCGAGCGCCGCGACGATCTGTTCGACCGGCGCGGTCGCAGGATCGATGCCCTCGCCCAGCTTCGCAAGAAACGCCTGCGCGCGCTTCGTCGCGTTGAGCGGCCCAGAGGCAGTAACCTGCTGCCCGCTCATCGTGATCGCCTTGTGGAACAGGCCCTTCGCCGCAGGCATCGCCATCAAGGTCGCGATCTTCGCGCCGCCGCCCGACTGGCCGAACACCGTGACATTGCCGGGATCGCCGCCGAACGCCGCGATATTGCGCTGGACCCATTGCAGCGCGGCGATCAGGTCGAGCTGCCCCGCGTTGCCGCTGTCGGGAAAGCGCGGGTCGAGCCGCGCGAGATAGAGATAGCCGAGGGCGTTCAGGCGGTGATTGACCGTCACCACCACGACATCGCCGCGCGCGGCCAGCACAGCCCCATCATTGATCGCGTCGGTAACGCTGCCGGTCGAGTAAGCGCCACCGTGGAAATAGACCATCACCGGGCGCGTGCGCTGGTCCTTGATGTCGGGGGTCCAGACATTGAGGAACAGGCAATCTTCGTCCTGCGGCCGGTAACGGTCGCCGCTCTGCGGACAGGCTGGGCCGAAAGCGTCGCCTTGCAACTGCTCCGCGCTAGTTACCGCGACCGGCGCCGCAAAGCGCGCGGCGCGGGCATAGCGGATCCCGGTGAAGGCCCACGCCGACCCATCGCCAAGGCTTCGCCGCGTGCCCGATCGATAGAAGCCGTCCCGGGCTTCGACCCCGCTAACATGATGGGTCGGCGTAAAAATCTTAGCCTTGGCGACCAGTGGCATCAGCAGCGACGCCGTGCCTGCGGCGAGCAGGCTACGCCGCGCCAGCCTATCGCCGGACATCGAGTCCGCCGCCGTGGAAGGCGTCGATGTCGGCCTGCCCGAACCGGCTCGCATCACCGGGCAGCGAATGTTTGAGCGCTGTGAGCGCGAGGCCGGATTCGGCCATGGCCCGCGCATCGCCGCCAGCCAGATGCGCGTGGAGCACGCCTGCGGCAAAGGCGTCGCCCGCGCCGATGCGGTCGACAATGCCGGTGACATTGATCTCGTCGGTCTGGTGGCCGCCGCTCCGCAGATCGACACGCGCCGCGATACGGTGGTGATCGGCGGTGACGGTGTGGCGCGCGGTCGAGGCGATCAATTGGAGATCGGGGAAAGCAGCAAAGCCCGCCTCGGCGGCTTCGCGGCGCCGGTCTTCGCCTTCGCCGCTGAATTTCTGTCCGAGCACCAGCGACAGGTCGCGGTGGTTGCCGAACAAGATATCGGTGAGGCCGATCAATTCGGACAGGACCGCACGCGGGTCACTGTCCCATGCTTCCCACAGCATCGCTCGATAATTGCCGTCGAAGCTGACTGGTACGCCGAGCCGCTTGGCCGCGCGCGCAGCGGCGAGCGCCGCTTCGGCCGAGCGTGGCCCGAGCGCGGGGGTGATCCCCGACAGGTGGAGCAAGCGGGCACCGCCAAGCAGCGCGTCCCAATCATAATCGTCGGCGCCGGTCGCCGCGAAGCTCGACCCGGCGCGGTCATAGACGATCTCGGACGAGCGCAGCCCCGCGCCAACGCTGAGGAAATACAGCCCCATGCGACCGGGGCTGGTGGTGACGGCGGTGCAGTCGACGCCCGCGCCACGCACCGCCGCCACGGCTCCGCGACCCAGAGCGTTCGAAGGAATATTGCTGACCATCGCGCAGTCATGCCCGAGATGCGCGAGCCCGATCGCGACATTCGCCTCGGCACCGCCGACATGAAGCGCCAGCGACGGCGACTGCATCAGCAGCTCGTTGCCCGGCGCGGTCAAGCGGATCAGCAATTCGCCGAAAAAGACTAAGCGTCCGGTCATCGCGCGATGCTAGCGCGCAAGCCAACCGCCGTCGACGGCGAGGATATGGCCCTGGACATAATCCGACGCGCGCGACGCCAGAAATACCGCAGCACCGCCGATGTCGCTCGGATCGCCCCAACGGCCCGCCGGGATACGCTCCATGATCTGGCGATTGCGCGTCTCGTCGCCCTGCAGCGCGGCGGTGTTGTTCGTCGCGATATAGCCGGGGGCGATCGCGTTGACCTGAATGCCCTTGGCCGCCCATTCATTGGCGAGCAGCTTGGTCAGCCCGCCGACCCCCGATTTCGACGCGGTATAGCTCGGCACCCGGATGCCGCCCTGAAAGGTCAGCATCGAGGCGATGTTGATGATCTTGCCGCTGCCGCGCGCGATCATGTGCTTGCCCGCCGCCTGACAGAGGAAGAACAGAGTCTTGAGATTGGTGTCCATCACCGCGTCCCAATCCTCTTCGGTGAAATCGACCGCGTCGGCGCGGCGGATGATCCCGGCATTGTTCACCAATATGTCGATGCGCCCGAACGCGCCGAGCACCGCATCAACCAGCGGCTGCACCGAACCGACGCTCGACAGGTCGGCGGCGAAATTCTCGCCCTTGCGGCGAAGCCCGCGCACCTTGCCGACGGTTTCGTCTGCCGCCGAACGTCCCGCCGCGGCAATATCAGCCCCGGCTTCGGCCAGCGCGAGCGCGATCCCCTGCCCGATGCCGGTGTTGGCGCCGGTGACCAGTGCGACCTTGCCCGAAAGATCAAACAGCCCGCCCATGTCAGGCGAGCGCCCGCTCCGCCGACAGGCTCTTCAGATAGTCGCTGATCGCATCGTCCTGCGAGTTGGCGTAGAAATATTCGGCGAACTTCTCACCCGCGATCGCGGCGCGCAGCAGATCCTGATCGACCGTTTTCAGCACCGTCAGCATGTCGTGGCACGACGCGGCCTTGAGATCTTTCAGGATGCCGCGGTTTTTGCGCATGATTTCGGCGCGCTCCTTGGGGTAGCCCAGCCCGCGTTCGCCATCGAAAAGCTTGGCATACACATCCTGCAGGTTGAGCTCCGCCGCCCAGCCGAAGCCCTTCGCATAGGGCATCGAAATCGCGTTGCCATCGTTGATCTGGCCGAACAGGAACGCATCGGTCGGGTCGATCACCAGACCGCAGAACACGCCGGGCATCGCGTTGCATGCGAGCATCGAACCCATGCCGGTACCGCAACCGGTCACGACAAAATCGGCGGCCTTCGAGTTGAGGAGGATGCCCGCGAGCAGGCCGTTCATGATGTACGTCAACGACGCCGTATCGTCGGCCGAATACATGCCATAATTGAACACCTCATGCCCAAGTGGCTCGGCGACCGTGGTCAGCGCGTCGTGGATGACGCTGTTCTTGGCGGCCTGGCTGTTTTCGGTGATCAGCGCGATCTTCATGATGCGGTTCCTTTGCTGGATTTTGCGACAAGTTAGACATTTTGGTAACCGGTGTCAATATTGATGCTGGTCGGATTGCGGGGCTGGCCTAGACACCGGTATCCGTTTTCGGCAGATGGCGGTTGTCGCGGTTGATTTCAGGGCGCCGAGCGCCCATCACCCGGGACGAACGGCGGGGCAGCATCCGAAACCCGCAGAGGATAAAGCGCATATGGCGGCACAGACCAAGGGGCCGGGGGGCAAGCAGCCGACGATCAACGATGTGGCCGCGCTCGCCGGGGTTTCGAAAAAGACCGTCAGCCGCGTCATCAACCGCTCCGAATTCCTGACCGAAAAGACGCGCAAGGCGGTCGAGCAGGCGATCGAAACGCTGGGGTTCGTTCCCAACCCGCAAGCGCGCGCGCTGGCGTTCCGCCGCAACTTCCTGATCGCGTTGCTCCACGACAACCCCAACGCCCAGACGGTGCTGAACTTTCAGCAAGGCGTGCTCGACGCGATCAAGGACAGCGACCTCGCGCTGCTCGTCCGCCCGGTCGATCGCGGATCGGACCGGATGCTCGACGACGTGCGTACCTTTCTGGAAAAGCAGCGGCCGATCGGCGCGCTGCTGTTGCCGCCAATCTCCGAGAACGACGACCTTGCCGCGCTGTGCGAAGACCTGGGCGTGCGCTATGTGCGCGTCGGATCAGCGCCGCTCGACGATGCCAAACATTGTGTGTCGTCGAACGACCGCGAGGTGGTTGCCGAGGCGGTTCGTGCGCTGATCGCGCTCGGCCACCGCCGCATCGGTTTCGTGCGCGGGCCGATCGGCTTCCGCTCGGCCGCCGAGCGCGAAAAAGGGTTTTTGGAAGCCTTGGCCGAGACGGGGCTCGAGCTGCCGAGCGCCTATAATGCGCCGGGCAATTACCGCTACACCGCCGGGATCGAGGCGGGCGAGGCTTTGCTGTCGCTCGCGGAACCGCCGACGGCCATCTTCTGTTCGAACGACGAAATGGCTGCCGGCGTCATGAGCGTCGCACATGCCAAGCGCATCGATGTCCCGGGCGCGCTGTCGATCATCGGTTTCGACGACAGCCCGACCGCAACGCACATCTGGCCCGCGCTGAGCACCGTACGCTGGCCGATCCGCGAAATGGGGATGCGCGCCGCCAAGACGCTCGTCCCCGACTTTCTGCCGCTCGCCAGCAAGATCGATGACAGCGAAACCGCCGTGCTGGCGTCGACTTTTATCCAGCGCCAGTCGGTCGCGCCGCCCCGATAGGAGGCGGTCGTCGAAGCCGGTCGATAGAACAAAATTGTCTTAAATTGTCGCAATCTCCCGCATTGCCCTTGCATGCGCCAATTCAATGGGTTGAATAGGCGCCAACCCCTCCCCGCCGCTCGGCGTGCTGACATGAGAATAATCGATATGCTGGACAAAAGGTCGCTGCTGCTGGCCGGAACATTGTGTGCTGCGACCTTGTCGCTCGGCGCCTGTTCGGGCCAGGATGACGCCACCAAAAATGGTCGCGGCGCACCAGAAGTCGGTTTTGTTGTCGCCAAGGTCGAGGCGGTGCCGGTCACGACGTCGCTCGGCGGACGCACCGTCGCCTTTGAAACCAGCGAAGTGCGGCCGCAGGTCGGCGGCCTGATCCGCCGCCGCCTGTTTACCGAGGGCGGCTTTGTCCGCGCCGGCCAGCCACTCTATCAGATCGATGCCAGCCTCTATCAGGCTGCGGCCGACCAAGCGGCTGCCAATCTCGCAAGTGCCCGCGCCAGCGCGCAGGCCGCCGACGAACGCGTCCGCCGCTTCGCGCCGCTCGCCAAGATGCAGGCGATCGCCGAGCAGGACTATACCGACGCGCTGGCCGAGGCCCGCGTCGCGCGCGCCGCGGTCGCGCAGAACAATGCCGCGCTCGAAACCGCGCGCATCACCCTGCGCTATGCGACGATCACCGCGCCGATCAGCGGGCGCATCGGCCGCAGCCTCGCCACGCCTGGAGCGCTGGTGAGCGCGAGCCAGGCGAGCCCGCTGGCGGTGATCCAGCAAACCGATCCGATCTATGTCGACATGCAGCAATCGAGCGCGGAACTCACCACGCTGCGCCAGGCGCTCGCCAACGGCGGCGTCGATGCAGGCAGCACGTCGGTGCGGCTGCGGCTGGAGGACGGCAGCGCCTATGGCTTTGCCGGCACGGTCCAGTTTTCCGACATCACGGTCAATGAAGCGACCGGCACCGTCACGCTGCGCGCGCGCTTCGCCAATCCCGCCGGGACCTTGTTGCCCGGCATGTTCGTGACCGCAATATTCGATCAGGCGATCAACCCGCGCGCCATATTGGTCCCGCAGGCGGCGCTCCAGCGCGATTTCGACGGGTCGGCGTTCGTCTATCTGGCTGGGGCCGATGACAAGGCGGTCCGCCGCAAGGTGACCGCCGATCGCACGATCGGCACCAATTGGGTGGTCACCGCCGGGCTGAAGGCGGGCGAGCGCGTCATCACCCAGGGGGTCGGCAATCTGAAACAAGGGGCACCGATCAAGCCGGTTCCGGCCAACAGCGCGCAGCGGGTGGGGGCGCCCGCGGCCAAGACAGCAGAAAAGAGTCCATAGCCCCTCATGTCGCGTCTGTTCATCAACCGTCCCATCTTTGCCTGGGTGCTGGCGATCATCGTCATGCTGGGCGGGATCGGCGCGCTGTTCGCGCTGCCGATCGAGCAATATCCCGACATCGCGCCGACGCAGGTTAATATCCGCGCCAGCTATCCGGGTGCCTCGGCCGAAGCGATCGAAAACAGCGTTACCCAGGTGCTCGAACAGCAGCTGACCGGGATCGACGGATTGCTCTATTTCAGTTCGCAATCGAGCGCGCGCGGACAGGCAAACATCACTGCGATCTTTGCCAAGGGTACCGACCCCGACATCGCGCAAGTCCAGGTTCAGAACAAAATCCAGTCGGCGATCTCGCGTCTGCCAGCCCAGGTGCAACAGCAGGGGGTGCGGGTCACCAAATCCAATTCGGACACGCTGCTGCTCGTCGGAATCTATGACGCGACCGACACCCGCGCCAACACCGATATTGCCGACTATATGACGTCGAACGTCCAGGATCCCCTGTCGCGGGTCGAAGGGGTCGGCGACGTCAATATCTTCGGCGCCCCGCACGCGATGCGCATCTGGCTGAATCCCCAGCGACTCGCCGCGGTGTCGCTGATGCCCAGCGACGTGATCGCCGCGATCACCGCGCAGAACAGCGAGGTCGCCGCAGGCGAGGTCGGCGGCCTGCCGTCGCCCGAGGGCCAGATGCTCAACGCCACGGTCACTGCGCAGTCGCGGCTGCAAACCGTCGAACAATTCGAAAATATCGTCCTCAAAACGCTGCCCGACGGGTCGAGCGTGCGGATCAAAGATATTGCGCGGGTCGAAATCGGCGCCGAAAATTACAGCCTGGTTAGCCGCATCAACGGCCACCCCGGTGCAGGCATGGCGATTTCGCTCTCGCCGGGGTCCGACGCGCTGGAAACCGCCGAACGCGTCAAGGCGCGCATGGTCGAGCTGGCCGCCGACTTTCCCGACGGCCTTACCTACAGTTACGCCAATGATTCGACCGCGTTCATCAAGCTGTCGGTCAGCGAAGTCCAGAAATCGCTGATCGAAGCGATCCTGCTCGTCATCATCGTCATGTTCGTTTTCCTGCAAAGCTGGCGCGCGGTGCTGATCCCGGCGATCGCGGTGCCCGTGGTCCTGCTCGGCACTTTTGCCATTTTCTATATTGCCGGATTCAGCATCAACACGCTGACCCTGTTCGGGCTGACGCTGGCGATCGGGCTGCTCGTCGACGACGCGATCGTCGTGGTCGAAAATGTCGAGCGACTGATGGAAGAAAATCCGGGCATGTCGGCGCGCGACGCGACGATCCAGTCGATGAAGGAATTGCAGGTCGCGCTGATCGCGATCGGGCTGGTGCTGTCGGCGGTGTTCCTGCCGATGGCCTTTTTCGGAGGGTCGACCGGGGTCATCTATCGTCAGTTTTCGGTCACGATCATTTCCGCGATGATGCTGTCCGTGCTGGTAGCGCTGATCCTCAGTCCCGCCCTGACATCGACGTTGCTGAAGCCCAAATCGCACGGCGAAACACCAACCGGCGGCCGTTTCGCGCGCCCGCGCGCCATGCTCGAACGCGCCAAGACCGGCTTCAACACCCGCTTTGACCGCACCGTCGAGCGTTATGTCGGCAGCGTGTCCGCGGTTGTCGACCGCAAATGGCTCTTCCTTGGCATCTATCTCGTCATTCTTGCCGTGCTCGCCATCCTGTTCCTGCGCCTGCCCAGCGGCTTTTTGCCCGGCGAGGATCAGGGGCGCGTCCAGGTTCAGTTCCGCCTGCCCGCCGGCGCTACCCAAGCACGGACGCTGGAAGTGCGCGACACCATCGAAAAATATCTGCTGGCGCAGGAAAAGGCGAACACCCAGACGCTGTTCCTGTTTACCGGCGGCGGCAGCAGCGCTGGCGGCCAGAACAGCGGCCAGGGTTTCATCAACCTCACCCACTGGGACAATCGCGAAGGCGCCGAAAATACCGCCGACGCGATCGCCGAACGGACACGCAATGCGATGCGCGGCCTGCGCGACGCCGAAGTGTTCGCGCTCGTTCCCGGCGCGGTACGCGGCCTTGGCGACAGTTCGGGGTTCACGATGCAGCTGCAAAATCGCGGTGGGATGAGCCGTCAGGATTTCATCGCGGCGCGCGACCGACTGATTGCAATGGCCAACGCCAACCCCAAGCTGACGTCGGTGCGCCTCAGCGACCTGCCCGATATTGCGACGCTCAAGATTGACGTCGATACGCAGCGACTCACCGCCTATGGGATCAACAACAATGACGTGAACGCCACCCTCGCGACCGCGTGGGGCGGCCGCTATGTCAACGACTTCATCGACGAAGGCCGCGTCAAGCGCGTCTATGTTCAGGGCGACGCGCCCTATCGCGCCAAGCCCGAAGACCTCAGCCAATGGTATGTGCGGTCCACCGACGGCGCGATGTCGCCCTTCTCGGCCTTTGCCCGCACCGGTTGGGCGACAACGCCCAGCAGCACCTCGCGTTTCCAGGGGGTTTCGGCGTTCGAAATCTCGGGCCAGCCTGCCCCCGGCACCAGTTCGGGCGAAGCGATGGACGAGATGGAAGCGATGGCCGACCAGATTCCGGGGACCAGCGTCGCCTGGTCGGGCTCGTCGTTCCAGGAACGGCTGTCATCGGGGCAGGCGCCCTTGCTCTATGGCATCTCGCTGCTCGTCGTCTTCCTGTGCCTCGCCGCGCTTTACGAAAGCTGGACGATCCCGCTCGCGGTGATCCTGATCATCCCGCTGGGACTGATCGGCGCGGTGGTCGCAGTGTCGCTGCGCGGGCTCGAAAACGACGTCTATCTCCAGATCGGCCTGCTCACGACGATGGGGCTCGCGGCGAAAAACGCGATCCTGATGATCGAATTTGCCGAACAGGAAGAGCGCAAGGGCAAGCGCGTGATCGAGGCGGCAATCGCGGCGGCGCGTATCCGCCTGCGTCCGATCCTGATGACCAGCTTTGCCTTCATCTTCGGGGTGTTGCCGCTAGCCATCGCGACGGGCGCCGGCGCGAACAGCCGCGTCGCGATCGGCACGTCGGTAATCGGCGGCATGCTGACCGCCGCCTTCCTCGCGATCTTTTTCATCCCGCTGTTCTTTGTCCTCGTCCGCCGCGGAGTGCGCGACGGGATCGCCGCGGTTCGCAGCCGCTTTGGCAAGGGCAAGGATGAAGGCCCGGCAGAGGTGCCGACATGATCGGCACCCGCGCCCTGTTGCTGGCGAGCACGCTGGCGCTGACCGGCTGCTCGCTGGCGCCCAAGACGGTGCTGCCGACCCCGCCCGTTCCGCAAAGCTGGCCGGTCGGCGACGCCTATCTGTTGCAAAGCGAGGCGGCGCTGCCGGTTCTCTCATACCAAAGCGTCTTCACCGACCCGCGCCTTCAGTCGCTGGCCGAGCAGGCGCTGACCAACAACCGCGACCTGCGCGTCGCCTATGCCAATGTCGCCGCGGCACGCGCGCAGGCGCGCGTCACCCGTTCGGGCCAGTTCCCCGCCATCGGAATCAGCGGCGGGGCGGGCTATTCGGACGGTGGCGGCAACGGCACGGGTGGGGGCGGCAGCGGCGATTTCTCCTTGCGCGGCGGTATCACCGCCTTCGAGCTCGACCTGTTCGGCAAGCTTGCCAACGCGACCGAATCCGACCGTAACCGTGCGCTGGCGACCGAGGCGGCGTCGCGCACCGTGCGCGTCGCGCTGATCGCCAATCTGGCCGAAGCGTGGGCAACCTATGGCGCCGACCGCGACCTGCTCGCCATCGCACAGGACACCGCAGCGAATGCGCGCGAGAATGTCCGGCTGACCCGCGCCCGGCTCGACGGCGGCGTCGCCCCGCGCACCGATCTGCGTCAGGCCGAACAGATATTGGCGACCGCCGAGGATGCGATTGCGGCGCAGACCAGCGCGCTGGCACAGGACGAAAATCTCATCCGCCTGCTCGTCGGCGGCGATGTCGACCGCGCGCTGCTTCCCGGCGGGCTGGCCGACGTTACGCCTGCGATCGCCTCGCTTCCGGCGGGGGTTAACTCGCAAATCCTGCTTCGCCGCCCCGATGTGATCGAGGCCGAATATAGCCTGCGCGCCGCCAATGCCGACATCGGGGTCGCGCGCGCGCAGCTGTTCCCCTCGATTTCGCTGACCGGTCTGCTCGGCTTTGCCAGCAACGCCCTGTCCAGCCTGTTCGACAGCGGGTCGTTCAGCTGGTCGGCGGGCGGCGATATGACCGCGCCGATCTTCGATGCCGGTGGCCGCCGTGCGGGGGTTGCGGTCAGCGAGGCGCAGCGCGACGCTGCGCTGGCGAATTATGAGGGCGCGATCCAGACCGCGTTTCGCGAAGTCGCCGACGCGCTTGCGGTGCAGGGTACGATCGCCGAGCGCGTGCGTGCCGCCGCGGCGAACACCGCCGCCGCGGCCGACACCGCGATGCTCACCGACGCGCGTTACAAGGGCGGCGTCGACAGCTTCCTCGCCAGCCTCGACGCGCAGCGCAGCCTCTACGCGGCGCGGCGCAGCGAAATCGCGACCCAGCTGCTGCTCGCCCAGACCCGCATCGCACTGTTCCGTGCGCTTGGCGGGGACAGCGGCGCGGGGACTGAAACAGCGCCGCCGCGCTAAGAATATTTCGCACGAAGACACGAAGCCACGAAGAGGCCGCGCTTGCCGCGAAGCGGCTTTCCTTTCCTGCATAGTGGCCATCCGCACCGATGCAGAGGCAATGGGCCTGTCGGCCCGAACCACCCTCTTCGTGGCTTCGTGTCTTTGTGCGAAACAAATTCGTCACCCCTTCGGATAGCTTGACATCCCCCCTCGCTCGCGCGCTAATAGAACAAATCAGGAACATATATGCGCGAGTCGTCCCAACCTCTCGCCGGGCTGCGCCAGCGCATCGCCCGGCTGGCCGCCACTGGTGGCCCCGCAAGCCGCCCGGTCGAAGGGTGGCTGGCGTCGGGGCATGATGCGTTCGATTCGGCGATCGGCGGCGGCTTGATGGTCGGACGCACGCATGAATTTTTCGCCGCCGACGCGCTCGATGGCGCCAGCGCCGCGGCCTTTGCAGCACTGCTCGCGCTGCGTACCCCGGGCAAGGCGCCGCTCTTGTGGCTGCGCACCGTCGATGCCGGACGCCGCACCGGCCATATCTATGCGCCCGGCATCGCCGAGCTCGGCGGCGATCCTAACCGCTTGCTGCTGATCGAGACCGCCGACCCTAAGATGTTGCTCGCCTGCGCCAATGATGCCGTGCGCTGCGCCGGATCGGCGGCGGTGATCGTCGAAAGCTGGGGCAAGTTTCCGTTGCTCGATCTCACCGCCGGGCGCCGCCTGACGCTCGGCGCGCGCGATGTGGGGACGACGCTGCTGATGCTGCGCCTGAATGCCGCGCCGACGCCGAGCGTCGCCGAAACGCGCTGGAGCATCGTCGCCGCGCCGTCGCGCGAACTCCAAGCCGACGCCCCCGGCGCCCCCGCCTTCGACCTCGAACTGCTGCGCTGGCGCGGCGGCCCCGCCGGAACGCGCTGGCGACTCGATTGGGATAATGATGAGCAAGCTTTCCGGGACGCGGCGCTATCTGGCGCTGTTCTTCCCCTGGCTGCCCGCCGAGCGGTTCACCCGCTCGGCGCCGAAGCCGCCTGACCTCCCGCTCGTCTTTGCCGAGAAGCAGCGCGGCGCGCTGCGCCTCGCCAGCATCGATATGCGCGCGCAGGCGCTCGGGCTTCGTGTCGGCATGCCGCTCGCCGACGCGCGGGCGCAGGTACCCGACCTTGCCATCGTGCCGCATGATTCCGTCCTCGACCAGAATTGGCTCGACCGCCTCGCGCAAGGCTGCGCGCGCTACACCCCGCTCGTCGCGCTCGATGCTCCTGACGGGCTGATCCTCGACATCACCGGCTGTTGCCATTTGTTCGATGGCGAGGCGGGGCTGATCGACGACATCGACCGGCGGCTGACCCGGCTCGGCATGACCTTGCGCCACGCCCTCGGCCCCACTGCCGACGCCGCCCGCGCGCTGGCGCGCTACCAGACGCGCCCCGCCCCCGACGAAGCGACCGCGATCCGCCGCCTGCCCGTCGCCGCGCTCGAACTCGACGGCGAAGCGACCACCGCGCTGGTCCGCGCCGGGCTCAAGACGATCGGCGATCTGGCGGCGCGGCCGATGTCGAACATCGCCGCGCGGTTCGGTGCCGACGCCGCGACCGCGCTGCGTCGCCTGCTCGGCGATGCGCCGAGCCCGCTCGACCCGCGCGTCACGCCGCCACCGATCGCCACCGAACGCCGGTTCGCCGAACCCGTCGCCAGCATGCCGCATGCGACGCAAATCCTCACCGAACTGGTCGGCGAAGCGATCGCGGACCTGACCGAACGCGGCAAGGGCGGACGCCATTTCCGCTCCACCTTTTTTCGCAGCGACGGTCTGGCGCGCAGCATCGAAATCGAAACCGGCCATCCAACGCGCGACGCGGGGCTGGTCATGCGCCTGTTCGCCGAGCGGATGGATGCCTTGCGCGATCCGCTCGATCCCGGTTTCGGTTTCGACATGATGCGGCTGGCGGTGCCGCGCCTCGAAGCCCTTGCCGCGACCCAACTCAAGCTCGAAGGCGGGGAAGTGCGCGCCGCTGCGATGACCGACCTCGTCGACCGTCTGGCGACGCGGCTCGGCCGCGGGGGGGTGCGCAAATTCGCCGCTGTCGATACCCACATCCCCGAACAGGCGCAGCTCGCCTTGCCCGCGATCGACGCCGCGCCGCCCACGCCCTGGCCCACCACTGACCCCGGCGAGCCACCGCTGCGCCCCTTCTATCTTTTTGACCCGCCGCAGGTGATCGAGGTGATCGCCGAGGTGCCCGACGGCCCGCCGCACCGCTTTCGCTGGCGCCGCGCCACCCACGCGATCCGCCGTTACGAGGGGCCGGAACGGATCGCGAGTGAATGGTGGCGGCGCAAGGACAATGCGGGTCTGACCCGCGACTATTACCGCGTCGAGGACGACCGCGGCCGCCGCTACTGGCTGTTTCGCCACGGGCTGTACGACGAAAAGCCCGATCCGCGCTGGTATATCCACGGACTGTTCGCATGAGTGAGGCGCCTGTCCCCGAACCGGTCTTCGCCGAACTAGTCGCCGCGACCAACTACAGCTTCCTGCGCGGCGCCTCGCACCCCGCCGAGATGGTCGCCGAAGCGATTGCACTGGGCATGCCCGGCATCGGCATCACCGACCGCAACAGTGTGGCGGGGGTCGTGCGGGCATGGGCGTTCCTGAAAGAGCTGCAGGTCAAGCAGCCTGAAATTGTCGCCAATTTCCGCCTCGTCGTCGGCGCGCGGCTCGTCTTCGCCGACGGCACCCCCGACATCGTCGCCTATCCAACAACCCGATACGGCTGGGGTCGGCTGACCCGATTGCTTTCAACCGGCAATCTGCGCGCGCAAAAGGGCGATTGCATCCTCTATCTGGAGGATCTGCTCGGTCATTGCGACGACCTGTTGCTGATCGCAATGGGCGGCGATGCAGCGCTGCTTCGCAAACTCAAACAGGCGCGGCGAAAATCGGTGTGGCTCGCCGCGACCATGGCGCGATCGGGCGCCGATGCGCGGCGGCTGAGCGAACTTGAACGCCTGTCGGCGGCAACCGGTGTTCCGCTGCTCGCCACCAATGACGCGCTCTATGCGACGATCGCGCAACGCCCCTTGCACGATGTCATTACCAGCATCCGCGAAGGCACCACGGTCCAGAAAGCCGGCAAGCTGCTGCGCGCCAATGGCGAACGCCATCTGAGAGCGCCCGCCGAAATGAAGCGATTGTTCAAGGATCATCCGAAAGCGATCGGAGAAAATGCCAAGCTGCTTGCCCGCATCCACTTTCAGCTCGACGACCTGCGCTATGAATATCCGCACGAGCCGGTGCCCGATGGCTGGAAGCCGTTCAATTATCTTCATCATCTGGTGAAAACCAAAGCCGAGGAACGCTACAAGACCCCGTTGCCCCCCAAGGTTCGCAAGCTGATCGCGAACGAACTGCGGCTGATCCGAAAGCGCGCTTATGTCTATTATTTCCTGACCGTTTACGATCTGGTTCGCTACGCCCGGACGCGCGAACCGCCGATTCTGTGTCAGGGTCGCGGCTCGGCGGCCAACTCGATCGTCTGTTTCCTGCTCGGCGTCACCTCGGTCGATCCGATGAAGCACGACCTCCTCTTTTCGCGCTTCGTGTCGGCCGAGCGTGACGAGCCACCCGATATCGATGTCGATTTCGAACATGAGCGGCGCGAAGAGGTCATCCAATATATTTATGACCGCTATACGCGCGATCGGGCCGCAATCGCGGCCACAGTCATCCATTATCGCCCGCGCAGCACGATCCGCGAGGTGGGCAAGGCGCTGGGCTTCAGCGAGGATGTAACCGCGCGTCTGGCGGATACCAGCTGGGGCAGCTGGGGCGACGAGGTACCGGTCGAGCGGCTGGTCGAGGCGGGGCTCAACCCGCACAACGGCGAAATCGAAAGGCTGCACCGCTTTGTCGGCGAATTGCTGAAAGCGCCGCGCCACCTGTCGCAGCATGTCGGCGGTTTTGTGCTGACCGAAGGGCGCCTCGACGAGCTAGTCCCGATCCACAATGCCGCGATGGAGGACCGCACCTTCATCGAATGGGACAAGGACGACATCGACGCGCTCGGACTGATGAAGGTCGATGTGCTCGCGCTCGGCATGCTCACCTGCATCCGCAAATGTTTCGACCTGATGCGCGCGCATCACCTGGCCGACCAGACGTTGGAAGTCGACATCGACTGCGACGATGCCGCGGTGTACGGCATGCTGCAAAAGGGCGACAGCATCGGAGTATTCCAGGTCGAAAGCCGCGCGCAGATCAACATGCTGCCGCGCCTGCGTCCAAAGGTTTTTTACGATCTGGTCGTGCAGGTTGCGATCGTTCGCCCCGGCCCGATCGAAGGCGACATGGTCCACCCCTATCTGCGGCGCCGGAACGGAGAGGAACCGGTCGAATTTCCCGAACCCGCTCCACCGCACCCGCCCGATGAATTGCATGATGTTCTGGGCAAGACTTTCGGCGTCCCGCTGTTTCAGGAACAGGCGATGAAGCTCGCGATGGTTGCTGCGAATTTCAGCCCGGAGGAAGCCAACGGCCTGCGTCGCGCGATGGCGACTTTTCGCAATGTCGGCACGATCGAGAATTTTCGCGACAAGATGATCGGCGGGATGGTCGCCCGCGGTTACAAGCAAGACTTCGCCGAGCGCTGCTTCAAGCAGATCGAGGGGTTCGGCAGTTACGGTTTTCCCGAAAGCCATGCCCAATCCTTCGCGCGGCTCGTCTATGTCTCCTCATGGATCAAGCATTATCATCCCGCGGTGTTCACCTGCGGGCTGCTCAATTCGCAGCCCATGGGTTTCTATGCTCCCGCGCAGCTCGTCCGCGATGCGCAGGAGCATGGGGTCGAGGTGCGCGCGGTCGATGTGAACGCCAGCGATTGGGACAATAAACTCGAACCGCGCGCCGACGGCAGTCTCGCGCTGCGGCTCGGGTTGCGGCAGGTCGATGGGTTTCGCGAGGCGTGGGCGGCGCAGATCGTCGATGCACGCGCCACGCCCTTCACCACCGTCGAGGCGCTCGCCCGCCGCGCCGACCTGCCCTCTCGCGCGCTGCGCCTGCTCGCCGAGGCCGATGCCTGCCGCTCGATGGGGCTCGACCGGCGCCCCGCGCTGTGGGACGCGCGCCGGGTGCGGCAGGGGGTGTTACCGCTGTTCGGCGCCGCCGAAGCCGACGAACTTGGCACCGAAAAAGACGCGCAGCTGCCCGCCACCCCGCTCGTCGAAAATGTCCTCACCGATTACCAGACGACGCGGCTGTCGCTGAAAGGCCATCCGATGGCGTTTCTGCGCGATGATTTCGCACGCGAGGGTGTGCTGAGCGCGGCGCAGGTTGCGGCCGCGAAGAACGGCTCGATCGTCCGCACCGCGGGGGTCGTGCTGATCCGCCAGCGCCCGGGCAAGGGCAATGCGATCTTCATCACGCTTGAGGACGAGGGCGGGGTCGTCAACATCCTGCTGTGGGCGCGCCATTTCGAACGCTATCGCCGCGCCGTCATGGCGTCGCGGCTAATGCTGGCCGAGGGCGAGGTGCAGCGGAGCAAGGAAGGCGTCATCCACCTGATGGCGACGCGCATTGTCGATCGCACCGCGATGCTCGATACGCTGGGCGACGGGCGCGAAGTCCGCCCTGACCTGTGCCGCGCCGACGAGGTCGCGCATCCGCAGCTGCCGCGCGGCTATGCGGCGAAACACGGCCATCCGCGCGACGTCCGCATCCTGCCCAGGTCGCGCGATTTTCATTGATGAGTAGCCGACCGACGTCGGCGAACGGCGCCAGCCCGCTCCCCCACCCGGCCTCCCCAACGATAGTAACCTAAGGGAGGCCGGGTGGGGGAGCGGGCTGGTGCCGTTCCTGTTCGGCTACGCCGAACCGACAAAAAGTTGATGCCCCGGCTGTGGGGGCCGGGGCATCGGATCAGGCTATCTAAGGGACCAACCGAATATAGCCTGAAAGTCGTTCGCGGGGTTTAGCCGCGGAGCAGGTTCATCACGCCCTGCTGGCTCTGGTTCGCCTGGGCGAGCATCGCGGTCGATGCCTGCGACAGGATCGAAGCCGCAGCCAGCTTGGTCGATTCCGCCGAGAAGTCGGTATCTTCGATGCGCGACTTGGCAGCTGCCAGATTCGTGACAGTCGACGTCAAATTGTCGACAGCCGATTCGAGGCGGTTCTGCTGCGCACCAAGGTTGGCGCGCTGGGTAGCGACCGTCTGGATGCCCGTGTCGAGCAGACCCAGCGCCGTCGCAGCACCGGCAGCGGTCGACAGGTCGACTGCGGCAACGGCGAGACCGGTGGCGGTAAGGTCGCCGATCGCGATATTGACCGTCTGGCCCGAAGCCGTACCGGTCTGGATGTCGATGCTGGCGCCGCCCGACAGCAGGTTGGTGCCGTTGAAGGTGGTGCGGGTCGCGATATCACCGATCTGTGCGATCAGGGCGGTGACTTCGGTCTGGATCGCGGTGCGGTCGGTCGTGGCGTTGGTGCCGTTGGCCGACTGGACAGCCAGTTCACGCATACGAACGAGGATGTTCGAAATGCCGCCCATCGCGCCTTCGGCGGTCTGCGCCAGCGAAATGCCGTCGTTGGCGTTACGAACCGCCTGCGTCAGGCCGCGGACGCTGGCGTCCATGCGGGTGGCGATGGCGAGGCCGGCGGCGTCGTCCTTGGCGCTGTTGATGCGCTTGCCGCTCGACAGACGTTCCATCGCCTGCGACTGGGCGCGTTCGGCAACACGCGAGTTGTTCTGGGCGCGAAGCGCGCTCACATTGGTGTTGATGACAGTCATTGGTTGTTCCTTTCCGGCCTCGATGGCCATTCCCGTGATGTGAGGGCTCGAGGAGCGGTCACGGAAAGCAGTAACGGCGGGCGGCGGCGGCGCTTAAGCCCGCGCCGTCAAAAAAATGCCGAAGGTTGTCCACGGCGACTGGTGCAACAAATCAACTCACTGAAAAATATAGATTAAATCTTTTGGCATGGCCTTTGCATTGTTCTTTGCGTGCGGCGCACCGCTGCGCACAGGACGGATGGAAAGCAATGAGCACGATTGACCCGAGCCGGCTGCTGCAGATGCGCAGTTCGATCCTCAATCAGAACCAGGCGCTGCAACGCGCCGCCGGTCGCGGCGGTATCGGTGGCACCGAGGGCGGCGTCGACGGCGCTGGCGGAACCCCCGATTTCGGCGCCGCGATCAACAATGCGCTGCAGCAGGTCAACGCCCAGCAGTCCAAGGCCAGCGAGATCACCGAAGCCTATGAGCGCGGCGACACCCACGACATCGTCAGTGTGATGATCGAGCGGCAGAAGGCCTCGCTCGGCTTCGAAACGACGTTGCAGGTGCGCAACAAGCTGCTGTCCGCGTATCGCGACATCATGAACATGCCGGTTTAAGCCATGGCCGACACCCAGATCCTCACCCCCGTTGACGACGGTCATGCGAACCGCCTGCCCGCCCCCGCGTTCGGCAACCGCTTCGCCCCGCTAACCGGCTTCGTTCGCCAACCCGCAGTGCAGCGCGCGCTGCCCGCCATCGCCATGACGTCGGCGATCGGCATCGCCGCGCTCGCCTATTTCACCATGCAGTCGGCTCCGCAGGCGCAGCTGTTCGCCGGGCTCGACGACATGGACAAATCGGCGGTCGCCGAGGCGCTCCAGACGCAAGGCATCGCGCACAGCATCGATGCGACCACCGGCGCGCTGACCGTTGACGCCGACAAATTGCATCAGGCGCGCATCGCGCTCGCCGGACAGGGTCTGCCGAAGGCGGCGCCGAGCGGCGATAGCCTGATCGCCGCGCTCCCCATGGGGTCGAGCCGCGCGATCGAAGGCGAAGCGCTGCGTTCCGCGCGCGAAGCCGATCTCGCCCGCACGATCGAGACGATCGACGCGGTCAAAAGTGCACGCGTCCATGTCGCCGCCGCTGAACCCAGCCTGTTCGTCCGCGACGACAAGCCGTCGACCGCGTCGGTGATGCTGACGCTGCAAAACGGCCGCTCGCTCAGCGACGGTCAGGTGCAAGCGATCCGTTTCCTCGTCGCCTCTTCAGTGCCCGGCATGAACGCCGATCAGGTGTCAGTGATCGACCAGCGCGGCGCGCTGCTCTCCGACACCGCGTCGGGCAGCGACATGAAGGCGTTCCAGTTGCAGGTGCAGGTCGAGGATCGCTTCCGCCGCGCGCTCGACACCTTGCTCGGCCCGATGCTCGGCGCCGGCAACTATAGCGTCGAAGTCCACGCCGACGTCGATATGTCCGAAAGTCAGGCGACGCGGGAAAGCTTTCCCGAAAACGACCGCGCGATGACCAGCGAACAGGTTACCCGCACTGTCAGCGGCGCGGGCACTCCGCCTGCCGTCGGCATCCCCGGTGCGCTGTCGAACCAGCCGCCGCAGGCGACGACGGTCACCGCGAATGCACCGACCCCGACGCCGGGCGCTGCCCCGACCCCCGGCACCGAAAGCAACGAAAACGCCGCGCGCGCCTTTGAAGTCGGCCGCGAGATTTCGGTGACGCACTCGCCGCAAGGCAAGCTGCGCCGCGTCTCGGTCGCCGTCGCGCTCAATCAGGGCAAGAAGGCGCTCACCCAGGCCGACATGACCAAGATCGACAGCTTGGTCAAAGGCGCGATCGGGTTCGACGCGACGCGCGGCGATCAGGTCGCGATCAGCCAACGTCCCTTTGTCCAGGTCGAGGCCGAGGAACCCGCATTCTACGATCAGGCCTGGTTCCTGCCGCTGGTCAAACAGGTCGGGGCGATCTTTGCCGCGCTGCTCGCCTTCCTGTTCATCGGTCGTCCGCTGATCCGCGCCGCCAAGGCGCGCACCGCCGAGCGCGCCGAACGCAATGCCGCGCTGGAGGAAACTTTGCTCGCCGCGACCGACGGGCGCCCCGCGCTCGCCAGCCCCGCCGCGGGCCGCGAAATCACGCTCGAAATGATCGAACAGGCGCCAAGCTATGAAACGCGCGCCAATCTGGTCCGCGCCTTTGTCCGTCAGGATTCGGCGCGCGCCGCGCTCGTCGTCCGCCAGCTGATGCAGGAGGGCGCCCGTGCTTGACGCCGCCGAAACCATGGCGCCGCCCGCGAACCAGACCATCGAAGGATCGGCCGCCGCCGCGATCCTGCTGATGCTGCTCGACGAAAACGAAGCCGCGACGATCCTGAAGCACCTCGATCCCGACGAAGTGCGCCAGCTCGCCAAGTCGATGTTCGACACCGCCAACGCCAGCGAAAAGCAGATCGGGCAGGCGCTCGACCGTTTCGTCGTGCGCAGCCGCGACGTCAGCGCGCTCGCGATCGGCGCCGACATTCGGATCCGCACCGTGATCAATCAGGCGGTGGGCAACGTCCGCGCCGACAATATTCTGGCCGCGGTCGCGCCGCAGCGCAGCGCCGCCTCGCTCGAAATCCTCCGCTGGATGGACGTCGACGCGATCAGCGGCCTGCTCGCGCAGGAACATCCGCAGGTCGGCGCGCTGATTCTGTCGGTGCTGGTTCCCGACGTCGCCGCGCGCGCAATCGAAACGCTCGACGAAATCCTGCAGGCCGATCTGGTGCTGCGCGCCGCGATGCTGACCTCCGTCCCCGCCGCCGCGATCGAAGATCTGGAATCGGTGCTCGCCAGCGCCAATGTCGATGGCCAGCGCGTCGCCAAACAGGCGATCGGCGGCCCGAGCGACGTCGCCAAGATCATGAAGAAGATGCCGAAGTCGCTGAGCGAACGCACGATCCGCGCGCTCAAGAAAACCGACAAGGTGCTCGCGCAAGCGATCGAGGAAGAGATGTTCGTCTTCGAGAACCTCCGCGATCTCGACAAGAAGAGCCTCGGCTCGGTCCTCCGCTCGGTCGATGCCGCGCAGCTGGCCGTTGCGCTCAAGGGCACCGACGACGAGATGGTCGATCTGTGCCTTGCCACCATGTCGCAGCGCGCATCGGAAACGATCCGCGACGAAATGGCCGAAATGACGATGGTCAAACGCGCCGATGTCGACGATGCGCAAAAGAGCATCATGACGATCGTCCGCCAGATGGCGGCGTCGGGCGAAATCATGATCGCGGGCGGAGGCGACGATTATGTCTGATCGCGCCGCCGAAACCGGCTTTGCCCCCATCACCCTCGCCGAAGCGATGGCGCGGAGCAGCGGCTTTCGCCCGCTGGCCTTTGGCGCTGGCGCCCGCGCGCCGCAGACCGCCGACGGCAGCAGCACCGAACTCGACCTCGACGACCCCTTTGCGCGCGGCCTGGCCGAGGGGCAGCGCGTCGCCGAGGCCGCCTATGTCGCCGAACGCCACCAATTGCTCGCACTGCTCGCCAACGCCGAAGCCTTGCAGGACGAACCGAGCGAAGAACTGGCGCAGCTGATCGCGCGCACCGTCGAACGGCTGGTGCATCAGATCGTCGCCGACGCCCCGATCGACGCGGCGTGGCTTCAGGCGCAGGCTGAAACCGCTGCGGCGCTGGTCGCCGACGCCGACAAGGCCCGGACCTTGTGGGTTCACCCCGACGATGCCGCCCTGCTGAGCGATTGTCCGTTGCCGCTGGCGCTCGCCAGCGACCCGGGGATGATGCGCGGCACCGTCCGCATCGAAACCTCGACCGGCTGGATCGAACATGGCCGCGCCGTCTATCTCGACGAACTGTGCGTGGCGCTCGGCGAAGGGGCGTCCGCATGACGCGCCGCCTCGCCCTTTCCGCGCAGCAGCTGCTCGACCCGATCGACCTGACCAATGCCAGCCCGCGCCGCATCGGCACCCTCGTCTCACACGAGGGCATCATGCTCGAAGTGTCGGGGTTCCCGCAGCCGCTAGGCAGCAATGTCCGCATCAAGTCGGCGAACAACGATTATGTCTATGGCGAGGTTGTCGGCTTTCGCGGCCAGAGCAGCCTCGTCCTCCCCTTCGACACCAATATGCCGCTCGTCACCGGCGCGCCGGTCGAGCCGCATGGCGCCAGCTCCATGGTCGCGTGCGGCAAGGCACTGCTTGGCCGCATCATCGACGCGCAGGGCAATCCGCTCGATGGCCGCCCGCCGGTCAAATCGCAATTCCAGTGGCCGCTCGCCGGGCGCAAGGTCAATCCGCTGCGCCGCGGCCGCGTCACCCGTCCGCTCAACATGGGCGTGCGCGCGATCAACGCGCTGCTGACCGTCGGCGAAGGCCAGCGCGTCGCGATCATCGCGGGATCGGGCGTCGGCAAATCGGTGTTGATGGGCCAGATGATCGCCGGGACCGAATGCGACGTCATCGTCGTCGGGCTGATCGGCGAACGTAGCCGCGAAGTCAGTGATTTTGTCGAAACCAAGCTGCCCCCCGAAGTCCGCAAGAAGGCGGTTGTGGTCGCGGTTCCCGCCGACCATCCGCCGCTGCTGCGCCTGCGCGCCGCGATGCGCGCCACCGCGATCGCCGAGGCGTTTCGCGCCGACGGCAAGAAGGTGCTGCTACTCATCGACAGCCTGACCCGCGTTGCCCATGCGCAGCGCGAGATCGGGCTGACGCTGGGCGAGCCGCCGACAATGAAGGGCTATCCGCCTTCGGTGTTTGCCCTCATCCCCTCGCTGTGCGAGCGCGCCGGGATC
>Ga0265296_1000250_pt1 | contig 97282 bp, 88 predicted proteins | sample MunlanPumphouse1_FD_189073 | JGI IMG/M metagenome (GOLD analysis project Ga0265296, IMG submission 189073) | Groundwater microbial communities from a municipal landfill in Southern Ontario, Canada - Pumphouse #1 | ecosystem: Environmental > Aquatic > Deep subsurface > Groundwater | place...
AGATGGACGTAAAGTGTGATCAGGAGGGTGTTGAGGTCGGTATTCACACATTGGGCTTAACACCCTCTGCCAACGATTAACAGCCTCCACGCCGTTCACAGCCAATCGGACTCACTCATCTAGTGGGCTAGCGGTGGCGTTCGGCGGGGCCTTCGGGCTCGCCGGCGGCGCCGTCCCCGACAGCGCCGCGCAGGCTTGGATGAAAGGAACGACCGAGATGGACACGCACGACCAGAGCCCTGCACTTGATCGTGGTGCGCAGCAACGGGGCGCAGTTCCGCCACGCGCACCCCGTCTTGGATGTGTGTGATCGACTGTTTGTAGGCCGGTTGAGCAGGGTTTCCGGCCGACGTAGTGGCTGGTTTCCTGCTGAAAAGCGCGAGATTCCGGCCATGGCGCGTCGCGTGTGAGTGGTGCCTGACGAGGTGCCGGGCGTGACGTGTTTTCGTTCACATCGGCGACGGTTTTTCAATGAGTCAACGTGCGTTGACGACTCGAGCGGAGTGCACCATGCTCAGTGATACCTCCAGGTGGCCCCATGCTCGTGGCAACGAGGTGGTTCCATCCGCTGGCAAGCGGCAACCGTCCTGACGGACCGCCAACGCTCAGCGGACATAAATAGTGATCGCGACGACAACGTCGACCAGCAGAACGGTTGCCGCGGTCGCGAGCGTGATCACTCGACCGTACCGAGTCTTGCTGGACTCGGCACGAAGTGGCAGCAGCAACTGGCGGCCCAGGACGTAGGCCGCTAACGCTCCTATGAAAATGGTGCCGGGGAACTCCGAGAGCCCAGCGATGACCAGCACGCCCAGCGCCGTACCGCCGATGATTGCTGCCAGCGCGGATTCCAGCAATTGCGTGGGGATTCGGCGCACACCTAGTCTCCGGTCCGACGACCACAGACCCCAACGCGATGCAGTCGGCCGGCCAACGCAGCATCCGCTGAGCAAACACCCGAATCGACCGATCGTCATCCCGAACATCAGCGCCGGCGCGGTGATGTCCAGCAGCGAGCCCAAGTCGATGCCAGCCACCAGGGCCCCGACGATCAACCCGACAGCGGCCCCCAGCACGAAACCTTGGATGCACATCCCACCCCCGGACAGTGCCCGTCGTCGGGCAGCCGGATACACCGCCAGGTAGTACAATTTCGCCCCTACCAGCCCGATCAGGCTTGCCACCAGCGACACCAACCCGACCCCGACCACAGACAGGCCGAGAAGAGCAGCCAGCACCCCTTGGACGCCCAGCGCAACCGCCGCGCCCAGAGCGACGAGAGCCGCCCAGGAGCCGAGCAGCACGCCGGGGGCCTTCTGGGCGATCACCGCAGCCCAACCGGTGGAACCCTCGGCGGAGGCTCCGGGCAGACGGGGCAGCACGGCTAGGGCATCGCGGGAGGACTCGCGATCGACTCCGATGTGGTGCGCGGAAGGTCGTGCCACAACCCGCCACGAGCCCGCTTTCACGTTCGGGACTCGAGTGGTGACCGCAATTCGACCACTACCCGGCAGCACTCGCTCCACCGTCGTCGCAACCTTGAAGAGATCCCCAGTGCCGGGTGTGTGCTTCACTCCCATGCGGCGACCCTCGAACTCGATCGCTACCGAATACGGATCGCCGTCAGACGCCGCGCGGAATTCGTACGTCAACCCCAATGCATGCGGCTCCACCTCGGCCAACGCGCTGCAATTGAATGCGGTAACCCGCAGCGGGCCAGCCTGCTCGGCGGCCCTACCGGGGTCGGGTTTCGTCCGCGGTGCCACCTGACCGGCTACCCCACTCTTTGTCGCAGAGGGTGTCGGGGCTGTTGTCGCAGAGGGTGTCGGGGCCTTTTTCGCAGAGGGTGTATGCGCTGTTGGCGCAGAGGGTGTCGGCGCGCGAAAAAATGATGCCCCGGGACGCGATTTAGACCGCTTGTCATCACTGGACACGATCTTCCTTCCTAATTCAGTAATGCGGGTTTGGCCCGCGGGTCGCAAACTCGTCGATGTCGATGCGTCCAGTCACGTAGACCTCTCCGTCGGCACGAACGGCGGCGGTGATGTGCAGAACGTACGCACTTCGAGTCCGGCGGGTCGGACGATCCTGGCCACGCACTGGTTCTCACCCCAACTGCACGGCGTGGGAGCCGCTGCGGTTGCCGGTGGGGGACTACGGCTGATTCATCTCCGAAGCACGCACAGCGCGAGCAAATCCACGGACATCGCACGAGGCAGTTGGCGGAAAGATGCCGTGTCGGGTGCGTTCGCAGGCGCAACGCGCATCCGCATCAATGGAGCGCGGCCACGAATGCGCCAGATGCCGGCGAACACGAATATCGCACAGGCCAAGACCGCCATCCCTACGTCGGTGAGATCGCGCGCTCCGGGGTAAACGTACACCGAGCAGTCGGAATCGGCGGGGCCGTTGGCCTGATCCGAAACCTGTGGCGCGGCCACCGAAACGGCCGACATCTGCGGCTGCGCCTCAGCTCCTTGTTGACTGAGGGCGTGCATCCCGACCAGACCGAAGATCAACAACAGCGCAAACCCGACGATCGCTACGCTACCGGTCGGCCGAGAACGCATGCCGGGCCAATTCACGGTCCAGCCCATAGTCTCCCGCCGTCTCCTTCAGCCGCCTCGACGTGCTGCAACACTACACCCGCCGCACTCCGCGGCAAAGTCCTCGTGCGCGAGCGCACCCAACCGAGCATTGACACGTTCGTGCGACGACAACGACCGCAGTTCCAGGAGTGAACTCGGCACGATTCGAGCACCGACCGTTCTGTTGACGCGACGCCAAAGGCCGCTCTTCGGGCGTCCGCCCGGATCGCGCGCACATGCAGAGCGAGCGAGCAAGCGGCGTGACCCTCCCGTACCGACCGGTGGGGACAAGCTGTCCACTTGTCCGCGAGCGAATGATCGCGTCGAGAAGTTTTGACGGCCGCAGACTACCGCGGCACTCGTCGTGGATTGCCGAGGACCGCAAGTGCCAGTGCTTCAGTCCACAACGCGAGCCAGATGGCGGCACGCTCCGGAAAGGCTCGAGTCGTTCGACGGTGCATTGTGCTCGTCAGGGAATGCTGTGAGAAGACGCCGACGTTGCGCATGAGCTCGCGTGTCGTCGATGAGGTGCTTGACCGCTGCGGAGCCCGCTCCCCTCCCCTGCGCTTCAGGGACGATGAACCACCCTGCTTCGAACACGTCTTGATCGCGCCACGTCGTCTTCCAGCAGTAGATGGCACCCAGTGACTCCGAGCCGTCGGTGACTGGACTTCACTCATGCGACGACGATTGCACGGGTCACCGACATCCGAAGATCGCGATCGACGATCTCAGTCCGACGCTTCCAGGATGCCGCGCATCGCAGCCGCATCGATCCGCGAGGTCTCACCCTCATACTCTTCTTCCACGCGGAAGCTCAGGCCGTTGCGTTCGCAGAACGCCGCGGTCTTCTCCAGCCGCGGAGCGACCTCGACGTGGTCGTTGCCGAAGAGCTCGGCGGCGTACACATTCCTGCCGGCGCTCACGGCCGAACTCAGTTCCACAGTGGAACGCCCGGTGATGCCGTACAACTCCTTGAGCAGAGGCGGAGGCAGTTGGGGACTGCCCTCGATGAAGATCGCGATGGAGGGGGATTCAGCCATGATCCATTTCACCACGCGCCGAGTCCAGTTCGACGCGGCACCCCGCGCGTAAACTGAGGCACGTGCGCACCGCTTCCTCCTCCCCTGGTTCGACGATCGGATGGAGAGCATGGCTGATCTGGTCGGTCGGCGTCGCGGCGTACATGCTGGCCATCACTAACCGCACATCGCTCGGGGCCGTGGGTGTGGATGCGGCGGAGCGATTCCAGGCGGATGCTTCGACCCTGTCGTTGTTCGCGGTGGTGCAGCTCGCGGTGTACGGCGGCATGCAGATTCCGATCGGGGTGCTCCTCGACAAGTACGGCGCACGACCGATCATCACGATCGGCATGATCCTGATGGCCTTCGGGCAGTTGACGATCGCGATCTCCCCCAGCATCGGCATCGCGATCGTCGCCCGCATCCTGCTCGGCGCAGGTGATGCGGCAGTGTTCCCCGCCGTGCTCAGACTCATCGCGATCTGGTTCCCGGCGCAGCGGGGCCCCGTGATGGTGCAGCTCACCGGCGTCCTCGGGCAGGCCGGTCAGCTCGTCGCGCTGATCCCGCTCGCCGCTCTGCTGCACGCCACGAGCTGGACGATCACCTTCGGCAGCATCGCCGGTCTCGGCATCCTCTTCGCCATCCTCGTCTGGCTCGTGATCCGCAATCGACCACCAGAGCTCGACGCCGACATCACCGTCAACACCGATACCGGCGTCGTTCGCGTCGTGACATCAGCGATCGACACCGGCGTGGGCATCCGCGCGGCGTGGGCGCACCCCGGAACCAGGTTGGCGTTCTGGTCGCACTTCACCACTCCGTTCGCTGGAACCGCATTCGTCCTGCTTTGGGGAATGCCGTTCCTCACGGCAGGCGAGGGCGTCACGACGGGACAAGCAGCCACGATCATCTCGACATATGTCGTTGCCGGAATGTTTCTCGGCCCGATCATCGGAAACCTCTCCGGACGCATGCCGAACCGGCGATCACTCGCACTCGTGCTCCCTGCAGTCGGGATCCAGATGATCGCGTGGATCGTCATCCTGCTGCTCCCCGGACCCGCCCCGCTCTGGCTCCTCTACGTTCTTGCGGTCGCGCTGGCCACCGGCGGTCCCGCGTCGATGATCGCCTTCGACCACGCGAGGACGCACAACCCCGCACATCGGCTGAGCACCGCCACGGGGCTCACGAACGGCGGTGGATTCATCTCCGCCCTCATCGCGATCTTCCTCATCGGTCTCGCGCTCGATCTGCAGGGCGCCGGCACGCCGGAGACGTATTCACTCGAGGCGTTCCGCATCGCGTTCCTCGCCCAGGTACCGATCTGGCTGGTGGGATCCGCATTCATCTTGATAGAGCGCAAGCGCACCCGCATCCGTATCGGGCTGGACCCGGAACGAAGGACGAGAAGATAACCGGCCGCGCCTGAGGACTCGCGCGGCTACAGCACGGTGTCGTCTGTCGGCGCATCCCGGCGACGACGAGAAGCAAGCAGGATGAGCCCGAGGACGAACACGACGGCGCCGGCCCCCATCAGGATGTAGCCGATCAGGTCGAGGTTGGCCCATTCGACCTCGACGTTCACCGCGAACGTGAGAATGGCGCCGATGACGAACAATACGATTCCTGTGCCGATGCTCATGCGAGGTCCTTTCCTGGTACCCGTGGCGACACCTGCGTCGACGAGCAAACCACTGCTGTTCGTTCTGACGATGCCAGCAATCTCCACCCGAGGCAAGAGGTTCGTCAGCGCTTTCGCGGCGTCCAGCCGGCCAGCAGCGCATCATCCGACGCCGCACGTTCGAGATCGACGGCCGATGACCACCCCTGTGCGGCATCAACGGCATCGAAACCGCCGCGCGCCACACGCATCCCGACATCCTCATGATGCATGCGCGGCGCTCCGCCTCGCCTCACGGAGGCACGTACGTTCCATGCGTCGTCCGCGTATCCCCCGCCGCGGAACACCCGGTACTCGTCGTAGCGGGCAGGGTCCAGCAGATCCCAGCACCACTCCCATACGTTGCCCAAGGTATCGAACAGCCCGTTCAGATTCGGCATCTTTCCGCCGACATCCTGCGGCGTCGGCATACCGTCTGCCGCAGTCCACGCGACGTCGGCCAGCAGACCGTAATGCGGACCCGTCGAACCCGCGCGGCACGCATGCTCCCACTCCGCCTCGGTGGGAAGCCGGTATCCGTCGCTGTCGACATGCCAGGTGATGTCCTCACCGTCGAACGTGTACGCCGGATCAAGACCTTCCCACTCAGAAGCCGCGTTGCAGAACCGCACCGCGCGCAGCCAGCTCAGGTCCGTCGCCGGACGGCGAGGATGCTGTGCGGCGATTCCGAGGATCTCGGACATCTGCTCCTCGGTGACGGCGAACACGCCCAGCTCGAACGAATCGAGTGTCACAGAGCGCACGAGGTCGCGGCGCGCGTCGTGCAGCGTTACGACACCGCCCGGCACCCGCGCCATCTCCAGATCGCTCACGTGGTGGCACGCTCCTGAACCGGGATCGCGAACAGCCGCATGAAGTACTGGCACAGCGGCCCGACGAGCAGCGCGAATGCGACAGTGCCGAGCCCCACGTTGCCACCGAGCGCCCAGCCGACTGCGACGACGACGATCTCGATGCCGGTTCGCACGATCCAGATCCGCCAGCCGGTCTGCTTGTGCAGACCGGTCATCAGGCCGTCTCGCGGTCCGGGACCGAAATGAGCGCCGATGTACAGCCCGGTCGCAGCGGAGAGGATGAGCAGCCCGACCACGAAGAAGCAGATGCGGAGCCACAACGGCTGATCCGCCGGGATCAACCAGAGACCGACATCGGCGGCCGGCCCGACGAGCAGGGCGTTCAGCACCGTGCCGATCCCGAGCCTCTGCCGCAGCGGGATCCACAGCAGCAGCACGACGACGCTGATCAGGATCGTCACCACTCCGAAGCTCAGCGGCACGTGACGTGTGATGCCCTGCGACAGCACATCCCACGCGGCCGCGCCGATCTGCCCGCGCACCATGAACGCGATCCCGATGCCGTACAGGAACAGCCCGACCAGCAGCTGCACCCAACGGCGCGGGAGCCTGCGGCCGCGCAGTGCGTTCACTGCGGCGCTCGTTCGACCCACGCGCCGTACTTGGCGGCGCGGCCATCACCCGAGGATGTGCGCGTCAGCCGTCGCTTGACCCACGGCCCGACGTGCTCCCGGTAGTAGGCGAGCCCGACCGCTCCCCCGGCCCGCAACTCGCTGGGCGCCCACCACTCTGCCGGCGGTTCATACCCGAGTGCGTCCAGGACCCTGGCCGCGACGCGGTGATGACCTGCCGAATTCATGTGCAGACGATCTTCCGACCAGTAGGCACTGCGGGCGAGTTCACGATCGGGCCAGTTCAGCGCGCGGACGACGTCGGCACGGTTCGCGATGCGGCGCATCACAGCCGCGGAGAGCTCGTCTCCGCGGCGCTGGATCATGGAACCCATCGGCAGTTGTCCTGCAGGGTTCGCGCCGGACAGCACGATGAGAGTCACGCCCTGGTCATCGCATCGACGAAGAACGCGTGAGAACGCGTCGGCGATGTGCTCCAGATCGGTCCGCGGGCGCAGCATGTCGTTGCCTCCCCCGTTGAAGGACAGATGCGTGGGGTTCAGCGCCAGGGCGGGTTCGAGCTGCTCCTCGACGATCGGCCACGCGAGCTTGCCGCGGACCGCCAGGTTCGCGTAATGGATCGGATGACCGGCAGCATCGGCCCACCCCTGCGCCGCGATATCGGCCCAGCCGCGCACACGGCCGTCGGGCAACTCGTCGCCGACGCCCTCGGTGAACGAGTCGCCGATGGCCACGAACCTCACATCACTCACCGAACCAGCCTATGCCCGGCCGCGAGCACGACGGCTCACCGATCGTCGAGTGCCTGGCCTCTTCGATCGACGAGTCCCCAGGTCACGATCGCGGCGAGGACGAAGAAGCCGGCGAAGACGGCGAACAGCACCGGCACTCCGCCGGTCGCCAAGAGCACCGGAACGATCAGTGGTGCGACGATGGACGCGATCCTGCCGACCCCGGCCGCCCACCCCGCACCCGTGCCGCGCAGCGAGGTCGGATAGATCTCCGGGGTCACGGCGTACAGCGCGCCCCACGCGCCGAGATTGAAGAACGACAGCGCCATTCCCGTCGCGATGATCGCCCCGACGCCCGTCGCGGTCCCGAACAGCACAGCCGAGACCGCGGATCCGGCGAGGAACACCGACAGCGTCGTTCGGCGCCCCCACACCTCGATGAGCCACGCGGCCACGGCGTATCCCGGCAGCTGAGCGAGTGTGATGAGCAGCGTGAACCCGAAGGAACGGACGAGATCGTAGCCGGCATCGACGAGGATGCTGGGGATCCAGATGAACGCGCCGTAATAGGCGAAGTTCACGCAGAACCAGATCAGCCAGATGCACAGGGTGCGCAGCCTGAACTCGGGATACCAGAGCGTACCGAGGCGTGTCGCGGCGTCGTCGGCGATGGCGCGAGAGGTCGCCGCTTTGTGGACGAGCGGGCCGCCCGTGATCCCGGCATCCGCCTCGAACGCCGACACGATCCTCTCCGCCTGCGAGATCCTCCCCCGTGACGCCAGCCATCGGGGCGACTCGGGAAGGCCCCAACGCACGATGATCGCGTATGCGGCGGGCACCGCGCCGAGGGCGAACGCCCAGCGCCAGCCCGATTCGGATGTGGGGATCACGAAGTAGCCGATCAGGGCAGCGGCCGTCCAGCCGACGGCCCAGAACGCCTCGAGGATGACGATGAGGCGCCCCCTGATGCGGCGCGGCGCGAACTCGCTGACGTAGGTCGACGCGACCGGAAGCTCCGCACCGAGACCGAGACCGACGAAGAACCGCAGCACGAGCAGCATCGCCAGTCCGCCGACGAGCGCGCTGGCACCGGTGGCGACCCCGTAGATCAGCAGTGTGATCGCGAACACCTGGCGCCGGCCGAGGCGATCCGCCAGCAGACCACCGAGCGTCGCGCCGATCGCCATGCCGATGAACCCGACGGAGGCGATCCACCCGGTCTCCGCCTTCGACAGGTCCCACTGCTGAGCGAGAGCGGCGATGACGAACGAGATGAGGCCGACATCCATCGCGTCCAGCGCCCAGCCAACGCCCGATCCTGACAGGACTCTGAAGTGCCGCCGCGTGAACGGCAGCGCGTCGAGACGCTCTGCCAACGAGGTGCGACTCGAGATGCCGGGGTCGCTCATTTCAGCAGATCTCTGACACGGGGGATCACCTCGGTGCCGTACAGCTCGATGCTGCGCATCATCTGCTCATGTCCCAGCGTGCCGGTGGCGTACTTGAGGTCGAATCTGCCGATCCCCAGTGTGCGCACGGTATCGGCGATCTTCTGGGCGACGCGTTCGGGAGAGCCGGAATAGATCGCCCCGGCGGGCCCCACGTCGTTCTGGAAGCGCGCCCGGCTGTACTCGGGCCAGCCGCGCTCCTTGCCGATCGTGTTGTTCATGGCCTCGAACCCCGAGTACGCGCCGTCCCAGGCCTCATCGTCGGTATCGGCGATGTGCCCGGGCGAGTGGACGGCGATCGGATGCTCCGTCGTGCCGAACGCGGCGATCGAGCGATGGTACAGCTCGACGAACGGCGCGAAACGCCCTGCTGGGCCGCCGATGATCGCGAGCATGAGTCCCACGCCGTGCCTGGCGACGCGCACGACCGATTCCGGACTCCCGCCGACGCCCACCCACGTGCGAAGCCCGTTCTCGGTCTTCGGGAACACATCGGCGTAGGTGAGCGCCGGGCGCATGGTGCCCGACCAGGTGACCGGCTTCTCCTCGGCGAGTTCGACGAAGAGCTCGAGCTTCTCCTCGAACAGGGCTTCGTAGTCGCGCAGGTCGAAGCCGAAGAGCGGAAACGACTCGGTGAACGAACCACGACCGAGCACGACCTCGGCGCGGCCGCTGGAGAGCGCGTCCAACGTCGCGAATCGTTCGTAGACTCTGACCGGGTCATCGGATGACAGCACCGTCACCGCGGTGCCGAGTCTGATCCGCTCGGTACGTGCGGCGATCGCGGCGAGCACCATCTCCGGCGCGGAGACGGCGAACTCCTTGCGGTGATGCTCGCCCACTCCGAAGAAATCGACGCCCACCCGGTCGGCGAGTTCAGCCTGTTCGACGATGTTGCGGATCGTCTGGGCCGCCGTCAACAACTCTCCGTCGGGATCGCGGGTGATGTCGCCGAACGTGTCCAGGCCGAACTCGAGAACCATCTGCTGCCTACCTGTTCACGAGGGCCGTGCGAAGCGTGTCGAGCCCGACACCGCCGAGGTCGAGAGCGCGCTTGTGGAACTGCTTGATGTCGAACGCGTCGCCCTGCTGCACGCGGTAAGCGTCTCGCACCTGCTCCCAGATGCGCTGTCCCACCTTGTACGACGGAGCCTGTCCGGGCCAGCCGAGATACCGGTTGACCTCGAACTGCACGAACTCGTCCGACATGTTGACGTTGCGCCGCATGAAGTCGAGTGCGTAGTCGGCATCCCATGTGCCGGTGCCATCAAGACGAGGCTTTCCCAGGTGCACGCCGATGTCGAGGACGACCCGGGCTGCGCGCATGCGCTGCCCGTCGAGCATGCCCAGCCGGTCGGCAGGATCGTCGAGGTAGCCCAACTGCTGCATGAGCCGTTCGGCGTAGAGCGCCCAGCCCTCTGCGTGTCCTGACGTACCGGCGAGCAGCCGGCGCCAGGAGTTCAGTTCTGCCCTGTTGTAGACCGCCTGCCCGATCTGGAGATGGTGGCCGGGAATGCCCTCGTGGTAGACGGTGGTGAGCTCGCGCCAGGTGTCGAACTCCGTGACGCCCTCCGGCACCGACCACCACATGCGCCCTGGACGGGAGAAATCGTCCGTCGGGCCGGTGTAGTAGATGCCGCCCTCTTGCGTGGGCGCGATCATGCACTCCAGCGTGCGGATCTGCTCGGGGATGTCGAAATGGGTCGCGCCGAGCTCGGCGACCGCGCGGTCGCTGGTCTCCTGCATCCAGCGCTGCAGCGCTTCGGTGCCGTGCAGCTTGCGCGAGGGGTCGGCCTCCAGGTGCGCCACGGCCTCTTCTACGGTCGAGCCGGGGAGGATCTCGTTCGCGATCGCGGTCTGCTCGGCCACCATGCGGGCGAGTTCTTCCCGACCCCACTCATAGGTCTCATCGAGGTCGATCTCGGCGCCGAGGAACCGGCGGGAGTTGAGCGCGTACAGCTCGCGACCCACAGCATCCACCTCACTCGCGGCTGGCGCGAGGGTGCCGTTGAGGAAGCTCCTCAGCTCGTCGTAGGCGACCCGTGCCGCCGATGCGCTGTCGGCGAGTTCGCGGGCGAGGGATGCCGGAAGCTCGCCCTCGTCCGGCGTCGCACCGGCCACGAACGCGGCGAAGAAACCGTCGTCTGCGGTGTACCGCACGATCTGGTCTGCGACCTCGACCACTTGCCGCCGAGCGGGCACGACGCCTTCTGCGATGCCCTCGCGCAGTGTCGCGGTGTAGCCGCGCAGCGCGTGCGGGACTGCGGCCAGACGCTTCACGATGATCGACCAGTCATCGGCCGTCGACGTGGGCATGAGGTCGTAGACCTGGCGGATGTCCTGAGCCGCCGAAGCGATCACATTCAGATCGCGAAGATGCCACCGTGCATCGTGGAATTCGAGATCGAGCTTCAGCTCGCTGCTGAGGTCGGCCTTCGTGACCTCGTCGACGGCATCGGCCGGGACCAGCTCCTCGAGCGCGCTGAGCGTCTTGCGCGCCTCGCTCGCGTATTGCTGCTGCCCGTCAGGGCTGAGGTCGCCGTAGCGGTCGTTGGCGTCGTTGCGCCCGATGTACGTGCCGACGGTTGGTACGAGCTCTACGGTGGTGTCGACCCATTCTTCTGCGACCTTGTCGATCGCTGAGGGTGTGCGAGGGGTAGTCGTCATTGCTTCAGCGTAGCGGCGCCGATCACCGCATCGTTTGCGGATTGGTTCAGTGCGCTGCCTCGTTCCAATCGTGCCCTCGGCCGACCTGCACCTCGAGCGGGACGGAGAGATCGGCGGCATCGGCCATGCGGGCGCGCACGATCTTCTCTGTCGCGTCCCACTCCCCCGGCGCCACCTCCACCACGAGTTCGTCGTGGATCTGCAGGAGCACCCGAGAGCGCAGGTCGGCGGCATGCAGGTCTGCGTGGATCTCGTACAGCGCGATCTTCATGATGTCGGCCGCGCTGCCCTGAATGGGGGCGTTCAGCGCGGCACGCTCGGCGTTCTCGCGCAGCACCCGGTTGGGGCTCGTGAGGTCGGGGAACGGCCGCCGACGGCCGAAGATCGTCTCGGTGTACCCGACCTCCTTCGCCTTCACGACCGACGCACGCAGGTAATCGCGCACGGCGCCGAACCGGGCGAAGTACTCGAGCATCAGCTGCTTCGCCTCGGACTGCTCGATGCGCAACTGCTTCGACAGGCCGAAGGCCGAGAGACCGTAGACGAGGCCGTAGGACATGGCCTTGACCTTCGTGCGCATCGCCGAGGTGACCTCTGAGGGGTCGACGCCGAAGACGCGGGCGCCGACGAACCGGTGCAGATCCTCGCCGCTGTTGAACGCCTCGATCAGGCCCGCATCACCGGAGAGGTGCGCCATGATGCGCATCTCGATCTGCGAGTAGTCGGCGGTCAGCAGAGTCTCGTACCCCTCGCCCACCTGGAAGGCGCTGCGGATACGGCGCGACTCCTCCGTGCGCACCGGGATGTTCTGCAGGTTCGGGTCGGTGCTGGAGAGCCGCCCGGTCTGACTGCCGGTCTGCACGTACGTCGTGTGCACGCGATGATCATCGCGAATGGCGGTGTCCAACGACTCGATGATCTGGCGGAGCTTGGTTGCCTCGCGGTGCTGCAGGAGCAGGTCGAGGAAAGGGTGCGGGTTGCTCTCCTGCAGGTCGGCGAGCACGGCGGCATCCGTCGAGTATCCGGTCTTCGTCTTTCGCGTCTTCGGCAGCTGCAGGTCTTCGAACAGAACCTCCTGAAGCTGCTTCGGCGACCCGAGATTGAACTCTCGTCCGACCAACGCGAAGGCGTCGGTGGCCAGGCCGTCGGTGCGTACTGCCAGCTCACCGGAGAACGTCGAGAGCACGTCATGCGACACCGCGACTCCGGAGATCTCCATGTCGGCGAGAGCGAGCAGCGTCGGCAGTTCGATCTCGGTCAGCACCCGGGCGACCGGCTCGGGAAGGTCATCACGCAGTGCGGCCGCGGCGCGCAGGGTGAACCACGCCTCCTGCGAGGGAGTCGCGCCGTCGGTCTCGGGCACGAGCTGTGTCGGGTCGGCCTCGGGCAGCTTCTCATCGAGGTAGCGGTCGACGAGGTGCGCGAGCGTCTTGTCGGGGAAGCTCGGACGCAGCAGCCAGCCAGCCAGGAGGGTGTCGTAGGTCAGTCCGCCGAGGCGGATCCCCGCGCGGTGCAGCGCCTTGACCTGAGGCTTCGCGTCGTTGAGCACCTTGTCGGCGTCGGACTCGAGCCAGTCCCGAAGCGCATCGGCCGTCGCGTCGCTCCAGTCGGTCTCGCGGAGTTCGGTCAGGCTGGCGACACCGATGCGAGATATGCTGCCGGCTGCGGTCACGAGCGTCACCGCCAACTCGGCGTTCTGCTCGGCGATCCACGTGGCGAGATCGGTGACGGACGCCTCGACAGGGGCGGGCATCGGCACAGCCGGCTCGTCGTGCACGGATTCGTCGCCCGCGCCGACCGCGTCGAAGACTCGCGGCAGCAGGGTGCGGAATTCGAGCCGCGCGAAGATGTCGCGCACGGCCTGCGCATCGATCGGCGCGACGGCGAGCTCTGCAGGGGTGACAGGGAGCTCGACGTCGGTGAGCAGACGGTTCAGCCGGCGGTTGCGCCTGACGGCGTCCATGTGCTCGCGCAGGTTCCCGCCGACCACGCCTTTGATCTCCTCGGCGCGCTCGAGCAGCTCGTCGAGGCCGCCGAACTGGGTCAGCCACTTGACCGCGGTCTTCTCCCCCACCTTCGGCACTCCGGGCAGGTTGTCACTCGTCTCGCCGACGAGTGCGGCGATGTCGGGGTACTGCTCCGGCCGCACGCCGTAGCGCTCCTGCACGGTGGCGGGGTCGTAGCGCTTGAGCTGCGAGACGCCCTGGACGGAGGGATACAGCAGGGTGACCTTGTCATTGACGAGCTGGATCGTGTCACGGTCGCCGGAGACGAGGAGCACGTCGTAGCCCTGCTCTGCACCCTGCACGGACAGGGTGGCGAGGATGTCGTCCGCCTCGATGCCCTCTTTCGTGAGCACGGGGATCGACATGGCGGCCAGAACGTCCTGGAGAAGCGGCACCTGGCCGCGGAACTCCTGCGGGGACTCGGATCTGGTCGCCTTGTACTCGGGGTACTGATCAGTGCGGAACGAATGCCTCGAGGTGTCGAACGCGATCGCCATGTGCGTCGGCTGCTCGGCCTTGATCAGATTCACGAGCATCGAGAGGAACCCGTAGATCGCGTTCGTGTGCTGATTGTCCTTCGTCGTGAAATTCTCGACCGGAAGGGCGAAGAAGGCACGGTAGGCGAGCGAATGGCCGTCGACGACCATGAGGGTAGGCTTTGCGGAGTCCGTCACCCTGTCAGCCTAACGAGGACGACGGACACGCGCTGAGGAGGACACGTGAGCGACACCGCCGAGACGACCGGCCTGGAGTGGGTGACCGCCCGAGGCATGGGAGCGCTTGCCGAGAAGATGGGCATCGAGTTCACCGAGTTCACGATCGAGCGCAGCGTCGCCACGATGCCTGTCGAAGGCAACACTCAGCCGGTCGGTCTGCTGCACGGGGGTGCCTATGTGGTTCTCGGCGAGTCGCTCGGCTCGATGTCGGCGAACCTGCACGCAGGTCCTGGGCGACTGGCGGTCGGAGTCGACATCAACGCCACGCACACGCGTTCCGCCACATCCGGCGTCGTGACCGGTGTGTGCACCCCGATCCACTTAGGACGCAGCGTTGCGGTTCATGAGATCGTCGTGGCGGACGAGCAGGGCCGTCGCTGCTCGACGATCCGCATCACGAACATGATCAAGGACCTGCCCGCTCGCTGACCTGCACTCTCAGTCGTCTCGAGCGGTGGGCTCGCCTGCAGACGGTGCAGACCGGGTTCGTCACCAGTGGGCGAGATGCGCGCGGTTCGCGTCGTACGCGGTGACGTACGCCTCGGCGTCGCCGGACTCGACCAGGCGAAGGCGGATGCCGTCGCCGAGGTCGAGGGTCACTTCTTGGGTGCGAGCTGCTCGATGATCGCCTTGGCGACGTCCTGCATCGTCAGACGACGATCCATCGACGCCTTCTGGATCCAGCGGAACGCCTCGGGCTCGCTCAGGCCCATCTTCTCGTTGAGCAGGCCCTTGGCACGGTCGACGAGCTTACGGGTCTCGAAGCGCTCGACCATGTCGGCGACCTCGGCCTCGAGCGTGATGATCTGCTCGTGGCGGGCGAGTGCGATCTCGATCGCAGGAAGGAGGTCGTTGGGGGTGAAGGGCTTGACCACGTACGCCAGGGCGCCGGCCTCGCTCGCACGCTCGACGAGTTCCTTCTGGCTGAAGGCGGTGAGAAGCACGACGGGGGCGATATTGCCCTTGTGCAGCTTCTCGGCCGCGCTGATGCCGTCGAGCTGCGGCATCTTGACATCCATGATGACCAGATCCGGACGCAGCTCGGTGGCCAGAGCCACGGCGGTCTCTCCGTCACCTGCCTCACCGACGACGTCGAATCCGTTGTCGCGGAGGATCTCGACGATGTCGAGACGGATCAGCGATTCGTCTTCGGCGACGACGACGCGTCGCGGGGCGGATGCCGTGGGCTGCTCAGCCGGTTCTGCCTGTTCTTGCTCGGTCACGATTCCATTCTAGTGGAGAGGAGACCGAGACCTGTCCCAGGAACCCGCCGAACGCACCGGAGTGGTGTTCGTCCTGCGCTAAAGTCGTAGACGCACCACGCGCCGGCGTGGCGGAATGGTAGACGCGGAGCACTCAAAATGCTTTGTTCGAAAGGACGTGCGGGTTCGAGTCCCGCCGCCGGCACGATTGTGACGAAGGCATTCTTCACGTCCGCCTGCCGACACGGATGAAGGAGCCGCCCACATGGATCCTCGCTCGTCTTCGGTATGGCGGCGCTGGGATCTCCTGGCCGCGGTGGCACTGGTCGGCCTCGCATTCGTTCCCGGCGTGGAACGTCAGGGTGTCGACCTCGCTGAGCTTCCGGACAAGGCGATGGATGCGCTGGGCTGGACGCTTCTCGTCGCTCAAGGCGCTCCTGTGGCTTTCCTGCGTCGCCGGCCGGTCATCGCTCTGTCGGTGATCGGCGCCGCATTCAGCGCCTACCAGCTGCTCGGCTACCCGACCACGTTCGCGGCACTGGGTCTTCTGGTCGCGATCGTGGGTGCAGGGGCGCTCGTACGCCGCCGCAGGCGAACAGTCGCCGCCGCAGCGTCAGCCGGCTACATGCTCCTGTGCGTCGCCCTCGGATGGGTCGGTTCACCGACGCGGGTGCTCGATCACATCGTGTTCGGATTGCTACTGGCATCGCTCTGGGTGGTGGGAGCATGGCTCAGCAGCCGTGGGCACGCGCAGCAGCAGCGCAACGCAGAGGCCGAACTGGCCGCGGTCGCCGCCGAGCGCGGACGCATCGCGCGAGAACTGCATGATGTGATCACGCACCACGTGACGGCGATGGTCGTGCAGGCCGAAGCCGCCCAGTAAAGCACAGACGACCGGGTGCGGACCGCGAACTCTCTCACGACGATCGGAGAGACGGGCAGGGCGGCTCTCACCGACCTGCGCGGTCTCCTCGGCGCGCTGGACGCAGCCACAGACGATGCCGGGAGGACGCCGGCCATAACCGCCGTCGAGGAGCTCGTGGAGCGAGCGAGAAGGAGATCGACGTGACGGTCACGACCCGGACTGCGACGGCGCCCGGAATCGGAGTCGGCGCCGGAAAGGGCCTCATCGGCCTGCGCGAGCGCGTAGCGCTCGTCGGCGGGTGGTTCGACGCCGGCCCCTCAGCCGACGGTTTCGTCGTACGTGCTCGGATCCCCGCATGAGCGTGGACTCCCGCCGGGCGGACGGCGGAGACAGAGCGCCGATCCGGGTCGTGGTGTGCGACGACCAGGATCTCGTGCGCTCCGGGTTCGTCACGATCCTCGATGCGCAGTCTGATCTGGAGGTTGTCGGCGAGGCGTTCGACGGCCAGACGGCGATCCGTCGCGTCGAGCAGGAGAAGCCCGATGTGGTGGTCATGGACATCCGGATGCCGCGCATGGACGGCATCGAGGCCACGCGCCGGATCGCCGGACCAGGCGTCGACGATCCGGCCAGAGTGCTGATCGTGACGACGTTCAACCTCGACGCGCTCGTCTTCGACGCACTCCGCGCCGGTGCCAGCGGCTTCCTGCTGAAGGACGCCAGACCGGCCGAACTCCTCGACACGGTCCGCACAGTGGCGTCCGGCGAGTCGCTGCTCTCCCCAGCCGTGACGCGCGCACTCATTGGCCGGTATGCCGAGCGGGTCCGACCGGTGCACAGTGGCGCACCGGCTGGGCATCGTCGGAGATCGTTGAGCCATCCCTCTGCAGAGCTAGCCGAAGTGCCCTCTCGCGCGTGATGCCCCGCCTGGGGCCGTCCGTAGCGTGTTTCTCGACCCCATACGACTATCGAGGAGCACGAACCCCATGACGAACACCCAGAGAGTCCAGAGCACACCGCAGACCGGCATCCTGTCCAGAACATGGGTGCGGGCCACAGCACTGGTGGTCGGCTTCGCGATCGTGATGATCGTGTCGAACTCGATCGCCTCAGCACTCGAGAACCCGCTCGCAGCACTGCTGGTCGGTCCCCTGCTTGCCGTACTGGTGCTGTGGCTGTACGGATTCGCCGTGCGCCGCATCGAACGCCGAACGGTCACTGAACTTGCGCCGAGAAGGGCGACGCGCCTGGTCCTGATCGGCCTGGCGGGCGGCATCGTGCTGTCGGCGGCCACCGTCGGCATCCTCGCGCTGTTCGGCGGCTACCGGATCACCGGCTGGGGCTCCGTCAGCGGTGCTCTCAGTGTCGTCGGAATGATGTGCGCGATCGCCGTCGCCGAGGAGGTGCTCTTCCGCGGCGTGATCTTCGGACTCGTCCAGCGGCGTTGGGGAACGTGGCTCGCCCTCGCCGTCTCTGCCGTTCTCTTCGGCCTCGTGCACCTCGTGAATCCCGGCGCCACCGTATGGGGAGCGATCGCCATCGCCGTCGAGGCCGGGCTGATGCTCGCTGCCGCGTACGTTGCCACAGGGTCACTGTGGCTGTCGATCGGCCTGCATCTCGGGTGGAACATCGCCACTGTCGCGATCTTCGGCACGGTGACATCCGGCAGCGAATCCAGGGGCGCCATCGTCACGGCGACCACCTCCGGGCCCGACTGGCTGACCGGCGGAGCGTTCGGGCCCGAGGCGAGCGTCATCGCTGTGATCGTATGCTCCGCAGCCACGGCGGTCCTGATCCGCATCGCCCGTCGCCGGGGACGCATCGTCTCTCGCGCCTGAAAGCCACCGCGGAGGACCCGAGAGGGGCGGAGCCGAAGCTCCGCCCCTCTCGGACGTGGTGGCACATCGGACGTGGTGGCACATCGGACGTGGTGTCAGACGCCGTCCTTGTAGATCGGCGCCGCGCCGTTGACGGCATCGCCGACCTTGTGCACGCGGATGTCGTTCGTTGAACCGATGATTCCGGGAGGGGAACCGGAGATCACGACGACCTTGTCCCCTTCTTTCGCCAGATTGTTCTTCAGCAGGTAGTCATCGACCTGCAGGAACATCAGGTCGGTGTGCTGCACGGCTTCGACCAGCGTGGAGCGGATGCCCCAGGTCAGCGCCATACGGCGGCGGATGCCGGGCTCCGGTGTGAACGCGATCATCGGGATGCGCGAGCGCAGACGCGACAGGCGACGAGCGGAGTCACCGGACTGCGTGAACACGCACAGGAACTTCGCGTCGACGAAATCGGCGACCTCGAGGGCGGCGAGGGTGATCGCACCACCCTGCGTGCGCGGCTTGGCCGTGAGCGGCGCGATGCGCTCCAGGCCGTGCTCCTCGGTGGACTCGACGATGCGGGCCATGGTCTCGACGACCACGATCGGGTACTCCCCCACGCTGGTCTCACCGGACAGCATGACCGCGTCGGCGCCGTCGAGAACGGCGTTCGCGACATCGGACGTCTCCGCACGGGTCGGCACGGGACTGGAGATCATCGACTCCAGCATCTGCGTGGCGACGATGACGGGCTTCGCCATGCGCCTGGCGATCTCGACCGCACGCTTCTGCACGATCGGCACTGCTTCCAGCGGAAGCTCGACGCCGAGGTCACCGCGGGCGACCATGATGCCGTCGAAGGCATCGACGATCTCCTCGAGAGCATCCACGGCCTGCGGCTTCTCGATCTTGGCGATGACGGGCACCCTGATGCCCTCTTCGGCCATGATCTCGTGCACACGCTCGACATCGGAGGCGTTGCGCACGAACGACAGCGCGATGAGGTCGGCGCCGATCTTCAGGCCCCAGCGGAGGTCTGCTTCGTCCTTCTCGCTCAGCGCGGGGACGTTCACGGCGACGCCGGGCAGGTTGATGCCCTTGTTGTTCGACACTGCGCCGGCGACGATCACGCGGGTGGTGACGACGGTGCCGTCGGTCTCGACGACCTCGACACGCACCTTGCCGTCGTCGATCAGCAGGAAGTCGCCGGGCTTGACGTCCTGCGGCAGTCCCTTGAAGGTGGTGCCGCAGATCTCGCGGTTGCCGATGATGTCTTCCGTGGTGATCTTGAAGATGTCGCCGGCTGCGAGCTCGTACGGACCGTCCTCGAACTTGCCGAGGCGGATCTTCGGGCCCTGAAGATCGACGAGGATGGCGACGGCCTTGCCGGCGTCGTCCGCAGCGCGGCGCACGTTGGCGTAGTTGGCGTCATGGACGGAATAGTCACCGTGGCTGAGGTTCAGTCGGGCGACGTCGACCCCCGCTTCGATGATTGCTCGAACGTTCTCGTAACTCGAGGTGGCCGGGCCCAGCGTGGCGACGATTTTCGCGCGTCTCAACAGATTCTCCAGGGTGAGAGTGGGGGAAACAGAACTGGCGACGATGCCTCCGCCAGCCTACGCGGGCTGGAGGCCGATCGCGACATCGGTGGGACGCACGGGTGAAGGCAGGACGGTCTCCCCCATCAGGAAGCGATCCACGCCTGCAGCTGCTGCGCGGCCCTCTGCGATCGCCCAGACGATGAGCGACTGCCCGCGCCCGGCATCGCCGGCGACGAAGACGCCGGGAACGGTGGTCTCGTACGAGTCGTCGCGCCGGAAGGCGCCGCGGTCGGTGGCCTGCGGACGCAGGTCATCCGTGAAGCCGTCCTGCTCAGGACCGGTGAAGCCCATCGCGATCAGCACGAGGTCGGCCGGGATCTCGCGCTCGGTGCCGCTCTTGGGAACCCGGCGGCCGTCGACGTACTCGGTCTCGGCCACGCGCAGAGCGCGCACCTCGCCGGCCTCGTTCGAGAGGAACTCGACGGTGGAGGCCAGGTAGTGGCGCTCTCCGCCCTCCTCGTGCGCGGAGGAGACCTCGAAGATCGTGGGCATCATCGGCCAGGGCTGGTGCTCCGGTCGATCCGCGCCCGGCTGCGTTCCGATCGCGAGGTTCGTCACGCTCAGTGCACCCTGCCGGTGCGCCGTGCCGATGCAGTCAGCCCCGGTGTCGCCGCCGCCGATGACGATGACGTGCTTGCCCTCAGCGGTGATCTGGTTGTGCACGACATCGCCGGCGACCGCATGGTTCGACTCGACGAGGTACTCCATGGCGAAGTGCACGCCGTCCAGGTCGCGACCGGGAATCGTCAGGTCGCGCGGCACCGTCGAGCCGGTGCAGATCACGACCGCGTCGTAGCGCGCCCTGAGATCGGCCCAGCTGATGTCCTTGCCGATCTCGACGCCGGCGCGGAAGCGGGTGCCCTCTTCCTGCATCTGACGCAGCCGCGACTCGAGGTGCGTCTTCTCCATCTTGAAGTCAGGGATGCCGTAGCGCAGCAGTCCGCCGATGCGGTCGTCGCGCTCGAAGACCGCGACGGTGTGCCCCGCGCGCGTCAGCTGCTGCGCGGCGGCGAGTCCGGCTGGACCGGATCCCACGACCGCGACGGTCTTGCCCGTGAGACGCTCCGGCGGCTCTGGTTCGACCCAGCCCTTGGCGAAGGCCTCGTCGATGATCGACACCTCGACCTGCTTGATCGTCACCGCCGGCTGGTTGATGCCGAGCACGCACGAGCTCTCACAGGGCGCCGGGCACAGTCGTCCGGTGAACTCGGGGAAGTTGTTCGTGGCGTGCAGACGCTCGATCGCCGAGCGGTCCTCGCCGCGCCAGGTGAGGTCGTTCCACTCCGGGATGAGGTTGCCCAGCGGGCAGCCCTGATGGCAGAACGGCACGCCGCAGTCCATGCAGCGTCCGGCCTGGCGGCGCAGCACGGCCTTGTCGCCCGGCTCATAGACCTCTTTCCAGTCCATGATGCGCACTGGTACGGGACGGCGAGCAGGAAGCTCGCGCTCCGTCACCTTCAAGAACCCCTTGGGATCAGCCACCGGTCACCTCCAGGATGCGGGTCCAGACGACGTCGCCATCCGGGTCGAGCCCGTCTGCCTCCGCCTCTTGACGCATGGTCTGCACTGCGGCGAAGTCGCGCGGCAGCACCTTCACGAATTCGGCCGCGACGGTGTCGAAATCTTCGAGCATGGTCGTCGCGAGCGGAGAGGCAGTGCGCTCCACGTGCTCGATGAGCAGGCTGCGCAGCACCTCGAGGTCCGCACGATCCAGTGCCTCCAAACGCAGTTCGCCGCTCTCGCGGGACTGCAGGTTGACCTTCTCGGTCGAGAGCGCGTGCACATATGCGATGCCGCCGGACATGCCTGCACCGAGGTTGCGGCCGGTCGATCCGAGGATCACCGCGAGACCGCCCGTCATGTACTCGAGCGCGTGGTCGCCGACTCCCTCGACGACGGCGGTCGCGCCGGAGTTGCGCACCAGGAATCGCTCGCCGACGACGCCGGAGATGAACATGGTGCCAGAGGTGGCGCCGTAGCCGATCACGTTGCCGGCGATGACGTTCTCATGCGGCGCGATGATCGAGCCGCGCGACGGCCGGATGGTGATGTCACCACCGGAGAGGCCCTTGCCGACGTAGTCGTTCGCATCTCCTTCGAGCCGCAGCACGATTCCGGACGGGAGGAAAGCACCGAGCGACTGGCCGGCGGTGCCGTGCAGCGTGACGTCGATCGTCTCCCGAGCAAGCCCTGCCTCGCCGAAACGTGCCGTCACCTCGTGTCCGAGCATCGTACCGACCGCACGCTCGGTGTTGCGGATGGGCAGCTCGACGATGGTCGGTGCCATGTCGTTGAGCGTCTTCTGCGCCATCTCGATCAGGGGCACGTCGAAGTGCTTGTCGAGCTCGTGCTCCTGCTCGCGGCCGCTGCGACGCGGCTCGGATGCCGGGAACACGGGGCCCTCGAGCACGGGCGAGAGGTCGAGACCATCCGTCTTCCAGTGCTCGATCGCGGCATTCGCCTCGATGAGGTCGGCGCGGCCGATGATCTCGTCCAGCGACCGGAAACCGAGCTCCGCGAGGATCTCCCGTACCTCTTCCGCGATGAACTCCATGAAGTTGACCACGAACTCCGGCTTGCCGGTGAACCGCTCGCGCAGCACGGGGTTCTGAGTCGCGACGCCGACCGGGCAGGTGTCCAGGTGGCAGACGCGCATCATGATGCAGCCGCTGACGACGAGCGGGGCCGTCGCGAAGCCGAACTCCTCGGCACCGAGGAGCGCGCCGATGATGACGTCGCGTCCGGTCTTGAGCTGGCCGTCGACCTGCACCACCACGCGGTCGCGCATGCCGTTGAGCATGAGGGTCTGCTGCGTCTCGGCGAGGCCGAGCTCCCACGGAGTTCCCGCGTGCTTGAGCGAGTTCAACGGGCTCGCGCCGGTGCCGCCGTCGTGTCCGGAGACCAGGATGACATCGCTGAGCGCCTTCGCGACGCCTGCGGAGACCGCGCCGATGCCGGACTGGCTGACGAGCTTCGTGTGGATGCGAGCGGACGGGTTCGCGCGCTTCAGGTCGAAGATGAGCTGCTTGAGATCTTCGATCGAGTAGATGTCGTGGTGCGGCGGCGGCGAGATCAGCCCGACACCGGCCGTCGCATGGCGGGTGCGCGCCACCCACGGGTACACCTTGGTCGGCGGCAGCTGGCCGCCCTCCCCCGGCTTGGCACCCTGGGCGAGCTTGATCTGGATGTCGTCCGACTCGGTGAGGTAGAGACTCGTGACCCCGAAGCGGCCGGAGGCGACCTGCTTGATCGCGCTGCGGCGCTCGGGGTCGAGCAGACGGTCGACGTCTTCGCCGCCCTCGCCCGTGTTCGACTTCGCGCCGATGCTGTTCATCGCGATCGCGAGTGTCTCGTGCGCCTCGCGGGAGATGGACCCGTAGCTCATGGCGCCGGTGGAGAATCGCTTGACGATCGCGCTCACCGGCTCGACCTCGTCGAGTGGCACTGCCGGGCGCGCGCCGGTGCGCAGATTGAAGAGCCCTCGGAGTGTCTTCAGCTCGGCCGCCTGATCGTCGACGAGCTTCGTGTACTCGCGGAAGATGTCGTAGCGACGGTTGCGTGTCGAGTGCTGCAGCCGGAAGACCGTCTCAGGGTTGAACAGGTGCGGGGAGCCATCGCGTCGCCACTGGTACTCGCCTCCGGTCCACAGGCGTTCGTGCGCACGCGCCGCCGCATCTTCCGGGTAGGCGTAATCGTGACGCGCCTGGTTCTCGGCGAAGACGTCTTCGATGTCGATGCCGCCGAGCTTCGTCTCCGTGCCGGTGAAGTACGCGTCGATCAGCTTCTGGCTGAGTCCGACGGCCTCGAACACCTGCGCGCCCGCATACGACGACACGGTCGAGATGCCCATCTTGGACATGATCTTCAGTACGCCCTTGCCGAGCGCGTAGATCAGGTTCTTGACGGCCTTCTCCGGTGCGATGCCGGTGATGAAGCCGGTGCGCACGAGGTGTTCGACGCTCTCCATCGCGAGGTACGGGTTCACAGCCGAGGCGCCGTAGCCGATCAGTGTGGCGACGTGATGCACCTCGCGGACGTCGCCGGCCTCGACGATCAGACCGACCTTCATGCGGTTCTCGCGCCGGATCAGGTGGTGGTGGATCGCCGAGACCATGAGCAGCGAGGGGATCGGAACGAGATCCTTGTTGGAGTCCCGGTCGGAGAGGATGATGAACTCGGCGCCGTCGGCGATGGCCTCGTCGACCTCTGCGCACATCTCCTCGAGGCGCTCCTGCATCGTGTGCGCGCCGGCGTCGAAGTGGTACAGGCCGCGGATCGTCACCGATGAGCGCCCCTCCAGCGCCTTGTCGATGTGACGGATCTTCGCGAGCTCGTCGTTGTCGATCACCGGGAAGTCGAGCGTCACGGTGCGCGTGTGCTCCGGACCCCAACTGAGCAGGTTCCGCTCCGGTCCGAGGCCGGACTTCAGGCTCGTGACGACCTCTTCGCGGATCGAGTCCAGCGGCGGGTTGGTCACCTGCGCGAACTGCTGCGTGAAGTAGTCGAACAGCAGACGTGGGCGCTCGCTGAGCACGGCGATCGGGGTGTCGGATCCCATGGCGCCGAGCGGCTCGACGCCGTTCTGCCCCATCGGGGTGAGCAGGATGCGCACTTCCTCCTCGGTGTAGCCGAAGGTGCGCTGACGACGTGTGATGGATGCCGGCGGGTGCACGATGTGCTCGCGCTCGGGCAACTCTGCGAGGCGCACGGCCCCTGCGTCGAGCCATTCCTGCCACGGGTGCAGTGTCGCGAGGTCGTGCTTGATCTCGTCGTCCTCGACGATGCGGCCGGCAGAAGTGTCGACGAGGAACATCTTGCCCGGCTGCAGGCGGCCACGGCGCTTGATGCGCTCGGGTGCGAACTCCAGTACGCCGGTCTCGGACCCGATGACGACGAGACCGTCGGTGGTCTCGGTCCAGCGTCCGGGACGAAGACCGTTGCGGTCCAGCGTCGCGCCCACGAGCGTGCCGTCGGTGAAGATGAGGGCGGCCGGGCCGTCCCACGGCTCCATCTGGTTGGAGTGGTAGTCGTAGAACGCGCGAAGCTCCGGCGTGATGTCCGACTGCTTCTCGTACGCCTCGGGAACCATCATCATGATGGCGTGCGGCAGACTGCGGCCGGTCAGCGTGAGCAGTTCGAGAACTTCGTCGAAAGATGCCGAGTCGCTGGCGCCCGGCGTGCAGATCGGCAGCAGCGGGCGCACATCGCCGAGCAGCTCTGACTCGAGCTGCGACTGGCGGGCACGCATCCAGTTGCGGTTTCCGCCGACGGTGTTGATCTCGCCGTTGTGGGCGAGCATGCGCAGCGGCTGTGCGAGCGGCCACGAGGGGAACGTGTTGGTCGAGTACCGCGAGTGCACGACCGCGAGCTCTGACGTGAAGCGCTCATCCTGAAGGTCGGGGTAGAACGGCTCGAGCTGCAAGGTGGTGACCATGCCCTTGTAGCCGAGCGTGCGGCTGGACAGCGAGACGAAGTATGCGCCGATCTCGTGACCAGCACGCTTGCGAAGCCGGTAGGCGACGCGGTCCAGCGCGATGCCGGAGAGTGCTTCACGACCCGGGGCCGAGGCCACGAAGAGCTGCTCGAACGCGGGGCGTGCCTCGTCGGCGAGCTTGCCGAGGTTCTCGTTGGCTGTGGGGACGACGCGCCAGCCGAGGACGGTGAGTCCTTCTTCACGGGCGATCTTCTCGACGCCCGCCTTCTGCGTGCGGCGCTCAGCGGCCTGCAGCGGGAGGAATGCGAGCCCGGCGGCGTAATGGCCGGCATCGGGCAGTTCGAATGCGGTGACTTCACGCAGGAACTCGTCCGGCATCTGGGTGAGGATGCCCGCACCGTCTCCGGTGCCGGCGTCGGAGCCGATCGCACCGCGGTGCTCCAGGTTTCGCAGGGCTTCGAGCGCCAGCTGGATGATGTCGTGTCCGGCTGTGCCCCGCAGGGTCGCGACCATGGCCAGGCCGCAGGCATCCTTCTCGAATGCCGGGTTGTACATGCCCTGCTTCGGGGGGTAGGCCCCGGAGGCGCCGTACGGAGGCTGGAAGTACATCGGTTACCGTCCTCAGGTAATCAAGTGACACCGGGGACGACGTCGGCCCGCTTGTTCAATGCAGTGGTTTCCTCATCAGACGAGGATGCTTATCGGGAGCTGCCCTCGCTCGCGGGAGCGGTGCTTGTGGCGGTGGCTCCGGCAGTGTCTTCGACCGGAGGCTCGCTCACGTCGACGAAGTCATCGATGCTGTCCTGTGATACTACATCAGCATCAGCATCCTTCCGCGTGCGCCCTGGCGCGTACGGTCCCGCCTCGCGACCCGTGTGCCTGCGCGTCTGCACGAACAGGATCACGATGCCGACGATCACGCCGATGATCGATGCCCACACGTTGCTCCGCAGGCCCAGGATGATCTCGCTCGGATCGATGCGGATCGACTCCCAGAGCACGCGGCCGGCGCTGTACCAGATCAGGTATACGGCGAAGAGCTTGCCCCACTGCAGCTGCAGACGACGACCGATCCAGAGCAGGAACAACACGCCGAGGCTGTTCCAGATGACCTCGTAGAGGAACGTCGGGTGGAACAGGGTTCCCTCCGCGAGCCCAGGGGGGAACGCGACGTTGTCGGATTCGATCTCCAGCCCCCAGGGCAGGTCGGTCGGCAGACCGAAGAGCTCCTGGTTGAACCAGTTGCCGAAACGGCCCATCGCCTGAGCCAGCAGCAGGCCGGGCGCCAGTGCGTCGGCGAAGCTCCAGAACCTGATGCCGGTCCATCTGCAGCCGAGATACGCGCCGACGGCGCCGCCGAGAAGCGCACCGAAGATCGCGATGCCGCCCTCCCAGATCGCCCAGACGGAGCCCGGTTCGAACGGGTTCCAGGTGTTCTTGCCCTCGCCGAAGTAGAAGTTCGGGTGCGTCAGCACGTGGAAGATGCGCGCGCCGATGATCGCCAGCGGGATCGCGAGGATCGCGATGTCGATGACGACCCACGGCTCTGCGCCGCGCTTGGTCAGACGGTGATTCGTCAGCAGCGTGGCCGCGATGATGCCCGCGATGATGCAGAGCGCGTAGAAGTGGATCCGCAGCGGTCCGAGATCGATGTAGCTGACCGGAGGGCTCGGGATGCTGGTGAGCACGCCGCTGATGGCGGTGTGAAGCGCGAGGGACATGAGTGCGATTCTAGTTCTCGTGTGAGGTGGCTGCCGACGGCGTGCCCGCGGCAAGGGACTTTGTGACAGCGGCGAGGGCGTCGAGGCCCCCGTCGCGGAGGGCACGCACCAGCGCGGTGCCGACGATGGCGCCGTCGGCGTACTCGGTGATGCCGGCGATCTGCTCGGCGGTGGATATGCCGATTCCGACGCACGCGCGCACCGCACCGCGTTCGCGCAGACGCGACACCAGGGTGCGCGCGGCGTTGTCGAGCTCGGTGCGCTCCCCCGTTATGCCCATGGTGGACACCGTGTAGACGAACCCGGTCGACGATGCGACGACGAGGTCGAGGCGTTCATCGGTCGAGGTGGGAGCCGCGAGGAAGATCCGATCGAGACCGGTGCGCTTGCTGGCTTCGATCCAGTCCTCGGCGGCATCAGGCGTGATGTCGGGTGTGATGAGACCCGCGCCGCCTGCGGCGAGCAGGTCGTCCGCATAGCGGTCGACGCCGTACTGCATCACGGGGTTCCAGTACGTCATGACGACGACGGGAACGTCGCTCGCCGCGGTGATCTCCCGTACGGCGGTGAACAGGTCGCGCATCTTGAAGCCGTTGGCCAACGCGGCCTGGGTGGCTTCCTGGATGACCAGGCCGTCCATCACCGGGTCGCTGTAGGGCGGGCCGAGCTCGATGACGTCGACGCCGTTCTCGGCGAGGGTGATCGCCGCCTGGATGCTGGTCTGCAGATCAGGGAATCCGACGGGCAGGTAGCCGATGAAAGCGCCCCGGCCCTCGTCGTGGGCCTTCTGGATCGCGGCTTCGACGCGGCTCATCGCGCGACCGCCGCATCCGCTGCGGCCCGCGTCACGGTGTCCTTGTCGGCGGCATCGCGTTCAGCCGCTTCGCGGTCGTAGAGATCGAAGTATCGTGCGGCTGTGTCCATGTCCTTGTCTCCGCGTCCGGAGAGGCACACCGCGAGGACGGCATCCGGACCCATGTCCCGGCCGATGCGCAACGCGCCGGCCAGCGCATGCGCCGACTCTATGGCGGGGATGATCCCCTCGGTGCGGCTCAGCAGGCGCAGTGCCTGCATCGCCTCGTCATCGGTGGCGGGGATGTACTGCGCCCGCCCGATGTCGGCGAGCCACGAATGCTCAGGGCCGACGCCGGGGTAGTCGAGTCCCGCCGAGATCGAATGCGACTCGATCGTCTGTCCGTCCTCGTCCTGGAGGACGTAGGTCTTGGCACCGTGCAGAACGCCCGGGCGGCCGCGCTCGATGGATGCGGCGTGCTGCTCGGTGTCCACTCCGTCGCCGGCGGCCTCGACGCCGTAGAGCTTCACGTCCGCATCGTCGAGGAACGCGTCGAACATGCCGATCGCGTTGGATCCTCCGCCGACGCACGCGATGACGGCGTCCGGGAGCCTGCCGGTCTCGTCGAGCAGCTGCTGACGGGCCTCTTCGCCGATGATCTTCTGGAAATCGCGCACCATGGCAGGGAAAGGGTGCGGGCCCGCGGCCGTTCCGAAGATGTAGTTGGTGGTCTCTACCGTCGCGACCCAGTCGCGGTAGGCGTCGTTGATCGCATCCTTCAGTGTGCGCGATCCAGTGGTGACCGGCACGACCTCGGCACCGAGCAGACGCATGCGGGCGACGTTGAGAGCCTGACGCTCGGTGTCGACCTCGCCCATGTATATGGTGCAGTCCAGACCGAACAGTGCTGCCGCCGTCGCGGTGGCGACGCCGTGCTGCCCCGCGCCGGTCTCTGCGATGACCCGCGTCTTGCCCAGACGCTTGGTGAGCAGCGCCTGCCCGAGCACGTTGTTGATCTTGTGGCTGCCGGTGTGGTTGAGGTCCTCGCGCTTGAGGAAGACCCGCGCTCCCCCGGCGTGCTCGGCGAATCGCTGCACCTCGGTGAGCGCGGACGGACGCCCGGCGTAGGAGCTGAGGAGCCCTGCCAGTTCGGCGCGGAACCCGGAGTCGGCGATCGCCTGTTCATAGGCGACCGTGAGCTCGTCGATCGCCGCGATCAGCGACTCCGGCATGTAACGTCCGCCGAACTCGCCGAAGAACGGTCCCGGCTGATCTCGCAGACTCACTTCGACTCCCTCCGGTCGCTCAGTGCATCGGATGCCTCGACGTCAAGGAAGCTCTTGAGCGTCGCGACCGGATCGCCGGTGACCAGCGCTTCGCCGATCAGCACGGCGTCGGCACCCGCCGAGCGGTAGTGCGCGACATCGGCAGGACTCAGCACTGCGGATTCGGCGATCTTCACGGCATCCGCGGGAATGCGATCGACGAGCCGACTGAACAGATCGCGATCGAGCTCGAGGGTCTTCAGATTGCGGGCGTTCACTCCGATCAGCGGTGCACCGAGATCGATCGCGGCGTCAAGCTCGTCCGCGGAGTGGGTCTCGACGAGCGGCGTCATGCCGAGCTCATTGATGAGGGCGAACAGCTCCTGCAGCACCTTCGTCTCGAGGCCGGCGACGATGAGCAGCGCGAGGTCGGCTCCTGCTGCGCGTGCCTCCAGCACCTGGTACGGCGTCGCGATGAAGTCTTTGCGCAGCACGGGAAGCGACACCCGCGCGGTGACGGCCTCGAGATCGGCGAGGCTGCCGCCGAACCGACGTTGCTCGGTGAGGACACTGATCGCCGATGCCCCGCCCGTCTCGTAGAGACCTGCCTGGTGCGCCGGATCCGGGATGTCGGCGAGTGCGCCGCGGGAAGGGCTCGCACGTTTGACCTCGGCGATGATCTTGACCCGTTCCGCGGGTGCGAGAGCGACGAGCGCATCCTTGGCGGCAGGACGCGCGAGAGCGACCCGCTCCACCTCGACCAGCGGGCGCGTCAGCGCCCTGCGTTCGGCGTCTTCGACTGCGCCGGCCGTCAGGTCGGCGAGAACCACTAGTGCCCCTTCGGCGAGTATTTGGGGCCCTTCACGCCGTAACCCGCCTTGGCCAGGATCCATCCGAGAAGCAGACCGACGACGATGATGCCGACACCCACCCAGACGATGGGGGTCCAGATCGGGCTGAACGCCGCCAGGCAGAAGGCCACGGTGCCCAGCGTGAAGCCGAACAGCATGACGATCACAGCGGTCCACGCCGCCGGTGAGTGTCCGTGGCCGGGGTCAGCGATCGGGTTGGTCATGGTCTCCTCCGAAGCGGTCGTTGATATGCGCGATCAGTCTATCGGGGTCATCGTGTCGGATCGGTCCCCCGCGACAGGTCATCCCAGGAATCGATCGCGTCCACTGGGCCTTCAGCCTCGCTGTGAGCTGCCGCGTCGGTGCGGAATCGTCTGCCGCCGCTCTTCCATCGATTCGCCGTAAGGAGCGTGAACACGGACCCCGCGGTCAGCAGCACCCACCCGACCAGCGCCAGCACCGGCCAGAACGTCGGGGTGATGGAGGCGACCACATCCGACACCGCAGTGCCGCCGGCGAGCCCCGTGGTCTCGGTCACGATTGCCTCGACTGCCGAGACGGGTGCGGTGAACACGATTTCCGCCGTCCACCAGGTCAACAGCGCTCCCGCCAGCAGTGCCAGCGTCCCGAACACGTAGCGGAGTGCCCTTCCGACGAGGGTCAGAGCGGTCCCGAGCGCGAGGACGGTGAGACTCAGCGGAGCGAGCAGCGCCAGAGCATCCGCACCAGGTACGAGGATCGACTCTCCCGCATCCGCGCGGTCGACGCTCAACCACGTCTGTGTGGACGAGATGATGCCGATTGCGCCCGCGAGCAGGATCGCGACGACGGCTGTGCTGCGCCCGCGGCGGAGGAGTCTCATTCGGCACCTGCCCCTGGCGCGGCCAGCCCGTCGACGGCCTCGAGATCGGCCGCGTCGAAGCAGGTGCGGGTGCCGGTGTGGCAGGCAGGGCCGGTCTGATCGACCAGCAGCAGGATCGCGTCACCGTCGCAGTCCAGCCGCGCCTCGTGGATGCGCTGGATGTTGCCGGAGGTGTCGCCTTTGCGCCAGTACTCCTGGCGTGAGCGCGACCAGTAGGTTGCGCGGCCGGTCGTGAGTGTGCGGCGCAGCGCCTCGGCATCCAGCCACGCGAGCATCAGCACCTCGCGCGTGTCCCACTGCTGCACGATCGCGGGCGCGAGTCCGTCGGAGTTCCAGGCGACCTGCGCGATCCGCTCTTCCAAATCAGTCATCGCACCAGGATTCCTTCCGCACTCATCGCATCCTTGACCTCGCCCACGGTCAGCGCACCGGAGTGGAAGACGCTCGCGGCGAGCACGGCATCGGCTCCGGCCTTTATCGCCGGCGCGAAATCAGTCACGGCCCCGGCGCCGCCGGAGGCGATCACCGGCACCGAGGAGACGTCGCGCATCAGACGGACGAGTTCCAGATCGAAACCGTCGTGCGTGCCGTCGGCGTCGATCGAGTTGACCAGCAGCTCGCCGGCGCCGCGTTCAATGGCCTCTCGTGCCCACTCCAGGGCATCCAACGACGTCTGCGTGCGCCCGCCGTGGGTGGTGACCACGAAACCGGATGCCGTCGTCGCGGCGCGTTTGACATCGAGCGAGAGCACCAGCACCTGGGCGCCGAATCGGTCGGCGATCTCGCCGATGAGCTCGGGCCTGGCGATGGCTGCGGAGTTGACGCCCACCTTGTCTGCGCCGACGCCCTGCAGGCGTGCGACGTCCTCGACGCTGCGCACTCCTCCGCCGACCGTCAGCGGCACGAACACGTGCTCGGCTGTGCGCTGCACGACCTCATAAGTGGTTGCGCGGGCATCGACCGTGGCAGTGACGTCGAGGAAAGTGATCTCGTCGGCACCCTGGGCGGCGTAGTGCGCGGCCAGTTCGACAGGGTCGCCCATGTCACGGAGGTTCTCGAAATTGACACCCTTGACGACACGCCCTGCGGCGACGTCGAGGCACGGGATGACGCGACTGGTGAGAGTCATCTGAGTCCCCCGATCACAATCTCGCGGCGTGGATCGCGGTCACCAGCAGCGCGCGTGCACCGATCGCGTAGAGGTCGTCCATCACCTGGTTTATACCAGTGCGGGGCAGCATGACGCGGACGGCGACCCACTTCGGATCCTGAAGCGGCGAGATGGTCGGCGATTCGCGACCGGATGCGATGGCCGTGGCCTTCTCGATCAACTCGCCGGGGAGGTCGTAGTCGAGCAGCACGTACTGGCGTGCCACGATGACGCCGCGGAGGCGGCGCAGAAGCCGTTCGGTGCCGTCCGCGTCACCTGGACGGCTGATCAGCACGGCCTCGGACTCGATGATGACGGGTCCGAAGATCTCGAGGCCGGCCTGACGAAGGGTGGTGCCGGTCTCGACGACGTCGGCGATGGCATCGGCGACGCCGAGCTGCACGGCGGATTCCACTGCGCCGTCGAGCGGCACGAGCGTCGCCTCGACGCCGTGCTCACGCAGGAACGCGTCGACGAGGCCAGGGTACGAGGATGCGACCCGCACCCCGGCGAGATCCTCGATCGTGCTGTAACGGCCGGCGGGCGCCGCGAAACGGAAGGTCGAGCGGGCGAAGCCGAGGGCCTGCACCTCGCGCGCCTGCTCCGGGGCGTCGCGCAGCAGATCGCGGCCGGTGATCCCGACGTCGAGAGCGCCGGAGGCGACGTAGATCGCGATGTCGCGCGGACGGAGGAAGAAGAACTCGACGTCGTTGCCGGCGTCGATCACGTGCAGGGTCTTGGAGTCTCGGCGTCCGGCGTAGCCGGCTTCGGCGAGCATCTCGGCGGCGGTCTCGGCGAGCGAGCCCTTGTTCGGAACAGCAATGCGCAGCATGGGGAGCTTTCAGATCAGAGGAAGGGGACGGTGCGCATCAGAGATGTCGGTACACGTCCTCGAGGCTGAGCCCCTTCGCGATCATCATCACCTGCACGTGGTACAGCAGCTGGGAGATCTCCTCCGCAGCCTCGGCGTCGGATTCGTATTCGGAGGCCATCCACACCTCTGCGGCCTCTTCCACGATCTTCTTCCCGATCGTGTGCACGCCGCCGTCGAGTTCAGCGACAGTGCCGGAGCCTGCAGGGCGGGTCTCGGCCTTGGCACTGAGCTCAGCGAACAGCTCGTCGAAAGTCTTCACGATCCAAGGTTAGCGGCTCGCGCGCGCTCTCGAAGCCCGGCGATGGCCGCTTCGATGTCGGTCGCACCGTACACGGCGGATCCGGCGACGAAGGTGTCAGCACCGGCCGCGGCGGCCTGGGCGATCGTGTCGTCGGCGATGCCGCCGTCGACCTGGAACCACACGTCGGATCCGCGACGTCGTGCCTCATCCGCGAGCGCGCGCAGCTTCGGCATCGTCTCGGCCATGAAGCCCTGTCCGCCGAAACCCGGTTCGACGGTCATCACGAGGATCTGATCGAACTCGTCGAAGAGTTCGTAGAGGCTCTCCCCATCGGTGCCGGGCTTGAGCGCGATCCCGGCGCGGGCACCGATCGAACGCAGCCTGCGGGCGAGGGCGACCGGGTCGGTTGCGGCCTCGAGATGGAACGTGACGCTCGCGGCGCCGAGCTCGGCGTACTCGGGCGCCCAGCGATCCGGGTCGGTGATCATCAGATGCACGTCGAGCGGGATCGGACTCGTCGCCTGGATGCGTTCGACCATCTGGGTCCCGAAGGTGAGATTCGGCACGAAGTGGTTGTCCATCACATCGACGTGCGCGTAGTCGGCTGCCGCGATGCGGGCGAGATCCGCCTGCATGTTGACGAAATCGGCTGCGAGGATGCTGGGGTTGATGCGGGGAGCTGCAGGAAGACTCATCTGATCATTCTCCCGGATGCATCGCTGCGCTGGAGCAGCGCGAGGAACATCGCATCGGTGCCGTGTCGATGCGGCCACAGCTGTACGCGGCCGCTTCCGTCGGATGCGAGGTCGAGCGGGCTCTGCACCACGCCGGAGAGCACGCCGGCGGCATCCAGTTCGATGACGTCCTCACGCGTGCGCAGCACCTCGCTCACCACGCCGGAGGTCTCTGCGAGATGCGGTGAGCACGTGACGTAGGCGACGATGCCGCCCGGTGCGAGGGCGTCGAGGGCTCCGGCGAGCAGCTGCTCCTGCAGCGGGACGAGTTCGGCGACGTCGGCGGGGCTCTTGCGCCAGCGCGCCTCCGGTCGTCTGCGCAGCGCGCCGAGGCCGGTGCACGGCGCGTCGACGAGGATGCGGTCGTAGTGTCCGCGGCTCGCGGCGGTGAGGCCTCGTCCGTCCTCCTCGTGGACGGTGACCTCACCCGGTACGGCCTTCAGGGCGTTGCGCACCAGCCGTGCACGTGTCGGCACGACCTCGTTCGCCTCAAGAGTCACGTCGTGCTGCCGGGCGATCGCGGCGAGAAGCGCCGTCTTGCCGCCGGGACCGGCGCAGAGATCGAGCCACTGCTCCCCCGCCCTGATCGGTGCGGCGCCGGCGAGTGCGAGTGCGACCAGTTGCGAGCCCTCGTCCTGCACGCGCACCGTGCCGCCGGATGCGGCGATGATCGTGTGCGGGTCTCCACCGGGAGATCCGAACGCGGTGGGCGCATAAGGCCTGGCGGGGGTGCCGCGCTCGGCCAGCCCGGGTAGCGCGACCAGGGTGACCTCCGGCGAGACGTTGTCGGCCTCGAGCAGCGCCTCGAGCTCTTCTTCGCGGCTCTCGGCGGCGAGGGCGCGGCGCAGCGCGCGGATGATCCAGACCGGATGCGCCGTGCGCAGACCGAGACGTTCATCGTCAGAGCGTGCTTCGCTCTCGATGCGCTCCTGCCATTGACCGGGTGTGTCGCGTGAGATGCGACGGAGCACGGCGTTCGCGAAGCCGGAGGCGCCTCTGCCCGATTCGGCCGTCACGAGATTCACGGATTCGTTGACGGCGGCATGCGATGCGACCCGGGTCGCGAGCAGCTGATGCGTCGCGAGTCGCAGCGCGTCGAGGACGGCCTCGTCGATGTCATCGATCGAGCGGCCGGCCGCCGCGGCGATGATGGCGTCATAGGTGCCGCGCCGGCGGAGGGTGCCGTAGGTCAGCTCGGTGGCGAGGGCGGCGTCCTGAGGGCTCAGCGCGGCGTCCGCGATGGCGGACGGCAGCAGCAGGTTCGCGTACGCATCGGATCCGCTGACAGCGCGCAGCACGTCGTACGCGACACGGCGTGCCGGCTGCACGGTGCGGGAACTCCTCGGTGACCGCTGGGGCTCGGAGGACTGGCGCCGCGAGACACCTCGATCCTTCGCGCCCGGCAGCCGGCTCTCTCGCCTCTTCGCAGCGCTCATGCGCCGGCCCGGATCGTGTCGTCGCCTGTCGGGACAGAGCCGGCCCGTGCCGGGGCACGGAAGCCGCGCCACCAGTCCGTCGCGTTCATCGGCGCCTTCCCGGCCGGCTGCACGCGCCGGACCTCCAACGGTGTGGTCGCAGTGCCGATGAGCAGCGCCTGCTTGGTCGCGGCGATCTCGCCGGGTGACAGCGGTTCGGCGTCGTCGGCGGGGTGGGCCTCGATCAGTTTGAGACGCACGCCGGCGACGGTCGTGTGCGCACCGGGCTCCGGCGTGACACCGCGGAACCGTGCGTAGACGGCCTCCACGGGCTGCACCCAATCCAGCAGGCCGTCCTCGAGCGTGAGTTTCGGCGCCGACGAGGCTTCGCCCTCCTGCGGCAGGGGGACGGCGGTCCCGTCGGCGATGCCGGCCACGACCTCGGCCGTGAGGCCGGCACCGTCGTCAGCGAGCACCTCGAGCGCGATGTCGGCGTTGGCGTCGGACTGCAGCGGCACAGGTCGCGAGGCGAACAGGTCACCGGCATCCAGCGCGGGAACGAGCCGGAACACGCTCACGCCCAACTCCGGGTCCCCGGCGATGAGCGCACGCTGAACGGGCGCCGCACCGCGCCAGGCGGGCAGCAGCGAGAAGTGCAGGTTGATCCAGCCGTGCTCCGGAGTCGACAGCAGCGGCTCGCGGACGAGTCCGCCGTATGCCACGATCACGCCGAGCTCGGGTCGAAGTGCCGCGATGCGGCCGGTCGCCTCGTCATCCAGACGTGCGGCCTTGATGACCGGCAGCCCCAGCTGCTCCGCAGCCTGCGCGACGGGCGACGGCGTCAGCACCCGCTTGCGCCCGAGCGGCGCATCGGGGCGCGTCACGACGGCCAGGATCTCGTGCTCAAGCGCGAGCGTGCGCAGAGTGGGAATGGCGGCGGCAGGAGTGCCGGCGAAGACGAGTCTCATCAAGGTTCTCCGGAAGGGATGGGTGTCACAGCTCAGGATCGAGGATATCGAGCCGAAGCGAGAGTGGGCTGCGGTTGCTCTGGCCCCGTCCGCGGCGACGCTTCACCGCCTCTGCCACCACCGCGGCACGAAGAGTGGCGGCCACGGTGGCTCCGGCGGCGTATCCGAAGCGCACCAGCGCGCGCACTCGTCCCTCGTCGGTCGCGATCGGAACCGGGCCAAGGATCGCGTCCGACGGAAGCGGCAGCTCGTCAAGCGCGGCCAGCGCACGATCGACGGAGTCGGGCAGCCCCTCGACGAGCGCGACGCGAGCGGCCGGCGGCATGTGCAGCGGGGCACGCTCGGCGAGCTCGGAACGCGCGTAACCGGCCTGATTCCAGGTCGCCAATGCCCTCCCCACCGGGCCATCGACGCCCACGAGGTAGATCGGAGCACCGGGGGCTGCGAGGGCCGCGGCGTTCGACCACCACCGCAGGCAGGACTCGCCGACACGCAGATCGGGTGCCTGCAGCATCCGAGAGCCGTCCAGCAGCACGACAGCACGATAGCCGCCGTCGGCGACGGGTTCCGCGCCGCGCGTCGCGACGACCAGCGCGGGCTTGTCGGACACCGTCTCGACAGGATGGGCGCCGTCGGCGATGATGACCCGCACGCCGGGGAACGCGCGTCCGAGCTCGTCTGCAGTGCGCTCACTGCCCGAGGAAGCGAGTCGCAGCTTCGTCGACGAGCACGAAGGGCAGGTCCATGCACGTGCGGAGCGCCCGCACCACCCGCATACCGGCACTGCCCCGCGATGCCGCGCACCGAGCGGGCCTCCGCAGGGCACGCAGCGCGCCGGAGCACGGCAGTCGGCGCACACCAGACTCGGTGAGAACCCCGGGCGGGAGACCTGCACCAGCACCGGGCCCTCCTCGGTGGCCCTGCGCGCGCTGGCGAAGGCACTGGAATGCACACGCTGCGTCGGCTGCTCCATCTCCTGCGGCGTGCTCAGCACGACTTTGGGCAGCACGCGCCGAGTGGCGTGGATGTCGTTCATCCAACCGCGGGCGACCAGGCGTTCGGCGTCCGTCGTACGGGTGTGCCCCGCCAGCAGCAGTGCAGAGCCCTCCTGCTCCTGGCGCAGCAGCGCGGCATCGCGTGCGTGCACGTACGGGGCGAGCTGCTCGCCGAGCAGCGGATCGCCGTCATCCCAGATCGCCACGAGCCCCGCCTGCACCGGTGCGTAGACGGCCGAGCGATTGCCGACGACGACGCAAGGGGCGTCCTCCAGTGTGCGGAGGAAACCGCGATAGCGGTCGGGGTTGGACTGGCGGGAGTCGTATCGCACGATCGCCTCAGCGGGAAGCAGGGTGTCCAGCGCACTGAGGAGCCTGTCCAGGTCGCGGTGGTCGGGCACGACGAGGATCGTCGAGCGCCCGGATGCCAGCATCCGCGTCGCGGTCGCCGCGAGCAGTTCCGTCCAGCGCAGCACACCGTCACGGATGCCGGGGATCGCCTCGACGGCGCCGCGATGCCCGGCCCCGAGCAGCTCATCGAGATCGGTGTACTCCGCCAGTACGGCATCCGCGCGCTCGATCGCGTCCGCGGTCACCGATGGAGCCTCTGCGTCGGCCTTCCACGCCTTCTCGACGCGCACCTGACGTTTCGGGATGACCAGGCGGAGGATGTCGCTGGCGGATCCGGCCGCACGATCGGCTGTTCTGCGGGCCAGGCGATAGAGCCGCTCCGGCAGCACGGCGGCTGTGGAGACCACGGCTTCGACGGTCGAAAGCGGACGCTCGGCGTCGTCCTCCTCCGCGACCTCGACCACATAGGCGTCGACCATGCGGCCGGCGGTGCGCAGCGGTACGCGCACACGCACACCGATCGGCACGTCGCCGAGCTCTTCCGGCAGCGTGTAGTCGAAGAGTCGATCCAGCTGCGGCAGCGGGGAATCAAGGAGAACCCGCGCGATGCGCCGACTCAACTGCGCGCTCCGTGCGTGGGCATCCGCGCCCCGCGCCCGGACATCAGAGTCCGGCTGCGCGGCGGAGCTCGTCGGCGCGGTCCGTGCGCTCCCAGGTGAAGTCCGCGAGCTCACGGCCGAAGTGACCGTACGCCGCGGTCTGGCGGTAGATCGGGCGCAGCAGATCGAGCTCTTCGATGATCGCCTGCGGCCGCAGGTCGAACACCTGACGGATGGCGTCGGTGATGACCTCGTCCGAGACCTTGCCGGTGCCGAATGTCTCGACGTAGAGCCCCACAGGACGCGCGACGCCGATCGCGTAAGCGACCTGCACCTCGAGCCGCTCGGCGAGGCCTGCGGCGACGGCGTTCTTCGCGACCCAGCGCATGGCGTAGGCGCCGGAACGATCGACCTTCGACGGGTCCTTGCCGCTGAACGCGCCACCGCCGTGGCGCGCCGCGCCTCCGTACGTGTCGATGATGATCTTGCGACCGGTCAGTCCGGCGTCGCCCTTGGGCCCACCCGTGACGAAGGGACCGGCGGGGTTGATGAAATACCGCTCATCAGAAGGCATCTCGAGGCCGGTGCCCTCGAGCACAGGATCGATGACGAGCCGTCGCACCTGCTCCTTGAGCTCGTCCTGCGAGATGTCGGGGTGGTGCTGCGTCGAGAGCACGACGGCGTCGATGGTCTTGGGCGTGAAGCCTTCGTAGCCGAGCGTGACCTGCGTCTTGCCGTCGGGGCGCAGGTAGGCGAGTTCGCCGGAGCGACGCACCGCGGTGAGACGCTCGGCGATGCGGTGCGCCGTGTGGCCGGCCATCGGCATGAGCTCGGGCGTCTCGATCGTCGCGAAGCCGAACATGATGCCCTGATCGCCCGCGCCCAACCCGTCGAGCGCGTCGACCGAACTGCCGTCGCGCTGCTCCTGCGCCTGATCCACCCCGTGTGCGATGTCGCTGGACTGCTCCCCCACCGAGACGCTGACGCCGCACGAGTCGCCGTCGAAGCCGGTCTCGCTCGAGGTGTAGCCGATCCCGTTGACCACCTGACGGACGATCGTGGGGATGTCGACGTACGCCTCGGTGCGGATCTCGCCCGCGACATGCACCAGGCCCGTCGTGACGAGGGTCTCCACAGCGACGCGAGAGCCGGTGTCCTGGGCGATCAGACCATCGAGGATGCTGTCCGAGATCTGGTCGCAGATCTTGTCGGGGTGCCCCTCGGTGACGGACTCAGAGGTGAAAAGGCGCAGCGCGCTCATCGAGGAAGCCGCCTTCACTCAGCGTGGCGAAGGCGAAGCTTGTCCTCGTTGATCTCGTGGAGTGCGATGGTGAGCGGCTTGTCCTCGACCGACGAGTCCACCAGCGGTCCGACGTTGTCGAACAGGTTGCCCTCGTGGAGGTCGGCGTAGTAGTCGTTGATCTGACGCGCGCGCTTGGACGCGTAGATGACCAGCTCGTACTTCGACTCGACGCGGTCGAGCAGGTTGTCGATCGGCGGGTCGATGATGCCCTTGGTGTGGTGTCCGGCCATGGTGGGACCTCCAGATCAGGCGACGGGTTCGTCGCGAAGTCGAATCGGCGGGCGCGCGACCCTTCGACAAGCTCAGGGCCCTTCGACAGGCTCGCGACCCTTCGACAGGCTCAGGGATCGCTCAGCGCGCAGTCGCCTCAGACAATTCTACGACCTCGCGAGCGGCAGTGGCGACGTCCTCGTTCACAATCCGGTAATCGAACTCGCTCTGAGCAGCCAATTCGACCTTGGCGGTGCGCAGTCTGCGGGCGCGTTCCTCGTCGTCCTCGGTGCCTCGGCCGACCAGCCGATCCACCAGTTCGTCCCACGACGGAGGCAGCAGGAAGATGAGCGTCGCAGACGGTTCTGCGGCATGCACCTGGCGCGCTCCCTGCAGATCGATCTCGAGAAGCACGGTCTTGCCTTCGGAGAGAGCCTTGTCGATCGGCGCGCGCGGCGTGCCGTAGCGAGAGCGATTGTGGACGACCGCGTACTCGAGCAGCGCCCCCTCGGCGATCAGCCGATCGAACTCGGCGTCGTCGACGAAGAAGTAGTGCACTCCGTCGATCTCGCCCGGGCGCGGCGGCCTGGTGGTCGCGGACACCGAGAGGTGGATCTCCGGGTGGTTCTCGCGGATGTGCGCTGCGACCGTTCCCTTGCCGACCGCCGTGGGACCGGCGAGCACCAGCAGCCGACTCCGCCCGGACCGTGGCGTCTGCGCGGGAAAGCGTTCATCGAGCCAGCGCTGAAGTGTCACGCGCTGGCGCACTCCGAGCCCGCCGAGCCGCTTCACCGGCGAGATGTCGAGTTCGGCGAGGATGCGATCGCGCTTGCCGACGCCGATGGCGGGCAGCGCGAGCAGGAAATCGGTGATGCGCATGGATCCGGCGACGGATTCCGCGTCGTCGAACGCCTGCGCCGTAATGCTCTGCGGGGCGACGACGCGCATGGTCAGATCGCGTTTGAGGGCGGCTCTGGCGCGGCGCCGTTCGACGGCTCGACGTGCCGCGGCGGCGCGATCGACCTCGGGAACCTTGCGGTCAGACATTCAGTGCCTCCCGGTACTCGGCGGTGCGTGCATCGATCGTCGAGGCGATCGCGTCCGGACCGGCGGAGAGGATGCTGCGACTCTCCGATGCGATGACCATCCAGGCGTGCGCGCCGAATCGTGCACGAAGATCTGCGGGACCCGCGCCCTGCGCGCCGAAGCCGGGGCTGAGGATGGGGGTGGCGGGGGTGAACTCGGCGAGGCCGGCATCCGCCCAGTCCACCGTCGCGCCGATCACGAAACCGAGGCTCGCCCATTCGCCTTCCGGTGTCGACCGGGCGTTGCGTGCGCTGACATCGGCGATGATCGCGGCCGAGACGCTCCGGTCGTCCGCCGCACGTGCACGCTGCACGGTCGCAGCCTCGGGGTTGCTCGTCGCGGCGAGCACGAAGACGCCCTTGCCGGCTTCTTCGGCGAGAGCGAAGGTGCTCGCCAGTGAGCCGACACCGAGGAACGGGTTCACCGTGAGCGCATCCGCCTCGAGCGGCGAACCGGGGGTGAACCACGCCGCGGCATATGCGTCCATCGTCGTGTCGATGTCACCGCGCTTCGCGTCGGCGATCACGACGAGACCCGCGTCGCGCGCTGCGGTGAGCACGTCTTCGAGCGCGGCGAACCCCGCGGAACCGAAGCGTTCGAAGAACGACACCTGCGGCTTCACGAATCCCACTCGTTCTGCCGCAGCATCCACTGTTCGCAGACCTAGTTCGCGCACGCCGGCGGCAGAATCCGCCAGTCCCCAGGACATCAGCAATGCCTGGTGCGGGTCGATGCCGACGCAGAGCGGACCATGGGCGCCAAGTGCAGCCCTGACGCGCTCACCGAAGCGCTCGGTCATAGGGCTGCCTCTCGCTCGGTCGCGTATTCCTGGAGGCTCTTCACATCGAAGCCCTCGTCGGCGGCGTCCATTCCGCTGACGGCGGCACCGAGAACTGCCATCGTAGTGAACAGCGCCTTGTCCGCGGCGACAGCTGCGGCGCGGATCTCGTATCCGTCCGCCCGTGCGGCACCACCGGAGGGCGTGTTGACGATGATGTCGATCTCGCCGTCGTTGATGAGGTCGACGATGTTCTGCTCGCCGCTGTCGAGCGTCTCGCTGTACTTCGACACCACGGTGACCGCGATGCCGTTGCGCGAGAGGATCTCGGCGGTTCCCTCGGTGGCGACCAGGCGGAAGCCGAGCTGCTGCAGACGGTGCGCGGGGAGGATCACGGCACGCTTGTCGGCATCGGCGACCGAGATGAAGACGGTGCCCGAAGTCGGCATGCCCCCATAGGCCGCGGCCTGGCTCTTCGCGAACGCGGTCGGGAAGTCCTTGTCGATGCCCATGACCTCACCGGTCGAGCGCATCTCGGGGCCGAGGACCGAATCGACGATCTTGCCGTCCCTGGTACGGAACCGCTTGAACGGCAGCACGGCCTCCTTGACGGCGACCGGCGCACCGAGCGGTACGCGCGATCCGTCGGAGACAGGCAGCAGCCCCTCGGTCTTCAGCTCGTCGATCGTCGCGCCGACCATGATGCGACTAGCGGCCTTCGCGAGAGGGATGCCGAGCGCCTTCGACACGAACGGAACAGTGCGGCTCGCCCGCGGGTTCGCCTCGATGACGTAGAGCACGCCGGCGCTGATCGCGAACTGCACGTTCAGCAGGCCGCGTACGCCCACGCCCTCGGCGATCGCGAGGGTGGCGATGCGGATGCGGTCGATGTCGCTGCGTCCGAGCGAGATGGGCGGCAGGGTGCAGCTGGAGTCGCCGGAGTGGATGCCGGCCTCTTCGAGGTGCTCCATGACGCCGCCGATGTACAGCTCGTTGCCGTCGTAGAGTGCGTCGACGTCGAGCTCGATCGCGTCGTCGAGGAAGCGGTCGACGAGCAGAGGGGTGCCTGGGCCGACGATGACCTCGCCTGCCGTGCGCACGAAGTAGTCGCGCAGGCTCGCGGTGTCGTACACGATCTCCATGCCGCGGCCGCCGAGCACGAAGCTCGGGCGCACCAGCACCGGGTAGCCGATGTCCTCCGCGATGACGACGGCGCCGTCCGCATCGATGGCCGTGCCGTGCCGCGGGGCGATGAGCCCTGCCGAGTTCAGCAGCTGCGAGAACAGCTCGCGCTCCTCGGCGATGTCGATCGCCTCGGGGCTCGTGCCGAGCACCGTGTAGCCCGCTGCCTCGATGCCCTTGGCGAGCCCGAGCGGGGTCTGTCCGCCGAGCTGGCAGACGACGCCGAGGATGGTGCCGCTGGCGGCTTCGGCGTCGAGCACCTCGAGAACGTCCTCCAGTGTGAGCGGCTCGAAGTACAGCCGGTCGGAGGTGTCGTAGTCGGTGGAGACGGTCTCGGGGTTGCAGTTGACCATGACGGTCTCGTATCCGGCATCCGACAGTGCGAACGACGCGTGCACGCACGAGTAGTCGAACTCGACGCCCTGGCCGATGCGGTTCGGCCCGGATCCGATGATGACGACCTTGGTGCGCTCCGATGGTGCGACCTCGGTCTCGAAGTCGTAGCTCGAGTAGTGATACGGCGTCAGCGCGGGGAACTCCCCCGCGCACGTGTCGACCGTCTTGTACACCGGCCGGATGCCGAAGCCGTGACGGACTCCGCGCGCCTCCGCCTCGCTGATGCCGCGGATCTCGGCCAGCTGCACGTCGGAGAAGCCGTGCTCCTTCGCGTAGCGGAGCGTGGCGGCATCGAGCTCGCCCGCGGTGCGGACGGTCTCTGCGACCTCGTTGATCAGCACGATCTGGTCGAGGAACCACGGGTCGATGGCCGTGGCGTCGAATGCCTGCTCGATCGTCGCGCCCTTGCGCAGCGCCTGCTGCAGCACGACGATGCGGCCATCGGTCGGCGTCTTCGAGATCTCGAGCAGCTCGTCGACGCTGCGCGTCTCTTCACCCCAGTGGAAGCTGGAGCCGCGCTTCTCGAGCGAGCGGAGCGCCTTCTGCAGGGCGGTGGCGTAGTTGCGGCCGATCGCCATGGCCTCGCCCACCGACTTCATGGTCGTGGTCAGCGTCGGGTCGGCGGCCGGGAACTTCTCGAACGCGAAGCGCGGCACCTTGACGACCACGTAGTCCAGCGTGGGCTCGAAGCTCGCAGGCGTCACACCGGTGATGTCGTTCGGGATCTCGTCGAGGCGGTAGCCGAGAGCGAGTTTCGCCGCGAGCTTCGCGATCGGGAATCCGGTGGCCTTCGAGGCGAGGGCGCTGGAGCGCGAGACGCGGGGGTTCATCTCGATCACGATGATGCGGCCGTCGGCCGGGTCGATCGCGAACTGGATGTTGCAGCCGCCTGTGTCCACGCCGACGGCGCGGATGATGTCGATGCCGATGTCGCGGAGCTTCTGATACTCGCGGTCGGTCAGCGTCAGTGCCGGGGCGACCGTGATGGAGTCGCCGGTGTGCACGCCGACGGGGTCGACGTTCTCGATGGAGCAGACGACGACCGTGTTGTCGGCGGTGTCGCGCATGAGCTCGAGCTCGTACTCCTTCCAGCCGAGGATCGATTCCTCGAGGAGCACTTCGTTCGTCGGCGAGTCGTGGAGTCCGGCGCCGGCCATCCGGCGCAGGTCCTTCTCGTCGTAGGCGAAGCCGGAGCCGAGGCCGCCCATCGTGAAGCTCGGGCGCACGACGAGCGGGTAGCCGAGCTCGTCGGCCGCGGCGAGCACCTCGTCCATTGTGTGAGCGATGCGGCTGGCCGCGACGTCTGCACCGGAGTCGAGCACCAGCTGCTTGAAGATCTGGCGGTCCTCGCCCTTGTTGATGGCCTCGAAGCTCGCGCCGATCAGCTCGACGTCGTATTTCTCGAGGATGCCGTGGTTGTGCAGCTCGATCGCGGCGTTCAGGGCCGTCTGGCCGCCCAGCGTCGGAAGGATCGCATCCGGCTTCTCCTTCGCGATGATCGTCTCGATGACCTGCCAGGTGATCGGCTCGATGTAGGTCGCATCGGCGAAGTCGGGGTCGGTCATGATCGTGGCCGGGTTGGAGTTGACGAGGATGACGCGCACGCCCTCCTCGCGCAGCACGCGACACGCCTGGGTTCCGGAGTAGTCGAACTCGCAGGCCTGACCGATCACGATCGGGCCGGATCCGATGACGAGGACGGAATTGATGTCGTCGCGCTTTGGCATTACTTGGCGTCCTTCTGGGTGGCAACGACCAGGTCACGGAACCGATCGAAGAGGTAGTTGGCGTCGTGGGGGCCGGCCGCAGCCTCGGGGTGGTACTGCACCGAGAAAGCCGGGATGTCGAGAGCGCGAAGACCCTCGACGACGTTGTCGTTGAGGCCGACGTGGCTGACCTCGACCTTTCCGTAGCCGTTCGGGCTGTCGAACGCGCCCTCGAGCGGCGCCTCGACCGCGAAACCGTGGTTGTGTGCGGTGATCTCGACCTTGCCGGTGCTCTTGTCGAGCACAGGCTGGTTGATGCCGCGATGCCCGAAGGGCAGCTTGTAGGTGCCGAGACCCAGTGCACGACCGAGCAGCTGGTTGCCGAAGCAGATGCCGAAGAACGGCAGGCCGTCATCGAGCACGTTCCGCAGCAGCGCCACGTGCTCGCCCGATGCCGCCGGGTCACCCGGACCGTTGGAGTAGAACACCGCGACCGGATCGACCGCGCGGATGTCCTCGATGGTCGAGGACTGCGGCAGCACGTGCACCTCGAAGCCGCGTGCGGCGAGGTTGTCGATCGTGGCCTGCTTCACGCCGAGGTCGAGCACTGCGAGGTTGCCGATGCGCTCCCCCAGCGCCGTCGTGACCTCGGCGACATCGACCGAGACCTGCGCCGACAGGTTCTGGCCGCTCATCTCAGGGGCCTCCTGCACGCGGCGCAGCTGCTCATCAGCATCCAGCGCGGCGTCCGCGCCGGAGAAGATGCCGCCTCGCATGGAACCGGCGGAGCGGATGTGCCGCGTGATCGACCGAGTGTCGATGCCGCTGATGCCGACGATGCCGTCGCGGACGAGGATCTCGTCCAGAGAGGCGTTCGCGCGCCAGTTCGACACGACACGGGAGGGGTCGCGCACAATGTAGCCGGCGACCCAGATGCGTCGCGACTCGGTGTCTTCGTCATTCATCCCGGTGTTGCCGATGTGGGGCGCGGTCTGCAGCACGATCTGGCCGGCGTAGGACGGATCGGTCAGCGTCTCCTGGTACCCGCTCATGCCGGTCGAGAAGACGACCTCGCCGAGCGTGGTCCCCTGCGCGCCGTATGCGCGCCCGACGTGACGGGTGCCGTCTTCGAGGACGAGGACGGCGGGGTCTGGGAGTGTCATGATTCGGCTCCTGTGTCGTTCGCGGGGATGAGCCGCTGGAGTTCTGAGATGAGGTTCTGGGGATCGCCGGCCGTGACGCGCAGGTACGAGTCGACGATCGTGTCGTCGGACACGTTCCATGCGAGTCGCACGAGACCGTTCGGCTCGACGACACGGTCGATCGTGACCGTCGCACGGTCGACCTGAACGAGTTTCGCGGATGCGAGGAAGACCGTGGGCGCGCCGTCGAGGCAGAGCGCGGCGCCACGATCGGTCACCGCGATCTCACCGCGGGCACGGTATGCCAGCGGCGTGATCGCCAGACGTTCGAGCGGCTGGTCGTGGCGTGTCGTCGAGACGTACAGCACCTCGTGCCTGGCCAGGACCTCCGCGTGCTCCGGGACACCCACCGGCGCGACGTGCACGCCGTCGCGTCGCAGGCGTCGTCGCCATGCCAGATACATGGACACCAGGACGAGCACCGCCAGGACGATGGTGATGGCGACAGCGATGTCCCGCATGCTCACTTCCCCTCCCTGCGGCCGCTCGGTGCATCGCATGAGTGGAGTTCTTCGACGACGGCGCCGGATTCGACCGTTACGACGCCGTGGTGGATCGTCCACTCGACGCGGCCGGGAAGGTCGCGCCCGAGATACGGCGAGTTCCGGCTGCGACCGTGCAGATCGGCAGCGGTGAAGGTGCCCTCCCGCGAGGCGTCGTACAGCGTGATCTGCGCAGGCTGACCGGCTTCGAGCGGAGTGCCGTGACCGTCGAGAAGTCCGATGCGTGCGGGCGCCTGACTCATGACGCGGGCGACGTCGGCCCATCCGATCAGGCCGGTCTGCACCATCGACTGATGCACGACGCGCAGCGCGCTCTCGAGGCCGACCATGCCGTTCGCTGCGGCCTGCCATTCGCAGGCCTTGTTCTCGCTGGGATGCGGGGCGTGGTCGGTGGCGACGATGTCAATAGTGCCGTCGGCCAGTCCCTCGCGCACGGCGAGTACGTCCTCTTCGCGACGAAGCGGCGGGTTCACCTTGTACTTCGCGTCATAGCCGCGGACCAGTTCGTCCGTGAGCAGCAGGTGGTGCGGAGTGACCTCTGCAGTGACGTCGATACCGCGCTTCTTGGCCCAGCGGATGATGTCGACGGAACCAGCGGTGGACAGGTGGCAGACGTGCAGGCGTGAGCCGACGTGCTCGGCGAGAAGCACATCGCGCGCGATGATCGACTCCTCGGCGACGGCCGGCCATCCTGCGAGTCCCAGCTCTGCGGAGACGACGCCCTCGTTCATCTGGGCGCCCTCGGTCAGCCGCGGATCCTGTGCATGCTGGGCGATGACACCGCCGAAGGACTTCACGTACTCGAGTGCGCGGCGCATGATCAGCGGATCGAAGACGCAGAATCCGTCGTCGCTGAAGACGCGCACCTTGGCGCGTGAGGTGGCCATGGCGCCGAGCTCAGCGAGGCGTTCGCCCTTCTGCCCGACGGTGACGGCGCCGATCGGCTGCACGGTGGCGTAGCCCGCCGCCTCTCCGAGGGCGAGTTCCTGCTCGACGACGCCGGCGGAATCGGCGACCGGTGACGTGTTCGGCATCGCGAAGACCGCGGTGAACCCGCCGGATGCTGCCGCCCTGGTGCCGGTGAGGATCGTCTCGGACGCCTCATAACCAGGCTCGCGCAGGTGCGTGTGCAGGTCGACGAGGCCCGGCAGTGCGACGAGGCCCTGCGCGTCGATGACTCGGGCGCCGGCCCGGCTGAGCCCGCTGCCGATCTCGGCGATGATGCCGTTCTCCACCACGATGTCGGCGCTGTCCGCGCCGAGAAGCTGTGCCCCGGTGATCACGAGGGTGTCCATCAGCTGCCTTCTCCTCGTTCGTCGTCTCGTTCTCCTGCCAGCAGCAGGTAGAGCACCGCCATGCGCACTGACACCCCGTTGGTGACCTGTTCCAGCACCGTCGAGCGCGGCGAGTCCGCAGCTTCGGCGGAGATCTCCAGGCCGCGATTCATGGGTCCGGGGTGCATCACAATGCTATCGTCCGCAAGCGTGGCCGCACGCACGGCGTCCAGCCCCCAGCGCCGGGAATACTCCCGCTCACTCGGGAAATACGCGGCGTTCATGCGTTCCAGCTGAATGCGCAGCATCATCACCGCATCCGGACCGTCGGCGAGAGCCTCGTCGAGGTCGTAGACCACGCGCACCGGCCACTGCGACACGTTCTGCGGCACCAGCGTCGGCGGCGAGACGAGCGTGACCTCGGCGCCGAGTGTCGTGAGGAGCCAGACGTTCGAGCGCGCGACGCGCGAGTGCAGCACATCCCCCACGATCACGACGCGGATGCCGGAGAGGTCTTGGCCGCGGCTGTCGGCCCCGAATCGGCGCTTGCGGATCGTGAAGGCGTCGAGCAGCGCTTGGGTCGGATGCTCATGCGTGCCGTCGCCGGCGTTGATGACGCCCGCGGTGATCCAGCCGCTGGTCGCGAGTGTGCGCGGGGCGCCGGAGGCGTGGTGGCGGATGACGACGGCATCCGCGCCCATGGCCTGCAGAGTCTGCGCGGTGTCCTTGAGACTCTCGCCTTTCGAGACGCTCGACCCCTTGGCGGCGAAGTTGATGACGTCGGCGGAGAGGCGCTTCGCGGCGGCTTCGAACGATATGCGCGTGCGTGTGGAGTCCTCGAAGAACAGGTTGACCACGGTCTTGCCGCGCAGCGTCGGCAGTTTCCTGTTCTCGCGGGTCTGGGTGTCGGACATGTCCTCTGCGACGTCGAGGATGCGCAGTGCGCTCTCGCGATCGAGGGTGCGGGTGTCGAGGAGGTTCCTCATTCTCCGATCGTCACCTCCTCTGCGCCATCGTTCTCGAACAGGCGCACGTTCACGCGCTCCTGGCGGGAGGACGGAATGTTCTTGCCGACGAAGTCGGGACGGATGGGGAGCTCGCGGTGACCACGATCGACGAGGATCGCCAGACGCACGGTCGACGGGCGGCCGATCGACTGGATCGCGTCGAGGGCGGCGCGGATGCTGCGCCCGGAGAACAGCACGTCGTCGACGAGCACGACCGTCTTGCCGTCGATGCCGCCGGCGGGGATGTCGGTGGGCTGCGGCGACCTGGTGGGCTGTTTCGCGAGATCGTCGCGGAACAGGGTCACATCCAGGGAGCCGGTCGCGACCGAGGTCTGGGAGATGCTGCTGACCAGCGCGCCGAGGCGATGTGCGAGAGTGACGCCGCGGGTCGGGATGCCCAGCAGGACGAGGTTCTCGGCTCCTCGATTGGATTCGAGGATCTCATGCGCGATACGGGTCAGAGCCCGCGAGATATCGGCTTCATGCAGCACAGTTCGTGCGCTCATTCACCGCTCCCTTCTCCGCCTCTCCGGACGGTGTTAAAGGTTGCTTGCTCGTATCAGTCTAGGGGTCGGTTCAGGCGCCGACGACCTCGACGCCGCGCTCGCGCGCGACATCCGCGAGGCGACGATCGAACGTGGCGAGCGTAGCGCCGTTGGATTCTGCACCCGCGAGGACACAGCAATCCGGCATCTTCAGACCGGTTTCGGCGCGTAGAAGCGCGAGGCGCCGGGGCTCGTCAATGGGTGCTTGCAACCGCTCGACGCCAAGAGTACCGATTGCTCGTTCTGCGACATCGATCACATTCCGCTTCGCCGGTCCGACCAGGCTCTCCGCGATCGAGATCTGATGCATCGCCAGTTCCTCTTCTGTGTCGAGAAGCTCCATCGTTGCTGTTGCATGTGCATCGCCTTCAAGAAGGTGCGCAATCATCACACTTGCGTCCAGGACGATCATTCCGGCCAGTCCTTTCGGAGATCATCGAGATATCCCGGCGGGTAGACGTCAGGGCCGAAGATGCCCCGAGTCTCGTCGAGCGCTCTGCGTCGCGCGACACGACGGGCTGCGCGAACGGCCGCGAGCGACTGTCCCCCTTCGACAGCGAGCCTCGCCACCAGTTCGGAACGCGGGACTCCGGGCCATTCTTCGGCGGCGAGTTCGAGCGCATCGCGCAACGCGGGCGTCTGCGTGACTTGGATGCGGGTCAATGTCGTGGGCATGACGCCACTGTACCACCGACATCATCAGTGGTACAGGAGCATGCGAACGCCTTGCGCGGCGGAGACGAGCGCTGCACGCTGCGCACATGAGCGACACTCAGAGAACCGCGACGGAGACCACAGGTTCACGTCGCCGTGCGGAATCGTACGACCGCGCCGACTCGGCGAGGTACTCGGGGCGCTTGTGACGCCGGCTGTGATCCTCGCGTCGATTCCGGTCGCCCTGCTGGTCGATGCGAACATCGCGAAGCTGACCTGGGCCGCACTCATGGTACTCAACCCCGTGGTCGCTGTGCTGCTCGCACGGCGACCGGTCCCCTCGACGTGAGGCTCAGGCGCCCAGGCGCAACGCCGCGTCGGTGACTTCGTCGACCTTCGTGGCGCGGATCGGATGACCGGTGGTGGTCAGGCACTTGCCGGTCTTCAGGTCCCACTTCCAGTCGTGCATGCTGCAGGTGAGCACGCCCTCGTCATCGACCTTGCCGGTCTTGGTGAGGTCGGCTCGAAGGTGCGGGCAGCGGCGCTGGACGACCCAGTCGCCGACTTCAGCATCCTCGGTCTGATCTGTCTGCTCGGAGTACCAGTTCTCGACGTACTCGATGCGATCCACTGACAGGCACTTGAGGAACGTCGTGAGGAACTCGTTGAACTTGCCGCTGCGGCCGACATGGAACTGCATCGACAGGAAGATCGAGTTCGACCAGTCGATCTCGTGATCGCGGATGTTGGTGGAGACCAGATCGGCGGGGATCGTGTACCAGTAGATGCACTCCTCCCCCGCGTACTCGCGGACCTTGGCCCGCGGGAAGTCGACCACCATGTCCAGATCGCCGATGCGGAACCGCACGCAGCCGCCGACGCCGAGGCGGATGGTGCGCGACTTCTTCAGCAGCGGTTCCCACCACGCCTTGAGGGTCGCGAGCATCTCGTCCGGCGCGATGACGCCCGCACGGGAGGCCTCCTCGTCGCGGATCTCCTGCTGGCGGCTCGCGCGCTGCGACTCGAGGTACTCCCACTTCTCATCGAACACGTGGGCGATCTCGGCATCCGTGTACAACGTCTGCGTGATCGTCATGTCGGCGTGATCGAGTTCGACGACCGTCCCGGGCACGAAGAGCTGCCCGTCGTACTGCGGCGCCTGCTCCTTCAGGTGCGCGATGAACTGCTTCTGGTCCGTGAAGATCGAGTCGTCATCGAGTCCGAAGCCGTTGTACTTGAACAGCTCGTCGCGCAGGAACATCGGCGGACCGGCCATCGGGAACACATGAGGCGCATCGACCTTCTCGATGTAGAACATCGCCCGCTTGTTCTGCGCATCGCGCTTGAGGCGCGCGAAGTTCTGCTTCGCGTCCTGCGGCAGGTCGTAGACCATGGGCCACCAGATCGCTCCTGAGGTCTGCGTGAAGTACGCATCGGGCTTGCCGAAGCTGAGGAGCTTCTCGAGGTCGAGCGGGTGGGAGTCGTTCTGGTTGAGCACGGATGCGGTGCCGTCGTCGACGCTGAGCGACGAGTCGCCGATCGGGCCGTCGCTGGGGGCACGCAGCGGCGTGATCATGATCTTCAGCTCACCGCGTTCGATGACCTCACCTGCCGGCGCATAGGTGATGTTCTCGTACCCGAGCGCGCGGATGTCCTTCTCGAGATCGTCGATCGGATAGTCAGGCAGCAGCACCTCGATGTCCTTGCGGATGTACCGCTCGAGAAGCGCGGGATCGAAGTGATCGCGATGGCGATGCGAGATGTACAGGAAGTCCGCCTCGCGTCCCAGCTTCTCCCAGTCGAGACCGCGGTTGTCGGGGAACGGGAACCAGGAGCCGTAGAACGAAGGGCCCATCACCGGGTCGCAGATGATGTTTCCGCCGACCGTCTCGATGAACATTCCGGCGTGGCCGAGCCCCGTGATCCGCATTGCGCTCCTTCTGAGATTGACCTCACGATTGTACCCGGGGGCCACTGAGCGCGCAGTGCGACCGGGCAGGGCGGGACGATCTCGCTGGTGGGCTCAGCGGACCGCGGCCGCACGCACCTGCACGATCGCCGTCTTGAACTCCGGCATCGCCGAGACGGGGTCGGTGGCATCGCTCGTCAGCAGGTTCGCACTGTGGGCGCCGGCGAAGTGGAACGGCAGGAACACTGTATCCGGCCGGAGGGAGACACTCGTCGCGACCTTCGCCGTCACGGTACCGCGGCTGTTCTCGAGCGTGGCCCGGTCTCCGTCGCCGAGTCCGCGGTCAGCCGCGGTGGATGGATGCATCGTCACTTCGAGAGCATCGCGCGCGGCCATCAGCTCCGGCACCCGCCGCGTCTGCGCACCGGACTGGTAGTGCTCGAGCAGACGTCCGGTGATGAGCGTGAGTTCTGATCCGGTCGCCGCACTCTCGAGGCGGACGCCGACTGACACCGGCACGATCCGGGCTCGGCCGTCGGGATGCCGGTACCCGCCGAGCAGCGGGCGCGGTGTGCCCTCGCTTCCGCTCGGGTACGGCCAGTACGCCTCGGTGTCATCGTCGAGAAGTTCATGGCTGAGCCCGGAATAGTCGGCGACACCACCCGCGGAGGCGCGCGCCAGCTCGTCGGACACCAGGGCCGGATCGACGTCGAAGCGACCCGGCGCATCCAGCCGACGGGCGAGCTCTGCGAAGATCCACAGCTCGCTGCGCACGCCGCCGGGCGGATCGACCGCACGCCTGCGACGGATCACCCGGCCCTCGAGGTTCGTCATCGTGCCCTCCTCCTCCGCCCACTGCGTGACCGGCAGGACGATGTCCGCCATCGCCGCGGTCTCGGAGAGGAAGAAGTCGCAGACCACGAGAAGATCCAGGCGTGCGAGCCGATCGCGCACGGCGCCCGCATCGGGTGCGGAGATGACGGGATTGGACCCGTGCACCAGCAGTGCGCGGATCCCATCCGGCACGTCGATCGAGGCCAGCAGCTCCACGGCAGGCAGACCAGGACCGGGCAGGTCCTCTGCCTGTACTCCCCATATCGCAGCGACATGGGCTCGTGCGACCGGATCCATGATCTTGCGGTACCCGGGCAGTTGATCGCACTTCTGACCGTGCTCGCGGCCGCCCTGCCCGTTGCCCTGTCCGGTGAGCGTGCCGTAGCCGCTGCCATGTCGCGTGGGAAGTCCGAGGATCAACGCCAGGTTGATTGCGGCAGTCGCGGTGTCGGTGCCGTTCGCATGCTGCTCGACACCGCGGCCCGTCAGGATGAAGGTCTCCTCCCCTTCCGACAGGCGCCGCGCCACATCTCTCAGCACGGCGACAGGCACGCCGGTCACCTGCTGCACGCGGGCCGGCCACCATGCGGCGACGCTGCGGCGCAGGTCATCGAACCCCAGGGTGAGCTCCTCGATCGCGGTGGCGTCGTACAGCCGTTCCGCGATCACGATGTGGGTGAGGCCGAGCAGCAGCTCGAGGTCGCTCCCCGGCGCAGGCGCCAGGTGTGTCCCCTGCCCTTCTTCGGTCAGTCTCGCCGTCGCACTGCGACGCGGATCGACCACGATGAGGCCGCCGGCCTCACGGACGCCGGCGAGGTGCGAAAGGAAAGGCGGCATGGTCTCTGCGACGTTCGAACCGAGCAGCAGCACGGTCTTCGCCGCGTCCAGGTCGGTGAGCGGAAACGGCAGTCCGCGGTCGATGCCGAACGCGCGGTTCGCGGCTGCGGCGGCGGACGACATGCAGAAGCGTCCGTTGTAGTCGATGCGCGATGTACCGAGCGCGATACGCGCGAACTTGCCCAGCTGATAGGCCTTCTCGTTCGTGAGACCGCCTCCCCCGAACACGCCGATGCTGTCCCGTCCGTGCTGGCCCTGCAGTGCACGAATGCGCCGAGCGAGAGTGTCGAGCGCCACTGACCACTCCGTCGGCACGAGCTCACCGTGCGCGTCACGGACGAGAGGTGTGCGGATGCGGTCGTCCGAGTCGAGCAGCGCCGAAGAGGTCCAGCCCTTCCTGCACAGACCGCCGCGGTTGGTCGGGAAGGAACGGCCGGTGACCGTCAGGGAAGGCTCACCGATCGCGGCGTCCAGGGCTCTGGGCGTGAGCGTCATCGCGCACTGCAGAGCGCAGTACGGACAATGCGTGTGCGTATCGACACTCATGCCGGTGCGACCTGCGCTGAAGAGGTGAATCGCTCGATGAGTTCGACCAGGCGTGGCTTGCATCCGCCGCAACCGGTGCCCGCACGCGTGTCGCGTCCCAGGCAGGCCACGGTGTCATTGCCCCTGGCCACAGAGTCCCCGATCGCCTCCACATTCACGCCGTTGCACAGGCACACCGTCGTCTCGGGAGCGAACGCGTCTGAACGTGCGATTGCGCTGTCGTCCGCACCGTCCATCCGCAGCAGCAGCGAACGATCGGCCGGCAGTTCCCCTCGTCGGTCGTACAGCAGCGTCAGCTCGGCCGCTGTGCGGGGCATCCCGACGCTCGTGAAGGCTTGGAGAACACCGCCCCTGGTGACCAGCTTGAGATAGCGGCCGTGCTGAGGATCGGCCCACTGCGCGACGTGACGCAGTGGCGCAGAGTCGTCGGGCGGCGATGCATCCCAGATGTCGACGTCGACGTCACCCACTGCCGCGACATCCACCCTGTCCGCCTTCAACATGACGACGCAATCCCGCTCCGCCGGTGGCGCCGCGGGAAGAGCAGCACAGGCGGATTCAGCCACGAGGCGACGGGCGAGCCACTCGGCCTGCCGCCATCCGGGACCGATCAATCCGGAAGGTGCACCGGGCAGGCGCGTCAGTGCATTCGTCTCAACCGTGCGCTCCACGACGTGCGCGCAGTCGCCGATCGCGAAGACATCGTCGTCGCTCCAGGAACGCAGTTGTTCGTCGACCACGATCCCTGCCGCCGTGCGGATACCCGCTGCGGTCGCGAGCTCAGCTCGGGCTCCGACTCCGCACGACAGCACCAGCAGGTCGCCGCGAACGTAGTTGCCGTCTGCCGTGACCAGCGCGTCGAATGCCGGCTCCCCGTCGTCGCCCGTGCGGAAGCCGACAGATTCGGCACGACTGTGCGCGTACACCTCGACGCCCGCCTCCCGCAGTGCGCGCGAGAGCACGATGCCGGCGCCTCGGTCGAGACTGCGGGGCATGGGCGTCGCCCCGTGATGCACCACCGCGACCTCTGCGTCCGCACCGGCCGCCAGCAGAGCGAACTCCAGCCCGAGCACACCGGCGCCCAGCACGACCAGTCGCGCCCCTTCGCTCACTGCCGCACGAACACGCTCGGCGTCTGCGAGATCTCGCAGCACCGTCACCCCGTTCGGAAGCACGGGATCCGCGCCGATGACGCTGGCACCCGATCTGGCCAGCGAGTCGACGTCGAAGGCCGGCCGGTGGATACCGGTCAGCGTGGGTATGTTGGCGCGCGCCCCGGTCGCGAGCACCAGTCGGTCATAGGCCACCCGCTCACCGTTCGAGAGCTCTATCTGCTTGATCGCCCTGTCCACGCTGACTGCCCTGGTGCCGAGGCGCACATCGACCCCCGCCCGCATGCTCTCCTGCGGATCGTGCAGGGTGATGCCCGCGGCATCCGCTCTGTCGACCGCCAGCTCGGCCACGAGAACACGGTTGTACGGCGCATCCGACTCAGCCCCGATCACGGTGAGAGCCATCGAACCGGTCTTGACCGCAGGAAGCAGCTCCTCGCACAGCCGCGCGCCGACGGGGCCGAACCCGACGATCACGACTCGGAGCGGTGGAGCGCCTTCCGACACGTTCAGATCCGCCGTCCGTCGAGCGAGGCGCGTGGCACGGCGTATGCGAGGGCTGTGATGATGAGGAGTACGAGGTAGGCGATGCCGAACCCGACGAACGCGGCCTGGTACCCGCCCGAGGCGACCTGCGAAGCGTTCAGCACCTGGGGCACGACGAAGCCGCCGTACGCTCCGATCCCGGCGATGAGTCCGAGTGCTGCTGCGGCACGACGCGCCACCATCGCAGCGTCGCCCTCTCGTCGCGCGATCGCCCTTGCGGAGAAGACGATGGGGATCATCCGGTACGTCGAGCCGTTCCCCACTCCGGTGGCGGCGAACAGCACCAGGAAGCAGACGAGGAAGAGCCAGAACTGCTCGAGCGCGAGCACACCGAGAATGCCGAATGCGCCGACGGCCATCACGGCGAAGGCCGCGATGGTCACCCGGGCGCCGCCGAAACGGTCGGCCAGACGCCCGCCCAGCGGTCGGAAGACGGAGCCGACGAGCGCGCCGAGGAACGCCAGGGACACGACGGCGGCGCCGACATGCAGACTTGAGAACTCGGGAAACTCATCCACGATCAGCTTCGGGAAGACGCTGGAGAATCCGATGAACGATCCGAAGGTGCCGATGTACAACAGTGAGAGCAGCCACAGGTGCGGTTCTCGCAACGCCGCTGCCGATCCCGCGAGATCGGCCTTCGCCGAGGACAGGTTGTCCATGTACCGCCAGGCACCCCAGGCAGCGAGCAGGATGAAGGGCACCCACATCCAACCGGCCAGTGGCAGACCGAGGCCGATCCCTGCACCGATCGAGACGACGACCGGCACGAAGAACTGTGCCACCGAAGTGCCGAGGTTGCCGCCCGCGGCGTTGAGGCCGAGAGCCCAGCCCTTCTCCCGCTGAGGGAAGAAGTACGTGATGTTCGCCATGGAGCTGGCGAAGTTGCCCCCGCCGAAGCCTGCGAGCCCGGCGATCACCAGCATCAACCAGAACGGCGTCTCAGGGTTGCCGACCGCGACCGCCAGCAATAACGCTGGGATCAGCAGCAGCACAGCGGAGACGATCGTCCAGTTGCGTCCGCCGAAGCGCGGCACCATGAACGTGTACGGAAAGCGCAGCGTCGCGCCGACGAGGCTCGGCACTGAGAGCAGCCAGAACGTCTCCGCGCTGGTGAAGGTGAAGCCCGCAGCAGGCAGCAGCACGACGACGACGCTCCACAGCTGCCAGACGATGAAGCCGAGGAACTCCGCGTATATCGACCAGCCGAGGTTGCGTCGTGCGATTCGGCGACCCTCGGTGCGCCAGAACTCGGAGTTCTCGGGGTCGAACCCGTCGACCCACCGCCCCGGCCGGCGAGTGAGCACGACCGGACGTGCGTGCTGATCCTGTGTTGCTGCGACGGACGAGATGACCACGGCTGACCCCCTGATGCGCGCGGGTCCGAGACTTCCGGACGGTACGGCATCGACGATAGGAGGACGCTGTTTCGGGAGATCGCGGGATTCGTTTCCGGCGCGTCACTTCTGCGTCACCTGCGCGGATGGGCTCCGTGAGGGGCGTGTCATGTCGTCGTAACACGCGTTGCGCCGGCACCCGCACGCAGCCCTCAGCTCTCGAACAGTCCCCTGATGTCGTCGGCGGTGAGCGACTGGGCGAACATCTCCTCGTCGTCCATGACCGCCGTGAACAGGCGCGCCTTGCGCTCCTGGAGGGCGAGGACCTTCTCCTCGATCGTTCCGGAGGAGATCATCCGGTACACCATGACCGGGTTCTGCTGACCGATGCGGTGCGTACGGTCCACCGCCTGCGCTTCGGCGGCCGGGTTCCACCATGGATCCAGCAGGAACACGTAATCGGCTTCGGTGAGGGTGAGGCCGAATCCGCCCGCCTTCAGGCTGATGAGGAACACGGGCTGCTCGCCTGCGCGGAAGGCGTCGATGACCTGGGGCCGCCTGGTCGTCGATCCGTCCAGGTACGCATACGCGATGCCTGCGTGATCGAGCCGCGCTGCCGCCTCCTTGAGGAACGAGGTGAACTGGCTGAACACGAGTGCGCGGTGGCCTTCTGCCTGCAGCTCCTGTACATGCTCGAGAAGTGCATCCAGCTTGCGGGAGCCGATCTTCGCGTCCGCGGGGTCGACGAGTCCGGGTGACAGGCTCAGCAGACGGAGCATCGTGAGCGAGCGGAACACGATGAAGCGATTGCGGTCGAGATCCTCCAGCAGACCCAGCACCTTCTGCCGCTCGCGCTGCAGCACCACGTCGTACAGGGCCCTGTGCGACGGGCTGAGCTCGACGTGCAGCTGCTGCTCCTGCTTCTCTGGAAGGTCTGCGGCCACCAGCTGCTTGGTCCGGCGCAGCATGAGCGGACGGATGCGGCGGCGGAGCCGTTCCAGGCGCCGCTGCCGGTACTCGCCGCCCTCCTCGTTCTCCGGAACCTTGCCCTTCTCGATGGGCTGCACGTAGTCCTCGCCGAACTTCCTGGCCGACGCGAACAGGCCGGGAGCCGCGAGCTTCAACAGCGCCCAGAGATCGGTGAGGCTGTTCTCCATCGGGGTGCCGCTCACGGCGTACACGACATCGGCCTTCAGCGCGGCGACGGCGCGGTGCTGCTTCGTCTTGGGGTTCTTCACGAACTGCGCCTCGTCGAGGATGAGGCCGGCCCATCGGGTCTCAGCGAATTCCTTCTCGTCAAGACGCACCAGGGTGTACGAGGTGATGACGAGGTCGGCGCCGTGGGCAGCATCCGTCATCACTTCACGTTTGACGCTGCTGCTGTCGATCACGCGCACGCGCAGGCCGGGAGCGAATCGCGCGGCTTCGCTCTGCCAGGAGCCGAGCACGGACGTGGGGGCGACGACGAGGAACGGCCGCTTCTCCCCCGCCTCCTTCGCGTGCAGCACGAGCGAGAGCAGCTGGATGGTCTTGCCGAGTCCCATGTCGTCGGCGAGGATGCCGCCGAGGCGATGCGTCCACAGGAATGCGAGCCAATCGAATCCGGTCCTCTGGTACGGCCGCAGCTCGGCCACGAGCCCCGCGGGCACGGGTGTCGACGGCACCTCGGTCGCCTGACGCAGTCCCTCGGCTGTGGCACGCCAGCTCACAGCGGGGAGCGCTTCGTCCGCGAGGTCTTCGAACTCCTCCCACAGATCGGTCTGGTAGCGGCTGATGCGCGGGCCGGTCTCCCATTCCTGCAGCTCTGAGGCCTCGTCGATCAGCTCACGGAGCCGGTCGAGCGCGGGGTGATTGAGAGACAGATAACTGCCGTCGACGAGCAGCAGCTTGCGCCTGCCCTTCGCCATCGCCGTGAACAACGGAGTGAACGGGATGGTGCGCCCGTCGATCTTCACGAGCACCCCGAGATCGAACCAGTCGGCGTCGACGGTCTCCACGGTCGAGACGGTGATCTCCGGGATGCCGGTGATCTCCTGGTAGTCCTTGCGCGTGCCGTTCTCGACGATGCTGACGCCCTGAGCCTGGAAGGCGGGAACGACGTGCGCGACGAACTCGGCGGCGTCGATGTCGTGCAGCGCCGCGGATGCCGTGAAGACCGAGTCGGAGAGCTGCTGCCAGATCTGCTCGATCTCGCTCTGACGCTCCCGTTCGGCGGGCGCGTCGCGCACGGCATCCGCTGTCGGCGAGAGCGGGAATCTTCCGTGGCCCTTGTAGGTCCATTCGAATGCGTAGTCGATCGTGTCGCCGCTGCGGAACGTCACGACCAGAGTCGGCTGCGGCAACGGCACAGCGGGCAGCTTCACCGCGCCGACGGTACGGATCGGCGCGCGTCTCGCCAGCGCAGGGTACGCCTCACGCAGGAACGCCGCCTCGTCGGCCTTGGTGACGGTGATCGCGCCCTGCGCCTTCAGGAGCGTGTGGACGGGGTCGCTGAGCTCGACCTCGGCCAGCGTGAGGGCGATGCGGCTGCCGATCGACTCGGCCGTGTAGATCCCCGAGTGTCCGATGGCCCGCACGGACGCAGTCGGAACCACCCGCTCGTCGAGGATGACCTCCGCGCCGATGCTGAGCGCGCCGTCGTCGTTCCGCGTGAACTCCGCCGCGACGGACGCCGCCTCGCCGAGCGCCACGGTCGTGCTCTTCCGTGTCGACACCAGAGGGATGCCGAGTCCGGGTGCCTGGCGAAGATGGCCCCACAGCAGCGAGGATTCGATCAGATCCATCGAGAGCCAGTCCCCCGCGGTGCCCGACAGCAGGGAGTCGCGTGAGAGGCTCAGCAGGTCGGCGAACCAGCGCACGCGCTCGCGACCGAACTGAGCAGCCGAGCGGCGCACCGAGTCCCATGACACATCGCCCTGGATCCAGGAACCGGTCGCCGCGCTGCGCATGAGCGGACGGATGCCGAGCAGCAGTTCGCCTGTTCCCTTGGCGAGGTCGCGCGGGGTGGCGGGGCGCACCGGTCGCGGCGACCAGTGGTGCGCTCCACCGGCCGCCCGCTGGCGCAGTTCCACTCCGAGCGCGATGTCCGTCGAGCCGTCGGCAGAGGCGGAGGGAACGAGGGCACGCCAGGCGGCGGGTCTCGGCCGGTCGTCGACGACCGCCGGCGACTGCAGGGCATCGTCATTGTTCACGAGGAGCGTCGCGACGATGTGCTTGCAGCCCTGCGCCACCGGGCACGAGCAGAATGCCGATGCCACGGCGGCGGTCACACCCCTTGCGGAGAAGCGGACCGAGCAGCGGTACGCGTGGCCGGCCGACCCCGCCACGACCGATGTCAGTACTCGCTCGGCATCGTCCCACGCGGTGCGTGTCACCATGCCCGAACGCTGATACGACAGACCGCGGCGGTACCCGCCGTCGTCCGTCAGAGCACGGATGACAGCGGGATCGACGTACGGCGCTGGCATACCGGCATCCTCTCGTCGAGCATCGACGCTGCACTCCCAGGATGCGCGTGCGCGCATCCATCGGGTCAGCCGGCTCGGGCCACCCTCGCGAGTACGCCGTGCACGAATGCGCCGGAGTCGTCGGTCGAGAACTCCTTGGCGAGCTCAACCGCCTCATCGATTGCGACCGCGGTCGGCACCTGCTCGTTGTGCAGGATCTCCCACACGCCGATGCGCAGCAGGGCGCGGTCGACGGCGGGCATCCGCTCGATCTTCCAGTCACGGCTGTGCGTCACGATGTGCTCGTCGATCTCGTCGCGGTGATCGACGATGCCGTCGACGATCTCGCGCGCGTACAGCCAGGAGGCCTCGCGAGCGGGTTCGCCGGCGGCGCGCTTGGCTTCTGCGGCGAGAGCGACAGCGAGGTCGTCTCCACGGACGTCCGAGGAGAAGAGGATGTCGAGTGCGCGCTTGCGCGCCTTCGTCCGAGCGCCCACGCCTTACTTCTCGCGACCGAGGTACTCACCCGTGCGGGTGTCGACCTTGATCTTCGTTCCGGTCTCGATGAACAGCGGCACCTGCATCTCGTACCCGGTCTCCACCGTCGCAGGCTTCGTGCCTGCCGAGGAACGGTCGCCCTGCAGGCCGGGCTCGGAGTACGTCACCTCGAGCGTGACAGATGCGGGGAGGTCGATGTAGAGCGGATTGCCGTTGTTCAGGGCGATCGTGACCTGCTGGTTCTCCAGCAGGAAGTTCTTCGCGTCGCCGACCGTGGCCGCACCGACGGTGATCTGGTCGTAGTCGGTCGTGTCCATGAACACGAAGCCGTCGCCGTCCGCGTAGAGGTACGTGAAGTCACGGCGATCGACGTTCTCGATCTCGATCTTCGCGCCGGCGTTGTACGTGCGGTCCACGGTCTTTCCCGAGACGACGTTCTTCAGCTTGGTGCGCACGAACGCGCCGCCCTTGCCAGGCTTGACGTGCTGGAACTCTATGACGTTCCAGAGCTGTCCGTCGATGCTGAGGACGACGCCGTTCTTGATGTCTGCGGTGGATGCCATGCGCTGAGAGTTCCGTTTCCGTTGGTGAGGGGCCGGTCTTCACCGTTTCGGGTTTCACCCTGTCCGGGTTCGATGAGTGCGGCCGACAGTCGATTCTACGGGATGAGCGCCGTGAGCTGACGTACAGCGTTCGCGTAGCCGTCCACGCCCTCCCCGATCACGCGCACTGCTGCGACATCCTCGAGGTAGGAGAAGTGCCGGAACTCCTCACGCGCGTGCACGTCTGAGACGTGCACCTCGGCGAACGGCAGGAACACGCCGGTGAGCGCGTCGCGCAGAGCGACGGAGGTGTGCGTGAGCCCGCCGGGATTGATCACGATCGCGGCGCAATCCTCACGGGCCGCGTGGATCGCGTCGATCAGCACGCCCTCATGGTTGCTCTGGATGCTGCGCACCTCGAACCCCGCCTCTGCCGCGGCATCGCGCGTGATCCGCTCGACGTCCGCGAGGGTTGCGGAACCGTACACCTCCGGTTCGCGGGTGCCCAGCAGATTGAGGTTCGGTCCGTTGACGAGCAGGATGCGGCGGCTCATGCCCCGACCTCCTGGTAGGCGGCGAAGAGCAGCGATTCGTCCGGCGCCTGCAGCACTGTGGGCTTGGCGATGTCGTCGAGAACGATGAAGCGCAGCATCCCGCCTCTGCTCTTCTTGTCGCGCTGCATGGTCGCCAGCAACGTTTTCCAAGCACCGGCGCGGTAGGTCGTCGGCAGGCCGAGGGACTCCAGCACGGTGCGATGGCGGTCGGCGACGTCATCGGAGAGCCGGCCGGCGAGCCGGGAGATCTCGGCGGCGAACAGCATCCCGACCGAGATCGCCGCGCCGTGGCGCCAGCGGTACCGCTCGGCGTGCTCGATCGCGTGGCCGAGGGTGTGGCCGTAGTTGAGGATCTCGCGCTGACCGGCCTCGCGGAAGTCATCAGACACGACCTGCGCCTTCATGTCGATCGCGAGTTCGATCGTACGACGGAACTCTTCGGTCGTCGTGTCGACGGCACGGGAGGGGTCGGCCTCGATGATGTCGAGGATCTCCGGCGACCAGATGAAGCCGGCTTTGACCACTTCGGCGAACCCTGCCGTGGCCTCGTGGGTGCTGAGGCTGCTCAACTCGTCGAGGTCGCCGATGACGGCGCGCGGTGCCCAGAAGGCGCCGACGAGGTTCTTGCCCTCTGCGGTGTTGACGCCGGTCTTGCCGCCGACCGAGGCGTCGACGAGGCCGAGCACAGTGGTCGGCACCTGCACGATCTGCACGCCGCGCAGCCACGTGGCCGCGACGAAGCCGGCGAGGTCGGTCACGGACCCACCGCCGTATCCGACGACGGCATCGGTGCGCGTGAAGTCGGACTGGCCCATGATCTGCCAGCAGAACGCGGCGACCTCGATGCGCTTGCCCTGCTCGGCATCAGGCACCTCGGCCAGCAGCACCTCACGGGGCCCGTCGGCGGTGTCGGCGAGCAGACGGTCGCGCAGTTCCGCGGCGCGCTCTGCGAGCGTGGGCGGATGCACCACGAGGATCTTCCGCACCGTTGGATCGAGGGCCGCGGACACCCTGTCGAGGATGCCGCGTCCGACCGTGATGTCGTAGGATGCCTGTCCGCTCACGCTGATCGTGGTCGTGCTCATGCTTGTTCTCTCCTCCATGCCGCGATCTCTTCGGCGATGCGCTGCATCGGCCGATGAGAGGTGTCGAAGGTCACATCGGCGACCTCCTCATACCAGCCGCGGCGCTGCTCGTAGATCTGATTCCAACGCTCAAGGGGGTCGTCGTCGCCCGCGAGGAGCGGCCGTCCGCCGGTGCGGATGCGATCTACCACGGCCTCCGGCGACACCGCCAGGAAGACGACCGGATGCCGATGCAGGAGCTCGCGCGTCGCCGATGAGCTGACCGCACCACCGCCGACGGAGATCACTCCCCCGTCTCGGAGCGCCGTGGCGACGGCCAGCTGCTCCAGTTCGCGGAAGTGGGATTCGCCCCGTGACTCGAAGAGTTCCGGGATCGGGCCGTGCTCGGCGGCGATCCGCTTGTCGGTGTCGATGAATCTCACGCCGAGGCGCTTGGCCACCTGCCGTCCGACGCTGGTCTTGCCGGCGCCCATCGGACCGACGAGCACGACGATCAGCCGCTCAGACGTGATCATCGTATGCGATCAGGGCCGCCTCCGAGGCGGGCGCGGTGCGCAACTCTGCCGGGATCGCGTCGAGGTAGCTCTGCAGGTTGCGGGCCGTCTCGCGGACACTGTCTCCACCGAACTTCTCCAGTACGGCGTTCGCGAGCTCGACGGCGACCATCGCCTCGGCGACGACACCCGCCGCGGGCACCGCGCACACGTCGGAGCGCTGGTGATGGGCTGTCGCGGTCTCGCCGGTGGCGACGTCGATCGTGCGCAGCGAGTGCGGCACCGTCGCGATCGGCTTCATCCCCGCTCGCACGCGCAGGACGGTGCCAGTGGACATGCCGCCTTCAGTGCCGCCTGCGCGGTCGGATCCTCGGGTGATGCCCGCATCGGCGGAGAAGAGCTCATCGTGGGCGGCGGAGCCGCGCCGACGCGTGGTCTCGAAACCGTCGCCGACTTCTACGCCCTTGATGGCCTGAATGCTCATGAGAGCCTGGGCGAGACGTGCGTCGAGACGGCGATCCCAGTGAACGTGCGAGCCGAGTCCAGGCGGTAGGCCGTAGGCGAGCACCTCGACGATGCCACCCAGCGTGTCGCCGTCCTTGCGGGCATCATCGACTTCCGCGACCATGGCGGCCGAGGTGTCGGCGTCGAAGCATCGCAGCGGATCGGCATCGAGCGCGTCGACGTCATCGGGTGTCGGAAGTGCAGCGCCGTCCGGTACCCGCACCGGGCCGATGGACAGCGTGTGGCTGACGAGACGGATGCCGAGCGCACCGAGGAACGACCTGGCCACGGCGCCGAGGGCGACACGTGCCGCGGTCTCGCGTGCGCTCGCGCGCTCGAGGATCGGGCGTGCCTCATCGAAGTCGTACTTCTGCATGCCGACGAGGTCGGCGTGTCCAGGGCGGGGCCGAGTGAGCGGCGCTGAACGGCCGCGCGACTTGTCGGTGATCTCGATGGGCTCGGGGTTCATGACCTCGATCCACTTCGGCCACTCGGTGTTGCCGATGCGCAGGGCGATCGGGCTGCCGAGAGACCTGCCGTGCCGAACACCACCCGAGATGGTGAGCTCGTCCTGCTCGAACTTCATGCGTGATCCGCGCCCATAGCCGAGTTTACGGCGGGCGAGATCCTGCTGGATCGCCTCGGATGAGACCGGGACGCCGGACGGCAGCCCTTCCATGACGGCAATGAGTTCGGGGCCGTGCGATTCGCCGGCCGTGAGCACGCGGAGCATTGCTCCAGTCTCCCATGAGCGGGGACCCTGTTCTTCCCGCATGTCGCGGAGATCCGGTCAGGACGGTGCCGGTTCCCTCAGCGCAGTGCGCATGGCGGCCAGCACGGTTGCTTCATCGTCGAGCTCGTCGACCGGATCGCCGTGTACGAAGACGCGCACCTGCCGCACGGCCTGGTGCAGCAGCATGCCCACCCCGGAGATGACGTGCTCAGTGGCCCAGGCCTCGGCCAGCGCGGACGGCCACGGCGCGTAGGCGACGTCGAGCAGTATGCCTCCGTGCTCGGCGAAAGCTGCCGTACGCTCGAGCACGGCTCCGCCGGGAAGCGTGGCGACCGTGACGTCCACGGGACCGATCTGATCGGCGAAGCCGCTCACCGTCACCTCGACACCGAGCCGCTCGCCCAGAGCACGAAGTGTCTGGGTACGTTCCGGACGTCGCGCGCGGACGTCGATGCGGTGTGCCCCCATCTCCGCCACCGCGACCAGCGCCGAAGCCGCCGTCGCACCAGCGCCGAGGATGCGCGCACGCGCGGCGCCGGTGACCTCGTTCTCGGCGAACGCGTCGATGATGCCGCCGACATCCGTGTTGAAGCCCGAAGGCGCTGCGTTGAGAAGCAGAGTGTTCACCGCGCCGGTGAGTTCGGCGTGACGGTCGTGCGTCTGCGCCGCGCGAAACGCCTGTTCCTTGAGCGGCATGGTGAGGGAGAGCCCTCGCCAGGAATCGTCCAATCCGCGCAGCGCGGCGGAGAAGCCGTCGGCGTCGACCTCCCGGCGACCGTACTCCCAATCCAGACCGAGCACTCGGATCGCCGCACCGTGCAGAGTCGGCGACTTGCTGTGAGCGATCGGATCGCCCCACACCGCCAGGAGACGGGTGGTCATCGTTTCAGCATCCCTGGTCGGGATTCGCACGACACCATGCCTGCCACGTCTCGATGGCGGCCTGATGCTCTTCGTACGTGCTCGTGAACACCGTCTCGCCGGTCTGGAGGTTGATCGTGACGAAGTAGAGCCACGGACCGTCGGCAGGATTCAACGCGGCTTTGATCGCAGCGTCGTTCGGATTCGCGATCGGACCGGCCGGCAGCCCTTCGTACACGTAGGTGTTCCAAGGGTTGTCGTTGTTCTGCGCCTCGGATGATGTGCTCACCACGCCCTCGTGGAGCTCTCCGTAGCCGTACTGCGCCGTCGAATCCATCTGCAGCTTCATCCCGTCATCCAGGCGGTTCTGGATGACGCGCGAGACCTTGGCGAAGTCGTCGGTACGGCCCTCGCGCTGGATGATGGATGCGATCGTCAGGACGCGCTGCTCGTCGCCGGCCGGCACGCCGGCCGCGGTGAGCGATTCACGTGTGCGATCGACCATGCGCTGGATCACCTGGGTGGCCGTGGCTTCGGGATCGAACGTGTACACGGCGGGGAACAACCAGCCTTCGAGGCTCTCGGACGCGACCCCGTAGGCGCCGGGATCGGCGACGGCCGCCTGCAGGTCTTCGAGAGGGATGCCGATGCTCTCGGTGATCACGGGGAGCGAAGACTCCAGAGTGCTGCCTTCAGCGATGCCGACGGAGTTCTCGAGCTTGTTCGCCTCGTCCTGGAGAGCGGTCAGCGCAGCCTCGGCGGTCATCTTCTGCTGCAGCTTGTACACACCGGGGTAGAACGTCACCGCGACGTTCTCCTTGACGAGATAGTCGTAGAAGACACTCTCCGTCTTGGTCACGCCCGCCTCGTACAAGGCGGTCGACACAGGAGAACCGGTATCGCCATCCTGGATGGTGACCAGTGCCTCGCCGGACGCGATGCCCGCTTCGTAGTCATCCGGCTCGCCCCAGCCCATGACCTCGCTGATCTTGTCACCGTAGGTGTTCCAGGCCCATGCGCCACCGGCCACCGCACCGCCGATGAGGGCGAGCACGATGATGAGGGCGACGAGACAGCCGGTGCGCCGTTTCTTCCTGCGTGGTGCGCTGCCGTTGGAATCGTCGTGTTCGGCCGCGAAGAGATCGTCGAGGGATGCCGCCGCCGACGCGGTCACCGGACGCGTCGCCGGATCAGCGGCAGTGTCGAAAAGCGACTCGTTCTCGGCCGCATCATCCGCTGTCGAGGCCGCGGCCTCGTTCGGCTGAGCGACCTCGTGGTTCGTGGCTGCGGACCGGACCCGCTCGGACGGTGTCGTCTCGGACTGCGCGGCCTCGCGCAGCGCGCGGCGCGAGCCGGGTGCCGGTAGCGGCTGGTCGGCGGCGGGAACCTGGTGTCCCGGCGCGGGGAGCTTCGAGAACAGGTCGTCGGAAAGCGAGTTCGACCCGCGTTCGGGACTCTCGCGTTCGGGACTCTCGCGTTCGGGACTCTCGCGTTCGGGCATGCTCAAGTGGGCTCCTCGTCGGTTGGAACCACGGAACCGGCCGGGTTACCGGTGCTCTTCTCCGTGTCGATCGCGTGCTGCAGAAGCACCACTGCCGCGACCTGATCGACAATGCTACGAGAGTTTCGCTGAGTTCTGCCAGAAGAGCGCAGAGCGGCGTGCGCTGTGACCGTGCTGAGTCGCTCGTCCATCATGCGCACCGGCACCGCGGTGAGGCGCTGCAGAGCGGCCGCGAACTCACGTGCATCCGCAGTGGAAGGCGTGTCAGCACCCTGCATGTTCACCGGAAGACCGACGACGAACTCCAGCGGTTCGTACTCCGCGGCGATCTCGGCGATGCGGCCAAGGGACTGCTCCGATCGCTGCACGGTCTCCACCGGCACGGCGAGCATGCCGTCAGGGTCGCAGCGCGCCACGCCCACCCGCGCCTTGCCGACATCGATGCCGAGCCGCACTCCGCGGCGAAATCCGCTCACGCGCCGCGCAGCTCCTGCGTCACGGCGTCCAGCGCCGCGCCCAATGCCGTGGCATCCGTTCCGCCGCCCTGTGCGACATCATCGCGTCCGCCGCCGCCGCCCCCGAGCACACCGGCCGCGCGCTTCGCGAGCGCACCAGCCTTCGCGCCCGCCGCACGTGCGGAATCGTTGGTGGCGACCACGACGACCGGACGTCCGGCGGCGACGCCGCCGAGTGCCACGACCGCGGCATCCGAGCCGAGGCGCTCACGGACGCTGAGCGCCAGCGTGCGCACGTCGTCCGCCGATGCGACGTCGCCGAGCGACACCGCCGCGACGCGATATGCGCCGACGCGCTCCGCCGCCTCCGCGATCGCGGGCACCTGCCCCTCGCGCTGCTTCGCCTCGAACTGCGCGATCCGCTTCTCGGCCGTCTTCAGGTTCGCGGCGATCTCGGCGATCCGCTCCGGCAGCTGCTCGCGCGGCGTCTTGAGAGCGCTCGTGAGCTGCGACACGATCGCACGCTCTGCAGCGAGCTCGCGGAATGCGTCCTGACCGACCAATGCCTCGATACGTCGGTTGGAGGCGCCGACCGACGACTCGCCCACGACGCTGACAAGTCCGATCTCCGCGCTGGTGTTCACGTGGGTGCCCGCGCAGAGCTCCCGCGACCACGGGCCGCCGATGTCGACCATCCGCACGACGTCGCCGTACTTCTCGCCGAACAGCGCCATGGCGCCGGCTTCCTTCGCCTCATCGAGCGACACGATGCGCGTCGTCACCTCGAGGGCGTCCTGGACGGCGCGGTTGGTGATCTCCTCGATATCGGTGCGTGCGCCCACGGAGAGCGCCTGCGACCACGAGAAGTCGAAGCGCATGTAACCCGCGCGGTTGAGCGATCCGGCCTGGGTGGCGGTCGGACCGAGCGTGTCGCGCAGCGCGGCGTGCACGAGGTGCGTCGCCGAGTGCGCCTGACGGGCTGCTCGGCGGTTCGCCGCGTCCACGACGGTCGTCGCGCGATCATCGAGTGCTACGCTGCCGCTGACCACCTGCACGGTGTGGCTGATGAGGCCGGCGACCGGCTTCTGCACATCGAGCACGTCGAGCTCGAACCCGGCGCCGACGATCGTTCCCTTGTCGGCGACCTGACCGCCTGACTCGGCGTACAGCGTCGTCTCGGCGAGGATGATCTCGGCGACCTGGCCCTCGCCGGCGGATGCCACTGGTTGGCCGTCGACGAGGATGCCGAGCACGCGCGACTCGATGTCGAGATCGGTGTATCCGGCGAATCCGGTCTCGCCGAGGGCGCGGAAGTCGCGGTAGACCGAGACGTCGGCGAGCTGGCGCTTGCGGCTCTTCGCATCGGCCTTCGCACGTGTGCGCTGCTCCTGCATCAGCGTGTCGAATGCCGTGCGATCGACGTTGAGGCCCGCCTCCTCTGCGATCTCGAGCGTGAGATCGATCGGGAAGCCGTAGGTGTCGTGCAGCAGGAAAGCCTCAGGCCCGGCAAGAGTCTGCTTGCCTGCCTTCTTGGTGTCGGCGAGTGCGAGGTCGAGGATCGTGGATCCCTGCGCGAGCGTGCGCAGGAACGTCTCCTCCTCGGCGACGGCCAGGCCGGAGAGCCTGGTCCAGTCGGTCTCGAGAACCGGGTATCCGGACTTCATCGCGTCTCGGGAGGTGGCGAACAGTTCGGGGAAGACAGGTGCGTCCACGCCGAGCAGCCGCATGGCGCGCACCGTGCGGCGCATGAGCCGGCGCAGCACGTAGCCACGGCCCTCGTTCGAGGGCTTCACGCCGTCGGAGAGCAGCATGAGCGACGATCGCACGTGATCCGCGATCACGCGGAAGCGGACGTCGTCCTCATGGACGGCCCCGTAGCGCTTGCCGGACAGCTCGACGGCGCGGTCGAGCACAGGACGGATCTGGTCCGTCTCGTACATGTTCGCCACGCCCTGCTTGAGGAAGGCGACACGCTCCAGGCCCATGCCCGTATCGATGTTCTTCTTCGGCAGCGGACCCGCGATATCGAAGTCGACCTGGGAGCGCACGTCGCTGAGCAGCTCCTGCATGAAGACGAGATTCCACAGCTCCATGTATCGGTTGTCGTCCGCCGCCGGACCGCCGTCGCGCCCGAACTCCGCGCCGCGATCGAAGAAGATCTCCGAGTCGGGGCCGCCGGGACCGGGCTGGCCCGTGTGCCAGTAGTTGTCGGCACGTCCGAGGCGCTGAATCCGCTCCTCCGGAAGCCCGATCACGCGCCGCCAGATGTCTGCGGCTTCGTCATCGGTCTCGTAGACGGTGACCCAGAAGTCCTTCTCCTGGAACCCGAGTCCGCCATCGGCCTCGCTCGTGGTCAGGAGCTCCCACGCGTACGTGATCGCTCCCTCCTTGAAGTAGTCGCCGAACGACCAGTTGCCGAGCATCTGGAAGAACGTGCCGTGACGCACCGTCTTGCCGACCTCTTCGATGTCGTTGGTACGAATGCACTTCTGCACATCGGCTGCACGCGAGTACGGCGCAGGCACGACTCCGGTCAGATACGGGATGAACGGCACCATGCCGGCGATCGTGAACATCACCGTCGGGTCGTCGCTCACGAGCGACGCAGAGGGCACGATCGTGTGCTCGTTCTTCTCGAAGTAGCTGAGATAGCGCTGCGCGATGTCCGCAGTTTTCATAGGGGTACGGCTGTCCTTCAGTGAGGAGGATGAGCATCGCGACGGCCGCGATGCACAATGCTGGGGATCAGTGCTCAGTGATCAGTGCTCGGAGGAGCGACGGGCTCGACCAGGCGAGCCTCCTGCGCTCGATAGGCGTCGCTGAGAACCGTCGTGAAGCCGTTGATCCTGGCGTCGACCTCGGCGAGGATGTCGTGACCGCGAGGATCCTTGTTCATGAAGTGGGCGGCGACGAATCCGCCGATCACACCGATCAGGAACCACAGGAACGTCTTCATGTCGTCTTCCTTGCCTTGGGCCGCGAGGCGCGGTCTCTCCATCGTATGCGGAAACGACAGAGGGCGTCGGGATGAATCCCGACGCCCTCTGCGGAAATGGTTCGCGTCTCAGCGAGCCGTATGACTCAGCGAGCCGCGTAGTACTCGACGACGAGCTGCACTTCACAGGTCACGGGGACCTCGGCGCGCTTCGGACGACGCAGCAGACGCGCGTGGAGCTTGTCGAGCTCGACCTCGAGGTAGCCGGGAACGGGGGGAAGCACCTCTGCGTGACCGCCGGCTGCTGCCACCTGGAAGGGCTCGGTGCCCTCGCTCTTGGCCTTGACGTGGATGAGCTGACCCGGCTTCACGCGGAACGACGGGCGGTCGACGAGCTGGCCGTCGACGAGGATGTGACGGTGCACGACGAGCTGGCGAGCCTGCGCGGTGGTGCGGGCGAAACCGGCACGCAGCACGAGCGCGTCGAGACGCATCTCGAGCAGCTCGACCAGGTTCTCACCGGTCAGGCCGTCGTGGCGGCGAGCCTCGTTGAACGTGTTGCGCATCTGCTTCTCGCGGATGCCGTACTGCTCGCGCAGACGCTGCTTCTCGCGCAGACGGACGGCGTAGTCGCTGTCGGTCTTGCGCTTGGTGCGGCCGTGCTCGCCCGGAGCGTAGGGACGCTTCTCGAGGTAGCGGGCGGCCTTCGGTGTGAGTGCCACGCCGAGGGCGCGGGACAGGCGGACCTTGCGGCGGTCCTGGGACTTCGTGACCACGAAGTTTTCCTTCCGATGACGTGGACGTGTCTTTCACGTCTCACGGACGTATCTCCGCCGTTCTGCCTTCGGGCGCACGCCGGGGCGCCGAGAAGGTGGGGTGTGAACGAGGGGATGCCCGAAAACTGTGTTTCGAGCCGCTCAAGTCTAACAGACTGTGATCCGCGCCCGCGGCCGGCTGGACGAGCGACGTCAGCGATCACCGAGGATGCGACGGATGCGTTCGAGCCTGGCCGACACGTCGCGCTCGGCTCCGAGCTGCTTGGGCTCGTAATAGCGACGGCCGACGAGTTCGTCCGGCAGGTACTGCTGCGGCACGATGCCGTACTCGTTGTCGTGCGGGAAGACATAGCCCTTGCCATGGCCGAGGCGCTTGGCGCCCGCATAGTGCGCGTCGCGAAGGTGCGCGGGAACGCGGCCGAAATTGCCGGCACGGACATCCGCGATCGCCGCGTTGATGCCGTTGTACGAGGCGTTCGACTTCGCCGTGGTCGCGAGATACACGGTCGCCTCTGCGAGGGGGATGCGTCCCTCCGGCATACCGATGAACGCCACCGCATCGGCGGCAGCTGTGGCGATGACCAGTCCTTGCGGGTCTGCCAGCCCGATGTCCTCGGATGCCGAGATCACCAGGCGCCGTGCGATGAAGCGCGGGTCCTCCCCCGCCTCGATCATGCGTGCGAGGTAGTGCAGCGCCGCATCGACGTCCGAGCCGCGGATCGACTTGATGAACGCGCTGATCACGTCGTAGTGCTCGTCGCCCTGCCGGTCGTAGCGCAGCAGTGCGCGGTCGACGGCCTGAGCCACATCGTCGGCCGTGATCGCCGTCTCGGTGTCGTCTGCGGTATGCGACATCGCGACGGCGGCAGCGGCTTCGAGGCCGGTGAGTGCGCGTCGCGCGTCGCCGGACGCCAGCCGCACCAGCGCCGACCGGGCGGCCTCGTCGATCGCGACGGTGCCGTTCAGCCCGCGCGCGTCGGAGATCGCACGATCGATCAGCATCGCGATGTCGTCGTCGGTGAGGGGCTGAAGCGTGAGCAGCAGCGACCTCGACAGCAGCGGTGAGATCACCGAGAACGACGGGTTCTCGGTCGTCGCGGCGATCAGGATCACCCAGCCGTTCTCGACACCCGGCAGCAGCGCGTCCTGCTGCGCCTTCGTGAATCGGTGGATCTCATCGAGGAACAGGATCGTCGTCTGCCCGTACAGATCGCGCTGGGTGATCGCCTCCTGCATCACCTCGCGCACGTCTTTCACGCCGGCGGTGATGGCCGACAGTTCGACGAAGCGTCGGCCGGAGGAGCGTGCGATGGCCTGTGCGAGCGTGGTCTTCCCCGTGCCTGGCGGGCCCCAGAGGATGATCGACACCGCCCCTGGCGACGTCGCCTCCGGGTCTGCCAGCGCGACGATCGGCGATCCGGCGCGCAGCAGATGCTGCTGGCCGGCCACCTCGGCGAGCGAGACGGGTCGCATCCGCACCGCAAGGGGTGTCTGTCCCGAGAGCAGAGGCGCAGATGTCATCCGTCCAGGCTAATGCGCGGCGCCGACAAAGCTCCCCACGATAGGCTCGCAGACGGCGCTCAGGCGAGGCGTCGAAGGAGGATCCATGGCCGGTCGCGGACCGAAGAACGCTCAGCGCTCACGAACCGAATCGGAGCGCGCACGTCTGTATGCCGCCCGTACGGCCTGGCACGACGCCCAGATCAGAAGGCGGACGCGCGATAACCTGATCGCCGGGATCGTCGGCGGGTTGCTCGTGGTGGGCGCGATCGCGAGCCAGTCCGTGCACGCAGCGGTGTTCGCTCCCGAGCCCGAACCCACCGAGACCTCCACGCCCGGTCCGATAGAGAACCCCTTCTCGGGACTCTTCGCCGACACTGCTGCCCAATAGCGGGATCTCACACGCGCGGTCCCGTCGGCACCGTCTGACCGAACGCACCAGCGCGCCCCGGTGAGTCCGGAGCTCACCGGGGCGTACTGCTGCCGGCACGCCGTCAGCGGGTGGCGTGGAAGCGGTCTGCGACGACCCTGGCGATGCGCCGATCGGGCGCGAGGGGCGTGCTGACGACATCCGCACCTGCGGCCGAGACGAGCCCGGCGAAGAAACCCGGCGCCAGCACATGACTGGCTGCGATCACACGAGCGGCGCCGCTCAGGCGCGCATCCGCGACAGCATCCGTGATGCGGGGAGCGGATGCCGATGCGTATCCGACGGTGACGGGAACGGGAAGCATCGTCCGCACCGCGGCTGCGACCGTTTCCACATCGATCAGTGCCGATGGGTTGCTCGATCCCGCAGCGGCGAGCACGACATGGTCCCCCGGCAGCCATCCGCCGGGCAGCGCCGTAGCCAGACGATCCACGAGGACGTCCGCGATGAGCGGATGCGTACCGAGCGGTTCCGACTGCCGGGCGCCGGCATGCCTGTCGACGGCTCGCGAGATGTCGACGGCGGTGTGGTACCCGACTGACAGCAGCAACGGCACGACGATCACGTCGTCCCGTCGTGCCTCATGGTCGATCACCTCATCGATCTGCGGCTGCTCCACGTCGACCACAGCCGCGACGACCCTCACCTCCGGCAGCAGCGCCCTGACGTCGTCGATCAGGCTGCGGACCGCATCCTGCCCGGCCAGGTCGTTCGTTCCGTGCGAGCAGGCGATCAAGGTGGTCACGCTGGGTCCTCCACAGCGAGGCGGTAGCCCCTCTTCACGACGGTGCGGATGACGTCCACGTCTCCGAGCGCCTCCCGAACGCGTGCGACAGCCATCTCGACGGCATGCGCATTGCCTCCTGTGCGCGGCAGCGCGACGGCGATCTCCTCCCGCGACAGCACACGGCCGCCCGCGTCGAAGAGGGCGCCGAGCAGGCCAGCGCCGGCGCGGGAGAGCGCGATGAACTCGCCGTCGATCACGACCCCGCCACTGCGCATCGACACACTGCCCGCTGATGTCATCAGCGCCGGTGCGCCTCCCCCGCCGCCGAAGTAGCCGATCACACAGCGCGCGAGGGAGCCGAGCCGGCCGCGATCGGCGATCGTCTCGCGGAGCCCGTGCTCGCGCAACGGCGCCGCGGTGATCGGTCCGACCGCAGCGAGCAGCAGCCTGCCGGATGCCGCTCGGTGCCGGATGCCGTCCAGCGCCTTCAGTCGTCTGGCAGCGCGGATCCATTCCGCGGCGCCAGGTGCCGAGGTGAACAGCACCGCATCGACCTCGCCTCCTGCGGCGTGGGCGACCGAGCGTTCCACGAGATGCGGATCGGCCGGCGGACCCCAGCGATACACAGTGAGGCTCTCGACCTCCGCCCCTGCGACCTCGAGCAGGTTGTCCAGTCCGTCGGATCCTGCGCCATGATGCTGCACCGCGATGCGCTTTCCGGTGAGAGAGGAGGAGAGCAGGTACTCCCCTACTTCGGCGGCCGTCTCCGACTCGGCCACCCAGTCCGCGACGAACCCGGCCTGCTGGATGGCTCCGTTCGCTTTGGGTCCCCTGGCGACGAACTGCGAGCCGCGCAGCGCATCGGTCAGCGCTTCGGCGAGATCATGTTCATGTGCGGCGTCCATCCAGCCGCGGAAGCCCACTCCGGTGGTGACGACCACGATGTCCGGTGGACGCTCGACGAGATCACGCGTGCGGCGGATGAGTTCTTCGTCGTCGGCGTTGGGCACGATGCTCAGAGCGGGAGCGCGGCAGACCACAGCGCCCCGCCGCTCCAGCGCGCTCGCCAGATCGCCCGCTCGACGATCTGCGGCGACGACGATCGTGCAGCCCGCGAGCGCGGCATCCAGAATGCTGCGGGAGCTCACCGATGCGACTCCCGTGTTCGGACGGATTCCGGCATGAGCAGGCCGGCCCTGGCGACATCGCCGAACACGATCACTGCCGGGTTCTGCACGCCGACCGCGGCGGCACGTGCGACGACGTCACCGAGAGTGCTGCGGGTCGTGCGCTGGCGCGGGGTGTGACCGTTCTCGATGATCGCGACCGGAAGCTCGTCGCTGATCCCGTGCTCGAGCGCCGTTCGCACGACTTCCGGGAGCGCCGCGACGCCCATGAGCATCGCGGTCGTCACTTCGGGGTCTGCGAGCGCGTGGAGGGTGGTGGCCGACACGTCGCCCTGGCCGTTCACGACATGCAGGGCGGATGCTGTGCCCCGGTGCGTCACCGGGATCCCGGCGGCCTGCGGCACCGACAGCGCGCTGGAGACGCCGGGAGTGACCTCGACGGGGATACCCGCCTGTTGACAGGCGATGATCTCTTCGCCGCCTCGGCCGTACACGAACGGATCGCCGCCCTTGAGGCGGACGACGCGCTTGCCTGCCGCGGCGTGTTCGACCAGCAGTGCGTTGATCTCATCCTGCGGCACAGGGTGGTGGTGCGGGCGTTTGCCGACGTCGATCACGTGCACTTCTGGATCGAGCTCGGCGATCACCGCATCCGTCGGCCCGAGACGGTCGGCGATGACGACATCGGCTTCGGCGAGCAGTCGCCGTGCGCGCACCGTCATGAGATCGATGGGACCGGGTCCGCCGCCGACGAGGTCGACGCGGCCGGTGCCCCCCGTGCGTCGCCTGCGCAGCGGCAGGCGACCGGATTCCAGCATCCCCTCGATCGCGTTGCGCACTCCGGCCGCACGACGAGGATCGACGCCCACTTCGCTCGACACGCCGACGACCACGTCACCTGACGTGGCCTGCGCAGTCATCCGTGCGCTGCCGTGCGCACCGTCGGACGCGTTGATGCAGAAGATCCGCCGCTGCTCGCAGAGTGCGGCGACCTCTCGGTCGACGGTGACGTCGCCGGTCGCGCAGTGCGCGAGCCATGCCTCGTCGAGGTCTTCCGCGATGAAGCGGCGCGGAACCCATTCGACCTCGTCCGCGCCTGCTTGCTCCCGATGCGAGGCGACCAGGGCGTGCAGCTGCGGCGCGAGCGCGGGTGCCACGATGCGCACCAGCGCTCCATCGGCGAGGAATCGCCCGAGGCGTCGAGCGGAGACGGCTCCACCGCCGACGAGCACGACGCGGCGTCCGGTCAGCGACAGCCCGAGCATCGTGGTCATCTCAGCCCACCTCCTGCAGCGCCTCGTCGGACGACCGAGCCGCATGCGAAGGCAGATACACGTCGTCTCCGTCGATGCGAACTGCCCATACGCCGAGGGCCAGAGCAGGTTTTCCCTGGCTCTCCACGCACTCGCCGGTCCGCAGATCGAACACCTGCTTGTGCATGGGCGAGGCGATCGTCGGCGCATCACCCCTCGTGCCGACGATGCCGCGCGAGATCACGTTCGCCCCGCTGTACGGATCGAGGTTCGAGACGGCATGCACGGTGCCGTCACGGAGCAGGAACAGCGCGATCTGCTCCGCCCCGAGCAGTGCGGCGCGGCCCCGCTCCACCTCGAGGTCATGGATGCTGCACACGCGCACCGCGCTGCGGGTGTCGGGCATGAGCGTCATCGACGCACCTCCAGGGTGGTTCCGGCGATCATCACGCCACCTGCCTCGCGTTCCTCTGACGTGGCCGGTCGGAGCTGGCCACGGGTCGCGACGTACGCGAGGGACGGATCCGGTGTCTCGGTCGCGTTCACGAACGACTCGAAGCGCTTGAGCTTCTGCGGATCGCGCAGCGTCGCCGCCCACTCGTCCTCGTAGTTGTCGACATGCCTGGCCATCGCGGCGTCGAGGTCGGCGCAGATGCCGAGCGAGTCGTCGAAGATGACCTCCTTGAGCCCGGCGAGTCCGCCGTCGAGCTCTTCGCACCAGGGTGCGGTGCGCTGCAGGCGGTCGGCCGTGCGGATGTAGTACATGAAGAACCGGTCGATGGCGCTGATCAGCTCATCATCGGAGAGCCCTGAGGCCAGGAGTTCGGCGTGCCGTGGTGTGAACCCGCCGTTGCCGCCGACGTACATGTTCCACCCGGTCTCTGTCGCGATGACGCCGACGTCCTTACCTCGCGCCTCGGCGCACTCGCGCGCACATCCCGACACGCCGATCTTGAGCTTGTGGGGCGCCCTGAGGCCGCGGTACCGCAGCTCGAGCCGAACAGCCATGCCCACCGAGTCGAGCACCCCGTAGCGGCACCAGGTCGAGCCGACGCACGACTTCACCGTCCGCAGCGACTTTCCGTACGCCTGGCCGGATTCGAAGCCGGCGTCGACCAGTCGCTGCCAGATGAGCGGCAGCTGCTCCAGGCGCGCCCCGAACATGTCGATGCGCTGTCCGCCGGTGAGCTTCGTGTACAGGCCGAAGTCCTCGGCGACCTGTCCGATCACCATCAGGCCTGCGGGTGTCACCTCGCCGCCCGGCATCCGCGGCACGACGGAGTAGGTGCCGTCCTTCTGCATGTTGGCCATGACGTGATCGTTGGTGTCCTGCAGAGTCGCGTTCTCGCCGTCGAGCACGTGCGCGCCGACGAGGACGGAGAGAATGCTGGCGAGGGCCGGCTTGCAGATGTCGCAGCCGCGACCGCGGCCGAATCGCTCGATCACGGCGCTGAACGTCGTGAGCTCCGACACGCGCACCGCATCGAAGAGCTGCCGGCGCGACATGTCGAAGTGCTCGCACAGCGCGTTCGACACGGTCTGACCGAGCTTCGCGAGCTCCTGCCCCACGACCTTCTTCACCATGAGCACGCACGAGCCGCAGGTCGCACCCGCCCTGGTGCAGGCCTTGACGGCACCGGCATCCATGCAGCCCTCTTCGTGCACGGCCTGCCGGATCCGGCCGGCCGTCACATTCGAACACGAGCACACCACGGCCTCGTCGGGCAGCGCGCCTCCCGTCGCTTCGACGCCGCCCTCGGGCATCAGATATGCGACAGGATCAGCGCCGAGTCTGGCACCCACCAGCGGACGCAGCGAGCCGTACGCCGCTGCGTCTCCGACGAGGATGCCGCCGAGCAGAGTCTGCGCATCGTCCGAGAGCACGAGCTTCTTGTAGACGCCGGCCACGGGGTCGGCATACACGACATCGAGCGCGTTCGGCGTCTGCGCGAACGCATCCCCGAAGCTCGCGACGTCGACGCCGGACAGTTTGAGCTTGGCCGACTCGTCGTAGCCGGGGAACGTCGCGTCGCCGCCGAGCAGCCGCGTCGCGGCGACCTCTGCCATCGCGTACCCCGGGGCGACCAGACCGACACTGCGGCCGTCGAAGTTCGCCACCTCGCCGATCGCGAGGATGGCAGGATCACTCGTGCGACAGCGATCATCGATCAGCACGCCCCCGCGGGGGTGCACGTCGATCTGCGCGTTGCGGGCGAGTTCGTCGCGTGGGCGCACCCCGACGGTGAAGATCACGACGTCCGCGCGCTGGAAGCTGCCGTCCTGGAACTCCAGTGCGGTGACGGCGCCCGATTCATCCGGATCGAGTCTCGTCGTCCGCGACTCGGTGCGCACCGAGATGCTGCGCGCCTCGATCAGGCGGCGCAGCATCCCGCCTCCCGCGAGGTCGAGCTGGGCGGACATCAGCCGATCGGAGGACTGCACGACCGTGCAGTCGACCTCGAGCCCCTGCAAGGCGCCTGCGGCCTCGAGCCCGAGAAGCCCGCCGCCGATGACGGCGCCACGCAGTGGCCTTCCGAGTTCGGCGCTGCGGTGCTGCACGAACCGCCGCAGTTCCTGCACATCGTCGAGCGTGCGGTAGACGAAGCATCCGGGCAGGTCGGCACCGTCGACCGCCACACGCGCGGCATACGATCCGGTCGCGAGTACGAGCGTGTCGTAGGCGATCGCCTGCCGTGCGCGCGTCACCACCGTCTGCGTCCGCCGATCGATGCGGACCACGCGGTCGTCGGCGATCAAGGCGACGCGCTCGTCGTCGAAGACCGCACGATCGAGGGTCAGCTCCGTCGGCGTCGCACCGGAGAAGTACCCGGTGAGTCCGACGCGGTCGTACGGATGCCGTCCTTCGTCGCCGATCACGGTGATGTGCACTGCGCCCTCGGGGTTGCTCAACACGCTCTCGACGAACCGGTGCGCCACCATTCCGGCGCCCACGACGACGACCCGTGTCGCCGCTTCGGTGTTCTCGTTCACTGCGCCTCCAGCACGTCGGGGATGACCAGACACTATGAGCGCGGTGTTTCGCGGACCCGGCGGCTCCCGTTACGCGCGTCGAACGTTCTCCTCACAAAACGGTAACGAGACTGTGAGGTCCGGCCCCCTCGAGCACTGCCCCGCTCGTACTAGGCTGAACAACGTCCCTTCCCTCTCCCGCGGGCTGACCGCGCTAGGAGCACATCGTGTCTGCCACCGAGCCTTCGAAGCCGACTCCCCCTGTCCCCTCACCTCCTGTTCCCGGGCCCCCGCGCATCCCGATGCCGCCGCGCACTGCCGCACCGGCTCAGGCCGCTGCACCCGTGTCGCCGGTGTCACCGGTCGCGGCCGCCGACTCCGCCGACTGGGGTCGCGTGAGCGAAGACGGAACCGTCGAGGTGCGCGAGGGCGAGGAGTGGCGGGTCGTCGGTCAGTATCCGGATGGCACCTCGGATGAGGCTCTCGCCTACTTCGTGCGCAAGTTCGACGATCTCGCGTTCAAGGTGCACACGCTCGAGCAGCGTCATCAGGCCGGGGGTGCGTCCGCCAGTGACCTGACGACGCAGGCCAAGCGCCTCGTCGACGAGGTGACGGGTGCTGCGGCCGTGGGCGATCTCGCATCGCTGCACGCCAGGCTCGAGACGCTCAGCACCGCCCTGTCGGAGGCCAGCGCCGCTGAGGCCGAGCAGGCCAAGGAACTCGTGGACGCTGCCATCGCCGAACGGACCGTCCTCGTCGAGAGCATCGAGCAGATCGCCGCGCGCGACCTCGCGAAGGTGCAGTGGAAGCAGGTCACCGAAGAGGTCACCGCGCTCTTCGACGCGTGGCAGGCACAGCAGCAGAGCGGTCCCCGCCTGCCCAAGGGCATCTCGCAGCAGCTCTGGAAGCGGTTCCGCGACGCCCGTTCCGTCGTCGACAAGAGCCGCCGTGCGTTCTACTCCGACCTCGACGAGACGCACAAGGCCGCGCGCGACCGCAAGGCGCAGTTGATCGAGCGAGCCGAAGCGCTGGCACCCAAGGGCGTCGACGGCATCCCGGCATATCGCACGCTGCTCGACGACTGGAAGGCATCCGGTCGCGCAGGGCGCAAGGCCGACGACGCACTGTGGGCACGGTTCAAGGCCGCCGGCGACGCGCTGTACGCGGCACGCGCAGAGCAGTCCGCCGCGGAAGAGGCGGAGTCGGCTCCGAAGATCGAGGCCCGCGAGACGCTGCTCGAAGACGCCAAAGCCGTCGCCGATGAGCCTGACATCAAGCAGGCACGCGCCCTTCTCACCCGCATCCAGCGCCAGTGGGATGACGTGGGACGCATCTTCCCGCGCGACCGCGAGCGTGCACTGGACGACAAGCTGCGCACGATCGAGCAGGCGCTCAAGTCGCGCGAAGAGGTCGACTGGAAGCGCAACAACCCCGAGACCAAGGCGCGTGCGAACGACATGAGCCAGCAGCTCCTCGACGCGATCGAGAAGCTCGAGGGCGAGAAGGCCGCGGCCGAGAAGGCCGGCGACAAGAAGGCAGCCAAGGAGGCGGCGGACGCTCTCGAAGCGCGCCGTGCCTGGCTGAACGCGCTCGACGGCTGACCTTATCCACAGCCCACCCCGGCGAGGAGAGCAGGGAGCCACACTGAATGTGTGGATCCGTCACTGTTCTACCGACCCGGGGCGCTGCTGTCTCAGCAGGAGCTGAGCGCTGCGCGCCTTGATGGACTGCTCGTCGAGGTCGGTGAGGGGTACATGCCTGTCGATCTGCCGGAGGATGCCGGGGCCAGGGCCGCGGCGCTCGCACCGATCCTCTCCCCCGGCTACGCCATGAGCGGGCCCACCGCGGCGTGGGTGCACGGGATCGGCGACGGGCCACCACTGCGCCATCACATCCAGCGCGCCGTCGATCGCCGACCTCGAGTCCAGCCACGGCACAACGTGATCGTCCACGAAGGACAGGTGCCGGCGGACGATCTGATGCTGGTCGCCATCATGCCGGTGACGACGCCGCTGCGCACGTTGACCGATCTCGTCCTGACCTCGAGCCGGTACGGCGAGTGCGCGACATGGATGCGCACCATGGCGGCAGCGTGTCCGTCACTCGTGCCGCTGGTGCAGACCCTCCTCGCCGCACGGTCACGGATGCCGGGTAAGCGGGCTGCACTGGCCGTCGTCGCCGAGCTCCTGGACCAGCGCGCGCCGGGTGCTCGTGTCGAAGAGTTCGCTCAGGAAGAGGTGACCCGGTACACGTCGTAGACCGCGTCGATGCGGCGAACCGCGTTGAGCACGCGATCCAGGTGCACTGAGTCGCCCATCTCGAACACGAATCGGCTGATCGCCAGTCGCTCGTCGTTGGTGTTCACGGTCGCCGAGAGGATGTTCAAGTGGTGCTCGCTGAGCACGCGCGTGACATCGGAGAGCAGACCTGCACGGTCGAGCGCTTCGACCTGGATATGCACCCGAAACACGCTCTTGGTCGTCGGTGCCCATTCGACCTCTACGAAACGCTGCTCTTCGGCGCTGAGAGCCTTGACGTTGACGCAGTCCGTGCGGTGCACGGACACGCCGCTGCCGCGGGTGACGAAGCCGACGATCGGGTCACCCGGCACAGGAGTGCAGCACTTGGCGAGCTTGACGAGGATGTCATCCGCGCCGCGCACCAGGATGCCGGAGTCGCCGGTGCGCGGCTCGCGGGTGCGGGAGCCTCCCGGAATCTCGATCGCACCGGTCGTGGTGTCGTTCGCCGCGATGAGGGCGGTGACCTTCTCCAGCACCGACTGGGTGGAGACGTGGCCCTCGCCGACCGCGGCGTAGAGGGCGGAGACGTCTTCGTAGTGCAGCTGCTGGGCCACTTCGGCGAAGGAATCATGGCTCATCAGCTTCTGCAGCGGCAGGTTCTGACGGCGCATCGCGCGGGCGATGGACTCCTTGCCCTGCTCGATGGCCTCTTCGCGCCGCTCCTTCGTGAACCAACCGCGGATCTTGTTGCGCGCGCGTGTGCTCTTGACGAAGCTGAGCCAGTCCTGGCTGGGACCGGCATCCGGATTCTTGGAGGTGAACACCTCGACGACGTCACCGCTCTTCACGGCCGTCTCGAGCGGCACCAGGCGGCCGTTGACCTTCGCACCCATGGTGCGGTGGCCGATCTCGGTGTGCACGGCGTACGCGAAGTCGACAGGCGTCGCACCGGAGGGAAGGCCGATGACCCGGCCCTTCGGGGTGAAGACGTAGACCTCCTTCGCGCCGATCTCGAAGCGCAGCGAGTCGAGGAACTCGCTGGGGTCGGCGGTCTCGGCCTGCCAATCCGAGATATGGGCCAACCAGGTCATATCGGTGTCGGTGGGTCCGGCGACAGGCTTTCCGCCGTTCATCCGCTCCTTGTACATCCAGTGCGCGGCCACGCCGAATTCCGCCTGCTGATGCATCTCATGCGTGCGGATCTGGATCTCGACCGTACGCCCGCTCGGCCCGATGACCGTGGTGTGCAGGGACTGGTAGAGGTTGAACTTCGGGGTGGCGATGTAGTCCTTGAACCGGCCGGGAAGCGGCGTCCAGCGTGCGTGGATCGCGCCGAGGACGGCGTAGCAGTCGCGCACCGAGTTCACCAGCACGCGGATGCCGATGAGGTCGTAGATGTCGTCGAACTCGCGTCCGCGGATCACCATCTTCTGGTACACGGAGTACAGCTGCTTCGGTCGGCCGCCGACCTTGCCGCGGATCCTCAGATCATGCAGGTCCTCGTTGATGGACTCGATGACCTGCTTGAGGTACTTCTCGCGCTGAGGGGTGCGCTGCGCGATGAGGCTGTTGATCTCGGCGTAGATCTTGGGATGCAGCACCGCGAACGAAAGGTCTTCGAGTTCGGACTTGATCGCCTGGATGCCGAGGCGATTGGCGAGCGGAGCGTAGATCTCCAGCGTCTCCCTGGCCTTGCGCTCCGCCTTCTCCGGCGGGACGAATCCCCAGGTGCGGGCGTTGTGCAGGCGGTCGGCGAGTTTGATCAGCAGCACTCGGATGTCCTTGGACATCGCCACGATCATCTTGCGGACTGTCTCCGCCTGAGCGCTCTCGCCGTACTTGACCTTGTCGAGCTTGGTGACGCCGTCGACGAGCATCGCGACCTCGTCGCCGAAGGCTTCGGTCAGGTCGGAGAGCGCGTAGCCGGTGTCTTCGACCGTGTCGTGCAGCAGAGCCGCCGCTATGGCGCGCGGTCCGAGGCCCATCTCGGCGAGGATCTGCGCGACGGCGAGCGGATGCGTGATGTACGGTTCGCCGCTCTGCCGCTTCTGCCCCTCGTGCTTCTCGTTGGCGACCCGGTACGCGCGTTCGATGATCGCGAGGTCACCCTTCGGATGGTTCACCCGGACCGTGCGCACGAGGTTGTCGAGGTCGTTGATGCGGGGCGCGCGTGAGAAGATGCGGGGCACCAGCCTCCTCAGACTGGATCCCTGCGCCTGAGTGTTAGCCTCAGCCATCACTGCACCTCCGGGTCAGAACATCCTACGCGTCGCGAACAGGCACCCACTCGCGCCTGACGGTGCTACGCGTCGGCGCGTGCGCGTTCGCGCAGCTCGAGCACGCGGTTGTCCCGAGCGATGATCTGCGGCTCCTTCTCGCGGAACAGCGAGTACAGCGGCGCGGCCACGAACAGCGTCGAGTATGTGGCGACGAGGATGCCGACGAAGATCGACAGCGAGATGTCGGTGAGGGTCTCCGCGCCGAGCCAGAACGACCCGATGAACAGGATCGCCCCGACGGGGAGCGCCGCGACGATCGAGGTGTTGATCGACCGGATCAGTGTCTGGTTGACAGCCAGGTTGACGGCCTCGCCGAAGGTACGGGACGAGTTCTCGCCGTCCTCCGTCGTGTTCTCCCTGATCTTGTCGAACACCACAGTCGTGTCGTAGAGCGAATACGCGAGGATCGTGAGGAAGCCGATCACCGCCGCCGGCGAGATCTCGAAACCGGCAAGCGCGTACACGCCGACGGTGATGACGAGAACGTCGAGCAGACCGAGGATCGCCGCTGCCGACATCTTCCAGGTGCGGAAATAGATCGCGAGGATCAGGAACGTCAGCGCGAGGAAGATCGCGAGGCCCCAGAGCGACTGCCTGGTGACGCTCTCACCCCAGACCGGACCGATGAACGAGGAGGTGACCTCTTCGGCGGGAACGTCGTATGCCTCTGCCAGGGCGCCGGCGACGCTCTGCGTCTCCTCCGGGCTCATCTGCGAGGTCTGCACACGCACATCCGTGCCGTTCACGATGGCGACCTTGGCTGCGGCTTCGGGAACCACGGAGCGGACGGCACCCGAGGCGATCGACTGGTCGGTGCTGTCCGGTGCGAGCACCGTGAACTGCGAACCGCCCGTGAACTCGATCGAGAACTGCACCGGGCGCAGAAGCGGGACGAGAGCGGATGCGACGACGAGAGCGATCGCGATCACGAACCACAAGCGCCGGCGGCCGACGAACGGGAACGAGGTCTTCCCGCTGTAGAGGTTGTTGCCGAATTCATCCATGGAGGCCATCAGCGCTCTCCCTCGCTTCCGGCGTCGGTGGATCTGTCGCCGGCCAGCGCCTCTGCGCGCTTGCGCTCTGCGATGGTCTGACGGCGTTCTGCTTCTGCGCGTGAACGGCTGTTCCTGGCAGCGCGTCCGACGGTCGCCGACGTGACCTGACGGTACTGCGTGCGTGTGCGGTACACCGCGCCGAGCGCGTCGGGGTCGAGGCCGGACAGCTTGTGACCGCCCCCGAAGAACCGTGTTCGAGCCAGCAACTGCATCACTGGGTGCGTGAAGATCACGAAGATGAACACGTCGATCAGCGTCGTGAGACCCAGGGTGAAGGCGAACCCCTTCACGGTGGAATCGGCGAGGATGTAGAGCACCACGGCGGCGAGGATGTTGATCGACTTCGAGATGTAGATGGTTCTCTTCGCGCGACCCCATCCGTCCTCGACTGCACCGGTGATCGACTTGCCGTCACGCAGTTCGTCACGGATGCGCTCGAAGTAGACGATGAACGAGTCGGCCGTGAAACCGATCGACACGATCAGACCCGCGACGCCGGCGAGCGACAGGCGGAAGCCGAGCCGCCAGGCCAGGATGCACACGATGATGTAGGTCAGAATGCCCATCACCGCGATGGACGCGATGATCACCGAGCCGAGCGCACGGTAGCTGAGCAGCGAGTAGAGCGCGACGAGCGCGAGGCCGATGAGGCCGGCGATCAGACCGATCTGCAGCTGCTGCGTGCCGAGCGTCGCGGAGACCGTGTCGGAGCTCTCGGTCGTGAAGCTGAGCGGCAGTGCGCCGTACTTGAGCTGGTCGGCGAGCGTTTCCGCCGTCTCCTGAGTGAACGAACCCGAGATGCTGGGCTTGCCGTTCAGGATCTGGGCGTTCATCTGCGGTGCGGAGATGACCTTGCCGTCCAGCACGAACGCGAACTGGTCTCGGGGGCTGAGTCCGTCGAGCTGGTTCTGGTAGAGCCGCTGGCTGATCTTGCCGAAGACGTCGGTGCCGTTGCCGTCGAGTACGAGGTTCACAGTCCACGCGCCCGAGTCGGGCGCGCGTCCGCTGGTCGCGTCGTCGATGGCGTCGCCGGAGAGCTCCATCGGGCCGAGGATGTACTTCACGGCCCCGGTGTCGTCGCATGTGATCAGCGGCTCGTCCTCGGACGCGTCCGCCGCGGTGTTCTCGGGATCTGCGCAGTCGAAGGCGAGGAACTCGGACTGCAGTCTCTCCGTGACCCACGCCATGTCGCTGCCGTCGGTCGGCTCTGCGGTCGGAACGTCGTTGGCGCTGGGATCCGGCGACGGGTACGGCGTGGCGTTGCCGTCTTCGCCGACGAACTCGGTCGCGGGATCTCCCACGTAGATGACGGAGCGGAACTCGAGTTGTGCGCTCGCCTGGATCCGCGCTCGTGTCTCGTCGTCGGCCGTGCCGGGGATCTGGACGACGATGTTGCGTCCGCCCTCAGTCGTGACGTCGGCCTCGGCGACGCCCGCGGCGTCGACGCGCTGGCGGATGATCGCCGCGGCCTGGTCGAGCTGCTCCTGCGTGGGATCAGCTCCGTCTTCTGTCACCGCGCCGAGCACGATCTGGGTGCCGCCTTGGAGATCGAGCGCGAGCTCAGGAGCCCAGGAACTCTTCCCGAGCATGACACCGATCGTGTTCACGCCGAAGAGCGCCGCAGTCACGATCAGAAGGCTGAGAAGAACCTTCCAGGCGTGACGGACTGGAGAAGAAGATGCCACGTACGTTCAGCTTTCTACGATGCCGGGCGGGCGAGGCGAGGGTCTACTTGCCGTCGGAGTCGCGATCCAGGCGGGCCCGGGTCTCCTCCGGGGTCTCGAGCGAGGGCTGAGACTCGTCGACGATGACGGGTGCATCATCGACAGCATCCGACTCGGCGTCGTCGTCGGTCTCGATGACCACGTCCTTCGGCTCGACGATGCGGAGGATCGCCTGGCTGTGCACCTCGATGATGGTACCGGGCGCGATCTCCACGAGGGCGGGCGAGTCGAGGTCTTCCGCGTCGTAGGCGACGATGGTTCCGTAGATTCCGCCCTGCATCAGAACCTTGACGCCGGGGACCGTCTTGGTGGCCTTCTCCTCCTGATCGGCCTTCAGCTGCTTCTGACGCTTGCGCGTGTTGAGGAACATGAAGACGAGGAGAACTGCGAGGAGTCCGAAGAGGACGATTTCCATCAGGCGAAGCCTTTCAAAGAGCGCACGCCATCGAAGGACGCGCAGAGGGTCGGGGGAAGCCTCCAGCGATTATAGATCATTGAACAATGCGGCAGTCTCCGGATGCTGCAGTCCGAGGTGTTCGTAGGCCTCCGGCATCGCCACACGACCCCGCGGAGTGCGGCCCAGGAACCCGATCCGCACGAGGAATGGCTCGACGACGCTCTCGACGGTCTCGGCTTCCTCACCGACCGCGACGGCAAGAGTGCTGAGGCCGACCGGACCACCGCGGAACCTGCGCACGAGCGTGTCGAGCACCGCACGATCGAGGCGATCGAGGCCGATCGGATCGACGTCGTACAGCTCGAGAGCGGCCCGCACCTCGGCGATCGAGGCGGAACCGTGCTCGCCGTGGACGAGGGCGTAGTCGCGCACACGGCGCAGCAGACGGTTGGCGATGCGGGGTGTTCCCCGTGAACGGCGTGCGATTTCCGCACGTGCGTCGCCGGGCATCGACACGCCGAGCATGCCGGACGATCGAAGGATGACCTTCTCGAGGTCGCTGTCGTCGTAGAACTCGAGGTGACCGGTGAACCCGAATCGGTCACGCAGCGGGTTGGGGAGCAGTCCGGAGCGCGTCGTGGCGCCGACGAGCGTGAACGGTGCCAGATCGAGCGGGATGCTGGTGGCGCCAGCGCCCTTTCCGACCATGATGTCGATGCGGAAGTCCTCCATCGCGAGATACAGCATCTCCTCCGCGGAACGCGCCATGCGGTGGATCTCGTCGATGAACAGCACCTCGCCGGGCACCAGGCTGGACAGCAGCGCGGCAAGGTCGCCGGCGTGCTGGATGGCGGGACCACTGGAGAGGCGCAAGGGACGCTCGCTCTCGTGCGCGACGATCATCGCGAGCGTCGTCTTTCCGAGTCCTGGCGGACCCGCGAGGAGAATATGGTCGGGTGAGCGGTTCTGGATCCGCGCAGCATCGAGCAGCAGCTGCAGCTGACCGCGCACCTTCGGCTGTCCTATGAACTCTCCGAGACTGCCGGGGCGCAGGGCGCCTTCGATCGCGAGCTCCGCCTCGTCGATGGGCTCGGCGCTCCTGCCTTCCGGCGAGCCTTCGTCAACCACGTGGTGCTCCTGCCTTCGCCGGGCCGAGCGCGGCCAGGGCCTGCCGCAGCAGCGCCGACACCGACCGGCGGTCGGCATCGCTCGCCGACTCAGCTGTCTCCGTCGCTGCTTCGTTCGCGACCTTCTCCGACCAGCCGAGCCCGACCAGAGCCGCGGTCACCTGCGCGACGACGTCCGTTCCTGTCGCGGAGCGAGCATCGGCCGCGCGCGGCGACGGCGCCTTGAGCTTTCCGGAGAGCTGCACGACGATGAGCTTCGCGGTCTTCGGGCCGATCCCGGACACGCGTCGAAACGGCGCGTCGTCGTCTTCTGCCACGGCCGTCGCGATCTGGTCGACCGTGAGGTGTCCGAGCACGCCCAGCGCAGACTTCGGTCCGACGCCCGTGACGCTGAGCAGGTGTCCGAACACCTCCAGCTCGAGGGGTTCCGCGAATCCGAACAGGGTGAGGGCGTCCTCGCGGACGATCAGGCTGGTGTGCAGGCGCAGTTGCTCGCCGATGCGGCTCGTGTGCGCGAAGTCTCCGGTGACGAAGACGAAGAACCCCACGCCGCCGACCTCGATCACGACATGGTCGGCACCTGTGGAGAGCACGGTCCCGTGCAGCGAGGAGATCATTCTCCCAGCCTACGAGCCTGATCGTATGTATGTTCGAGCGACACGCTCAGCATCCGCCCACGCGCGCTGCGCCGGCGTCAGGGTTTCAGCCGTACCTGGTACTGCACCGGCCCTGCGCCAGGCGTGACAGAGGGCGATCGCGAGGGCATCGGCCGCGTCGGCGGGCTGCGGCGGAGCGTCGAGGCGCAGGATGCGGGCGATCATCGCCTGCACCTGCTTCTTGTCCGCCGAGCCGTAGCCGGTGACGGCGGCCTTCACCTCGCTGGGTGTGTGGGTCGCGGCGGGCAGGCCCGCTTCCGCGGCGAGCAGCAGTGCGACGCCGCTCGCCTGCGCCGTCGCCATCACGGTGTGGCTGTTGTGCTGTGCGAAGACACGCTCGACGGCGACGGCATCCGGTCGGTGCTGCTCGAGGGCGGACCTGATCCCGGCGGCTATCGCGGCGAGGCGGTCGCCGATCGGCATCTCCGGAGGCGTGCGGATGACGCCGACGTGCACGAGGGTGCCGCGGCGCGAGCGATCGACGTCGACGATGCCGACGCCGCACCGGGTGAGACCGGGGTCGATGCCGAGCACGCGCAGAGAGGAAGCCGCCACCCTCCCAGGCTAAGCGCCTCGAGGTGTGGCGGCTTGCGCGGCGCGCCTTACTCGTCGTTCTCGAGTTCGGCCTGCACCTGCGCGGTCAGGTCGAAGTTGCTGTAGACGTTCTGCACGTCCTCGCTGTCTTCGAGCGCATCGATGAGGCGGAAGATCTTCCGTGCGGTGTCGGCGTCGATCTCGACCTTGAGGTTCGGCACGAACTCGACGTCGGCGGACTCGTAGTCGATGCCCGCATCCTGCAGCGCGGTGCGAACGGTCACGAGGTCGGATGCGTCGGTGATGACCTCGAAGCCCTCGGCGTGCGGCTCGATCTCCTCGGCGCCGGCCTCGAGCGCCGCCATCATGACATCATCCTCGGACGTACCTTCGGAGCCGACGACGATGACGCCCTTGCGGGTGAAGTTGTAGGCGACGCTGCCAGGGTCCGCCAGGGTGCCGCCGTTGCGGCTGAGAGTGGTGCGAACCTCGGCGGCCGCACGGTTCTTGTTGTCGGTGAGGCACTCGATCATCAGAGCCACGCCGTTGGCGCCGTAGCCCTCGTACATGATCGAGAGGTACTCGATCGATTCGCCGCCGATGCCTGCGCCGCGCTTGACCGCGCGGTCGATGTTGTCCTTCGGGACGGACATCTTCTTCGCCTTGAACACGGCGTCGAACAGCGTCGGGTTGCCGGCCATATCGGCGCCGCCGAGCTTCGCCGCGACCTCGATGTTCTTGATGAGCTTGGCCCATGACTTCGCGCGCCTGGAGTCGATGACCGCCTTCTTGTGCTTGGTCGTCGCCCACTTGGAATGCCCGGACATATGTCTCCGCTCGTCGTATCCGCCCTGCTGACATCGCAGCGCGTCGTCCATTCTAAAAGATTCCGCCCGCGTCGTGTCACACCACGGGTCCAGAACCGCGGAGGTCTCGACGCACGTGTCAGCAGGAATCACACCTGTCAGCCGAAAACGCGGTGTTTCGGCCGACATCCGTCATCTGCGCTGACAGGCGTGCGGGTCAACGAGCATGTACGGCCGCAAGGAAGCGCTCGTGGAAGCGCGTCTCCCCGGTGATCTCGGGGTGGAAGCTGATGCCGAGCAGCGCACCCTGCTCGACCGCGACGACTCGGCCGTCGTCCAGGCCGGCCAGCACTGCGGCTTCCGGCCCGACGTGCTCGATGACAGGCCCTCGGATGAATGCCGCACGCACCTGTTCGGGCCCGAGCGCCGGCACGTCCAGGACAGCTTCGAACGACTCGACCTGCCGTCCGAAGGCGTTCCGGCGCACCACGACGTCGAGCCCGCCGAACGACTCCTGACCGTCGATCGCATCCACGAGACTGTCGGCGAGCATGATGAGGCCGGCGCACGTGCCGAGCATCGGCATCCCATCGCGAATCGCTTCGCGAATCGGATGCTGCAGACCGAACAGCCGCGACAGCTTGTCGATCACGCTCGACTCGCCGCCGGGGATCACGAGGCCTGAGACCTGCGCGAGCTCCTCGGGGCGGCGCACGCGGACGACGTCCACCCCGAGGTCGCGCAGAACCCGCTCGTGCTCTCGCACGTCGCCCTGCAGCGCCAGGACGCCGACGGTGGGGTTACCAGCCACGCTCGGAGAGTCGGTGCGGTGCCGGGAGGTCGGCGACGTTGATCCCGACCATGGCTTCACCCAGTCCGCGCGAGACCTCGGCGACGACCTTGGGATCGTCGTAGAACGTCGTGGCCTTCACGATCGCGGCGGCACGCTCCGCCGGGTTGCCCGACTTGAAGATCCCGGAGCCGACGAACACGCCGTCCGCACCGAGCTGCATCATCATCGCGGCATCCGCCGGAGTGGCGACGCCGCCGGCGACGAACAGCACGACGGGGAGCTTCCCGGTCTCGGCGATCTCGGCGACGAGTTCGTAGGGCGCCTGCAGCTCCTTCGCGGCGACGAACAGCTCGTCCTTGGGCAGTGCGGTGAGCGCAGCGATCTCGCCGCGGATCTTGCGGATGTGCTTCACGGCCTCTGAGATGTCTCCGGTGCCGGCCTCGCCCTTGGAGCGGATCATCGCCGCACCCTCGTTGATGCGCCGCAGCGCCTCGCCCAGGTTGGTCGCGCCGCAGACGAAGGGAACCTTGAAGCCGAACTTGTCGATGTGGTTCACGTAGTCGGCTGGCGAGAGCACCTCGGACTCGTCGATGTAGTCGACGCCCAGCTCCTGCAGCACCTGCGCCTCGACGAAGTGTCCGATGCGCGCCTTAGCCATGACCGGGATGGAGACGGTCTCGATGATGCTGTCGATCATGTCCGGGTCGCTCATGCGCGAGACGCCGCCCTGCGCACGGATGTCGGCGGGGACGCGCTCGAGCGCCATGACGGCGACGGCGCCTGCGTCTTCGGCGATCTTGGCCTGATCTGCCGTGACCACGTCCATGATGACGCCGCCCTTGAGCATCTCGGCGAGACCGCGCTTGACGCGCGATGACCCTGTCGTGGGATTCTGGCCGGTGGTGGGATTCTGGTCTGCAGCCATGAGCTGTTCCTTCCGGGTATCCAAACGTGCACTTTGATCTATGCCAAAAGATACCACCGCTCGAGCGCCCCGTAGACTCGCATGTCGAGGGGTGACATGAATGACCAGATCACGGGTGCCACGGCATCCGACATCGCGACGAGCGTGCGCGAACTGCGTGACCGCGGCGTGCTGCGTCCCGGTGCCGCGCTCCCGCCGGTGCGCGAGCTCGCAGCACGTCTCGGGGTGAACCGCAACACCACCGTCGCGGCGTACCGGCAACTGGCGCAGGCGGGTCTCGTCGTCAGCCGTGGACGGGCGGGCACCATGCTCGTCGAACACGACGCGGTCGCGCAGGAGGGCTACGCCGCCGACACCGTGCTGCGCGATGTCGGCACCGGCAACCCCGACCCTCGGCTGATTCCCGACCCCACCCCTGTGCTGGCGACGGTCACCGGGCGTCCTGTCCTGTACGGCGAACCTGTGATCGACACCGGACTCGAGGCGTGGTCACGCGAGTGGATCTCCCCCGACCTCCCGGCGCCCGACTTCCGCATCACGATCACCAGCGGAGCGGTGGATGCTGTCGAGCGCCTTCTCGCGCAGGCGCTGATGCGCGATGACGCAGTGGCTCTCGAAGACCCGTGCTTCCTCGCGAGCATCCACACGGTCCGTCTCGGCGGTTACCGTGCGGTCCCGGTGGCGGTGGACGACGAGGGGATGACGGTCGACGCACTGCGCGCGGCGCTCGACGCCGGGGTCAGGGCGATCATCTGCACACCGCGAGCGCAGAACCCGACCGGGGTGAGCCTCTCCCCCGCACGCGCCGCGGCGTTGCGGGAACTGCTGGCCGAGCATCCGTACGTCCTGATCATCGAGGACGACCACTTCTCGATGCTCTCCTCCCGTGGGTATGAGAGCCTGATTGGCCCTGATCACAAGCGCTTCGCGCTGTTGCGGTCGGTGTCGAAGTTCCTGGGTCCGGACATGTGCCTCGCGGTCGCGGCGACGGATCCGGAGACCGCCGAGCGGCTCGCCATGCGGCTGAGCCCCGGCACGACCTGGGTGAGCCACCTGCTGCAGCGCCTGACGCTGGGACTGCTCGAAGACAGCGGCGTGCGCACAGCGATCCGAGCCGCGGGCACGCACTACGCCGAACGCAACGCCGCGTTCGCGGAGCAGCTGCGCGCACACGGTATCGAGACCCGCTACGTGGACGGAATGAATCTCTGGGTCGAACTGCCGATCCCCGCGCAGATCGTTTCGGAGCGGCTGATGCGTCGTGGCTGGCTGGTGCGGACCGGTGACGGATTCTCGCTCACGAACGCGGACACGCCGTCACATCATCTGCGGCTCACCGTGCACGATCTGACAGACGATGACGCGGCGCAGCTCGTCGAGGACATCGCCGGCGCGGTGCGCTGAGGTGCGCGTGGCGGCATCGAGCAGTGAGAAGATCGAAGGATGAAGATCCTCTCGATCCAGTCAGCTGTCGCCTACGGCCACGTCGGCAACTCCGCCGCGGTGTTCCCCCTGCAGCGCATCGGCGTCGACGTGCTTCCCGTGTACACGGTCAATTTCTCGAACCACACCGGTTACGGCGCATGGCGCGGGCCGATGATCGATCCGAGCGACGTCGCCGACGTCATCACGGGGATCGAGGAGCGCGGTGCCTTCGCACAGGTCGACGCGATCCTGTCGGGCTATCAGGGCGGCGAGGGCATCGGCGATGTCATCATCGACGCCGTCGCGCGAGTGAAGGCCGCGAATCCGAACGCGCTCTACGCGTGCGACCCGGTCATGGGCAATGCGAAATCCGGATGCTTCGTCGCGCCGGCGATCCCCGAGCTTCTGCGCGAGCGCGTCGTACCCGTCGCCGACATCATCACGCCGAACCAGTTCGAGCTGGGCTTCCTCACCGGCACCGATCCCGACACCCTCGAGTCGACCCTCGCATCGGTCGATGCCGCGCGCGCGATGGGCCCGTCGACGGTGCTCGTCACGAGCGTCGAGCGGCCCGACCGTGAAGAGGGCACGATCGAGATGCTCGCGGCCGACGATGCCGGAGCCTGGATCGTACAGACGCCCTTCCTGCCGATGAAGGCCAATGGCTCGGGCGACGTGACTGCGGCACTGTTCACGGCCCACTATGTCTCCACGGGCAGCGCGAAGGTCGCTCTCGAGCGCACCGCGTCGAGCGTATTCGACCTGCTGCAATTGACGCTGGATTCGGGCGACCGCGAGCTGCAGCTCATCGAGGCGCAGGAGTCCTACGCGCACCCGAAGATGCAGTTCAGCGCGCGTCAGGTGCGCTGAGCGGATATCCCGCGGGTCGTTGAGCGAGCGCAGCGAGTCGAAGCCTCAGTTCCTGGGCCCAGCCCCGCGGGTCGTTGAGCGAGCGCAGCGAGACGAAACGGGTTGAGCGAGCGCAGCGAGTCGAAGCCTCAGCGAGCCCAGCGTGACATCCCGCGGGTCGTTGAGCGAGCGCAGCGAGACGAAACGGGTTGAGCGAGCGCAGCGAGTCGAAGCCTCATCCCTGAGGCCAGGCGTGCGCCACGGCCTCGCGCACCTGTCCGAGCAACTGCGGCAGCGCCTTTGTCTTGGCGATGATCGGGAAGAAGTTCGAATCCGATTTCCAGCGCGGCACGATGTGCTGATGCAGGTGTCCGTCGACGCCGGCGCCGGCGACCGCGCCCTGGTTCATGCCCAGGTTGAATCCGTCGCAGTTCGACACCTCACGAAGCACGCGCATGCCGGTCTGCGTCAGGGCGCCGATCTCGGCGACCTCTTCCGCCGTCGCCTGGTCGTACGTCGCGATGTGGCGGTACGGGCACACGAGCAGGTGCCCCGAGTTGTACGGGAACAGGTTCAGCAGCACGTAGGCAGTCTCGCCGCGCGCGACGATGAGTCGCTCGGCATCCGGATGCTTCGGTGCCTCGCAGAACGGGCACTCGTCGCGCAGCGGTTCAGGACCCGCTTGGATGTACGCCAGCCGGTGCGGGGTCCACAGCCGCTGGAACTCATCGGGGATGCCGGCGAGGTGCCCGGCATCCTCCGCGCCCACGCCGGACGCCTCGGTCTCCGACGCGGCGTCGGTGAACGATGGGTCCGGCGTCGTTGTCACGCCAGATCCTCCACTGTGTGCACGAGCGCGTGGGTGTCGATCGCCGCACGGATGCGAGCCACGGCATCCGCGATCGGCACGCCGTTCTCCTGCGTACCGTCACGGAAGCGGAACGAGACGGTGCCGGCATCCCGGTCCTTCTCCCCCGCGATGAGGATCAGCGGCACCTTGCCCGTGGTGTGGGTGCGGATCTTCTTCTGCATCCGGTCATCCGACACGTCGAGTTCGGCGCGCACGCCGCCGTCGCGCAACGTCGTGACGATCTCGCCGAGGTAGTCGGCGAAGTCATCTGCAACCGGGATGCCGACGACCTGCACCGGGGACAGCCACACCGGGAAGTCACCGGCGTAATGCTCGAGCAGGATGGCGAAGAAGCGCTCGATCGAACCGAACAGCGCGCGGTGGATCATGATCGGGCGCTTCTTCTGCCCGTCCTTGTCCATGAACTCGAGGTCGAAGCGCTCTGGGAGGTTCGGGTCGACCTGCACCGTTGACAGCTGCCACGTGCGGCCGATCGCATCGCGCGTCTTCAGGTCGATCTTGGGGCCGTAGAAAGCGGCCTCGCCGGGTACTTCGGTGAGCTTGAGACCGGATGCCACGGCGACGCGCCGCAACGCATCCGTCGAAGACTCCCAGAACTCGTCCGAGCCGATCCACTTCGCCTTCTCGTCGTCTTTCATCGACAGCTCGAGCTCGAAATCGGTGAGCCCGAAGTCGCGGAGCATCGACAGGATGAATTCGAGGACCTTCGCGACCTCGTCCTCCAGCTGATCGGGGGTGACGAAGAGGTGCGAGTCGTCCTGGGTGAATCCGCGCACGCGGGTGAGCCCGTGCAGTGCGCCGGAGAGCTCATTGCGGTAAACGGTGCCGTTCTCCGCGAGGCGCAGGGGCAGGTCGCGGTAGCTGCGCGCACGCTCCTTGTAGATGAGGATGTGCATCGGGCAGTTCATGGGCTTCAGGTAGTAGTCCTGGCCCTGCTTGGTGATCTCGCCGTTCTCGTCGCGCTCCTCGTCCATCACGATCGGAGGGAACATGCCCTCCTTGTAGGTGACGAGGTGGTTCGAGGTGAGGAAGAGGTCTTCCTTGGAGATGTGCGGCGTGTACACGTAGGTGTAGCCGCCCTCGATGTGGCGCTTGCGTGCGTGCTGCTCCATCTCGCCGCGGATCATGCCGCCGCGAGGGTGCCAGACCGACAGACCCGAGCCGATCTCCTCGGGGAACGAGAAGAGGTCGAGTTCCTTGCCGAGGCGGCGGTGGTCGCGCTTGGCCGCTTCTTCGAGCCGGTGCTGGTAGGCGCGCAGTTCGTCCTTGGTCGGCCAAGCGGTGCCGTAGATGCGCTGCAGCTGCGGGTTCTTCTCACTGCCGCGCCAGTAGGCGGCGGCGATGCGGGTGAGGTCCCAGCCGTTGCCGATCATGCGCGTGCTGGGCAGGTGGGGGCCGCGGCAGAGGTCCTTCCAGGCGACCTCGCCGTCCTTCGTGGTGTTGTCGTAGATGGTCAGCTCGCCCGCGCCCACCTCGACGGATGCGCCTTCGGCTGCTTCCTTGTTGCCGCCCTTGAGCCCGATGAGCTCGAGCTTGAACGGCTCGTTCGCGAGTTCGGCGCGGGCCTCGTCATCCGTGACCACACGGCGCACGAAGCGCTGTCCCTCGCGGACGATGCGCTGCATCTCCTTCGAGATCGCCTTGACGTCCTCGGGTGTGAACGGCGTCTCGACGCCGAAGTCGTAGTAGAAGCCATCGGTGACCGGCGGGCCGATGCCGAGGTTCGCCTGGGGGTTGATGCGCTGCACCGCCTGGGCGAGGACGTGCGCGGTCGAGTGCCGCAGGATCGCGAGCCCGTCTTCGCTGTCGATCGTGACGGGCTCGACCTCATCGGTCGTCGTCACGGTGGTCGCCAGATCCTTCAGGTCGCCGTTGACGCGCATCGCGACGACGGATCGGTCGGAGAACAAGGCGAAGCCGTCTGTCGGCTGGGCGTTTTCAGGCACTGATCACTCCATTTGGGTCGCCTCTAGGCTACTCGCCTCGCGGCGTCGTCTGCGCGCTCGGAGCGGATGCCGTCGGGGTCGTCCCCGTTAACGAAAAGTGCTCCCGTGGAGTGGAAGTCCACGGGAGCGGCGATCACGTTCGTCTAGGTGCGCGGGTCAGAATCGGGTGGCGTGGCGCGCGGCGTTGACTCTGGCATCGCGCGCTGACGGTCGCGAACGGGAACGGGCGGGCCGTTGCGGTGTGAGAGCGTGCGGGATCGCACGGCGA